>LFIK01001709.1_pt1 | contig 17560 bp, 11 predicted proteins | sample 643401 | NCBI WGS metagenome assembly LFIK01 (sample SAMN03777447, study PRJNA286221) | soda lake metagenome | biome: soda lake; feature: Kulunda steppe; material: water; isolation source: sample T5-Br brine of Lake Tanatar-5 | place: Russia: Kulunda steppe | collected 2010-07
ATTGGTCGAATCGCACACCACGGCCAGCGGCCTGACGGCCGCCAGCCGCTGCAGCGCCGGAACGTCACTGATCCGTCCCACCACAGGCTGGGGATCCAGCTTCCAGTCACCGGTATGCAGCACTGTCCCGGCAGAGGTCTGCAACACCAGTGCGCAGGCCTCGGGCACGGAATGGGTCATGCCGACCCAGTCCACCATGAAGGGCCCGACTGCCATACGACTGCCTGGTCGGACCTGAATGCATGGCACCTCTTCCGCAAGGCCGTGTTCGGTCAGCTTGCGGCGGAGCACCTCCAGCGCGAACGGGGTGCCATGAACGGGGCAGCGCAGCTGCGGCCAGAGTGCGGCCACTGCACCCAGATGGTCCTCATGCGCATGGGTCAGCAACAGCGCTGCCGGCTTGATCCCCGCGGCCTGCATGGCGCCAGGGTCAGCCATCTGCACGCGCGGGCCCGGCTCGTCCGGTCCCGCAAACGTGGTGCCACAGTCGACCAGCAGCCAGCAGTCGTCGTGGCCATAGAGATTCATGTTCATGCCGATCTCGCCGGTCCCGCCAAGTGGCAGGAACCAGAACTCTGTGGCGTCGGGTTGTGTCAAACTGCTGCACGCTCCATGAACTGGACCACGCCCCAGCGGGAGACCCTGAGGGGGACAGGAGCCGTCATCCTGAGCAGATCGACCGCCACAGTAAAGTCCCGCCAACCGGCACCGGCACTGCTGGCCGCTGCTCTCTGGCTGTTGCCACTGGCGGCGGTACTGGTGCTGCTGGCGGGGCTGGCACGCGAGTTCCCGACGCCCGTCCTGGCGGGCCTGCTGGCACTCCCGGTGCTGGTACTGAGCGCCGGCGACTTCCTGCGGCTGCGTATCAGCCGTGTGGCCTGGCTGCGCGGCTGGATGCATACGGACAGCCCACTGGGACGCTGGCTTCGGGGCGGGCTGGTCGGTCTGCTGCTGGCACTGTTGAAGGCCCTGATCCTGGTGCCCCTGCTCGTGCTGGCGCTGCTGCAGGAGGACCCGCGTACGGATGCCCTGTTGCTGCTGCTGGCGCTGCCGCTGCTGCTGGCGCTGTTCGCGCTCAGCCACCGGGTGCTGCGCAGGCACGTTCACCATGACGTGCTGCCAGAGGCCTGCGCGCGGACTGCACTGATACTGAGCTGGCCGGTACTCTGCAGTGCTCTGGTGATGGTGTCGCTGCATCGCCCCGGCCCGGACTTCACCGACATCGAACTGCTGGATGCCGTTCGCTATCAGGGCGCGGTCGCCAGTGCCCGCTCACCCTGGCTGGAACTGGGGCTGGAGTATGCAGGGCATCTGCACGGCCTGCGCCTGTGGCTGGCCCAGCAGGTGACAGCAGGTCTGGGCCAGACAACACTGGCAGTCGCCGCCTGGTTGCTGCTGGTCGTCCAGAGTGGTCTGGTCGCCTGGGTCTGGCTGCGCTGCTGCGTGGCGGTGATCCTGCTGCGCAACGCCCTGCCGGGCAGGCAGGCACAGCCATGAAGCTGCTGGCCTGGAGCATCGTGCTGGCGGGACTGGTACTGACTGCAACCGCACTCTGGCAACTGCCGGAACCACCACGCGCCGAGACGCGACCGCTGCTCTCGATCGAGTTCGAACAGCAGCGCCACACCCTGAATCCACTGGATGGCCTGCGACTGGAGCGCCAGCTGCGCACGCGCATGGACAGCCAGGGACAGGCGCTGATGACCCGACTGGAAGCACACCTGGAGCAGGAACTGGATCGCTACTTCCAGGCCGCCAGCGACCGGATACCCGAGTTCGCCGACTGGTATTTCTCGCTGGGTGCCGAGTACACCCGCATCAGCCTGGCACTGCTGGTCCGTGCCGGCCTGGCAGATGGCTCAGAACTGGCACGGATGGTTCAGGAAAGACTGTTCGGCGAGCCCGGCCCCGAACTGTGGCTGGAAGTGTTGCAGGCAGACCTGCTGCATGACATCCAGGCACATCAGCGGACCCTGCACGCGGACTGGACCAGAGAAATGCGCGACTGGCTGCAGCAACGCAACCAGGCCGGCCTGGCAGGTGTCCCGCGCGCTCATGTGGACCTGCAGGCGTTCAGTGCCACGCTGATCGGTCATGATTCGTTCGAGTTCGCCTTGCGCCAGACCGGCGCGGGTACCGCTGCTACCGGCACAGGTGCCCTGCTGCTGACCCGGGCCGCCCTCTCGCGTTCGGCCAGCGGTGCGGCCGCCGGTCGTGCCAGCGGACGCCTGCTGGGACGCGGTGGCAGCGCTGCAGGTGGCGCTCTGATCTGCGCACCCACTGGCCCGCTGGTGCTGGGTTGTGCAGTCGCCAGCGGGGTGGCGGCATGGCTGGCTGTGGACTGGGGGCTGCTGCGCCTGGACGAACAAAGACAAAGAGAAGCGCTGGAACAGGAACTGGAGGACACCCTGCAGGAGCTGCGTGACCAGCTGGGGCGAGAACTGCACTCGCTCTACGAACACGCTATGCTGAACCGGCAGAAGCAGATGCGTGTGGAAATCGACCGCACGTTCGTCCCCGCCAGGAGGCTGTGGGGACAGGACGCCACCCCATGAAGGAGGAAAGATGGACGCGCCAAATACGGGTCACCCGCTGCGGAAGACGCTTCAACTTCTGGTACTCGCCACATGCACGGCCATGCTGCTGGCCTGCGGTACCGCTGACGAAGAGGGCTTCAGCGAGCCTCGAGAGGGGGTCTGGCTGGGCGGCCCACCGACAACCCAGGAGCTGAACGAGTTCTATGACAAGGGTGTACGCAAGGTGATCGACCTGCGCAGTGCGGATGAGATCGATATAGACCTGGCGCAGACGGCGGTCGAGGCATCCGGCATGGATTTCCAGCATGTTCCCGTGGGTGGAGATCTTGCCAGTGAACAGGTGGTGATGGCCGTGGGCAACGCCATCGAGGAGGCCCGGGAAGCAGGCCACGGCATCCTGGTGCACTGCGCCAGCGGCAACCGTGCCGGCGAGGTCTGGGCGCTGTATCAAGTGATGTTCCAGGGCGAGGATGTGCCGTCGGCGCTGGCAGATGCAGTGGCCGCCGGAACCCACGGCGAGCGCCATGAACGTCTGCGGGCACATCTGGCCATGATCGCCGAGCAAGGCGAGATCGGCGATGCGGAAATCCCCTCCGACTACGATCCCGAAGATCCGCCTGAGCCGGCCGAACCGGCCGACGAGGAGCAACCGCTGGAAGCGGACGGCGTGGAGCTGGATGCGCCGCCGGAAGACCTGCTCGACTGAGCTTCAACCTGCCCTCGGTGCGGAGGGACTGCCCCGGGCAACCCCTCCGCCTGAACCCGGGCAGCGCCCTTCACCGTTGCGGATGAAGGGGTTCGCCCGGGCCGACCAGCAATCGCTCCACCGGCAGCACCATGGCCTGCAGATGCCAGTGCGCAGGCTTGTGTTGCCGGAACCGCTGCAACTCCGCAAACAGTGCGTCCACTCCACCGTCCTGCACCAGCGCCTGCACCACCGTGAAGTTGCCAGGGAAGATCTGCGAGCCGAAATGCTTGCCCTCCCTGTCACGCCCTTCGATCATGGGGTAGCGCACCCACTCCACCACCTGGTGCCGATCCAGCAGCGCCTCGATCGTATCCCCGTACTCGAAGTGAACATGGACCTGGACCAGCTTCATCCTCTTTGCTCCTCTTCGTCCAGGAAGGCCAGTGCCTCGTTTGCACCCCGCTCGCGGCGCCCCAGCAGCCGGTCCTGCAGCTGATCGATCAGCGTATAGACGACTGGCACCACCAGCAGTGTCAGCAGCGTGGACGTGGCCAGACCGAAGGCCACTGCAATGCCCAGCGGTGCCCGCCCCTCACCACCAGCGCCCATGCCCAGCGCAATGGGCATGATGCCGAGAATGGTGGACACGGCAGTCATGATCACTGGTCGAAAGCGCTGTTCTGCCGCTTCCCGCGCCGCGTCGATCACCGGACGACCGCGGCCTACCAGGACGTTGGCATAGTCCACCAGCAGGATACCGTTCTTGGCCACCAGCCCCATGAGCATGATCACGCCGATGAAGGCCAGCACGTTCAGCGGTCTGCCGGTGAGCCAGAGGCCGCCAAATACCCCGACCAGCGACAACGGCAGCGCCAGGATGATTGTGAACGGATGCAGGAACGATTCGAACTGTGCCGCCAGGATCAGATAGATGAAGATGATGGCGAACATCATTGCCATGAGCAGGTAGAAGACCGATTCCTCGAACGCCTGTGACTGGCCGGCCAGCTCGTAAGAGGTTCCCGGCGGTATCGATTCGGCAATGAAGGCCTCTATTTCGGCAATGGCGTCGCCCAGCGCGGCGCCTTCAGCCATCTGCGACGATACCGTTGCCGACCGGATCCGGTTGAAGCGCTGGATCTGTGCCGGACCGATGCTCTCCTCGAAACTGGCAACGCTTTCGAACGGTACCAGTTCACCGTTCTCGCCGCGCAGGTACAGTCCCTGCAGGATGGCGGGCGTATGGCCACCACGGCCCACCACATCCGTGCGCACCTCATAGCGCAACCCGTCGCGTTCCACAGTCGAGATCTCGACACCCCCGAACAGGTAACGCAGGGTGTTGGCCACGTCCGCGACGGACACGCCCAGCGCCCTGGCACGCTCCCGATCCACGTGCACATCCACCTGGGGGCTGTTCAGCTCCAGATCAGTACGCACACCCACGAACAGCTCGGGTCGGTCTTCCATGAACTCCATCAGCAGATCCTGATGGCGGGCTAGTGCTTCCATGTCGGAGTTCTGCAGCACGATCTCCACCGGATCGCCCAGCCCGGCGTAGCCCGGCTCCATCACGAATGCTCGACCGCCGGTCAGTTCACCGATCCGCTCGCGCACTTCCTGCATGACCTCGCGCTGATGGCGATCGCGCGCGTCGCGCGGAATCAGGTCCACGAACGCCTGCCCGCGATTGGGTCGTCCCGGCCCCCCCTGGGACATGCCGATGCCCAGGAACTGATGTGCCACTTCAGGGGTATCTGCCAGGATTGCCTCGATCTCGCGGGCATAGGCATCGGTCTCCGCCAGGGTTGCGCCTTCCGACGTCTCGATGACGATCATGAAGGCCGAGCGGTCCTCCACCGGCTGGAATTCCTGCGATACGAACTGGGCCAGGACCAGCCCGAACGCAAACATGCCGATCCCCAGCAGCACCGTCAGGCCGCGGTGCCTGAAGGCCCAGTGCAGCACCGCGCGAAAGACGCGCTCGATGGCCGCGAAGATGCGTTCAGACACACGAAAGGCCAGCCCGTGGGAGGATGGCACCTTCAGCATGCGGGAACAGAGCATGGGTGTCAGGGTCAACGCCACCAGGGTCGATGCCACCACGGCGACCGCCACGGTCACGCCGAACTCCAGGAAGAAGCGCCCGATCATGCCGCCGGTAAAGGCGACCGGCAGGAACACGGCGCACAGCGCAGCCGTATTGGCGATGTTGGGGAACGCCACTTCAGTGGTTCCGACCCGTGCAGCTGCCTCGCGATCCGCGCCCTGTTCAAGATGCAGATAGCTGCGCTCCAGCACGATGATGGCATCGTCGATGGCAATGCCGATCACCAGGATCAGCGCCATCATCGTCAGCGTGTTGATACTGAAGCCCAGCGCGCTGATCACCGCCAGCGCCGTCAGCAGCGAGGTCGGGATGGCGATCAGTGTGATGAGCGTCCCCCGGGGGCTGCGCAGGAAGAACAGCACCACCAGCATGACCAGGACAGTGGCAAGGAATATGGTGGTCTGCAGATCGCGGATGCTTTCCTCGATGAACACCGATGCATCCATGCCGATGTCGTACTTCAATCCGGGCGGGAAATCCTCTTCCAGCACCTTCATCTGCTCGCGCACCAGCCGCGCCAGCTCGACGGTGTTGGCACCGGTCTGCTTCACCAGCCCCATGCCCACCGTAGGCTCGCCACTGAAGCGCCCCAGCTGCCGATCCTCGGCAATGCCGTCAATCGCCTCGCCCACGTCTGCAAGCCGCACCGGCGAGCCATTTCGGTAGGCCACGATCAGGTCGTTGAAGGGTTCAGCACTGGCGAACTGCCCGCGGGTATGGATCAGGAACTCGCGCCGCTCGCCCTCGATCCTGCCGGAGGGGATATCCACGTTGTCCGACTGGATCGCACTGACCACTTCCGTGGCCGTCAGATCGTGCGCTGCCAGTCGATCCACGTCCAGGCGGATGCGCACCGCGTATTCACGCATGCCACCGACCATGATCTGGCCGACACCACGAATGGTTTCCAGGCGCTGCTTGAGCGTGTGTTCCACGTAGTCGGTCAGATCCACTTCCGACCAGCGCTCGTCGCCCATGATGGGCACCCACATGATCGGCTGCGCGTCCGCTTCCAGCTTGCGCACGACGGGCGATTCCGCATCGCTGGGCAACTGCCCCTGAGCCCGCGAAACCGCATCACGCACATCCTGTGCGGCCACGTCGATGTCACGCCAGAGTTCGAACTCGGCGATGATCTCGCCCACTTCCTCGCGCGCGGTCGAACGCAGCTGCCGCAGGCCCTCGATGCTGTTGATCTCCGCTTCGAGCGGTTCGATGACCTCGGACTCCACCACCCCCGGCGCGGCGCCAGGCAGCAGGGTGGTGATGCTGACGATCGGAAAATCGACGTCAGGATCCTCCTGCACAGGCATCTGGCTGTAGCCGTACAGGCCAAAGATGGCCGCAACCAGGAACATGACGATGGTCAGGACCGGGCGTCGAATGCAGAACGACCAGATCATCCGTGGTCTCCACCAGCAGGCATCGGCACATTCATGAGCCTTCTCCGTCCTCGGTCACGACCCGGGTCCCGTCATCGACCCGCATATGACCGCGCCAGACGATACGCTCGCCCCCATCCAGACCTTCCGTGATCTGCACCCAGTCCTGCTGGCGGACCCCGACAGACACTTCCTGCCGGCGCGCGCGCTGTTCGTCATCAACTACGTAAACGATGTAACCATGGCGGGTGGCCACCAGCGCATCATCAGGAATGGTGACCTGATCCGATCGCGTCTCCAGCACCACGAACGCAGTCGCGAACACCCCCGGCCGCAACATGCCCTGCTCGTTGGGCAGCCGCGCCCTGACCGTGATCGAGCGGGTGCTGACATCCACCGCCGGACCAACGTAGATGAGCTCGCCTTCCAGCTCCGTTTCGTTGCCGCCGCTGGCCTGCAGGCGCACCTGCTGACCGGGCTGCAACTGTGCCAGGTACCGCTCCGGGATGCTGAAGCGAATATCCATCTCGTCAGTACGGTAGAGCGTGGCCAGCGCCTCACCGACCGACACGAAGCTGCCCCGGTCGACCTCAGGTTCGCTGATCAGTCCGTCGAATGGCGCCAGAATGCGGCTGTCAGCCACATCGCGTACTGCCTGCGCCAGCTCTGCCTGCAGGCGTTCGCGCTCGGCCAGCAGACGCGCATGCTCCGTCTCTGCCCGATCCAGGTCTCCCTGGGAAGTCAGGTCCCGGGCGCGCAGTTCCCGCTGGCGCTCGAGCGTGCGCAGGGCATCCTGCAGTTCCGGCACCAGCGCCCGTAGTGCTGCCTGTCGGGCCGCAAGCGTCTGTTCTGCCCGTTCTGCATCCAGTTCCACCAGCAACTGGCCAGCCTCTACCCGACCGCCCTCGGTGAAATGGATGGCCTGCACACGGCTGGCCAGCTCCGGCCGCAGGGTCACCTGCTCCACCGCCTGCAGGGTTCCGATCCCCCGCACCTCGACGCTTACATCCCGCACCTCGGCATGGGCGAGCTCCACCATCACGCCGTTATCGCGAGCGCCGCTGTCTTCCTGCTCGTCACCATCATCACCGGAGCATGCCACCAGCAAGGACAGCACGAACAGCGCAACCATCAGGCCCGACAGCCGATTCAGGGCGCTGCATGAACGGGCGCGGTCGCGCTCGCGTGTCCGGGGAGAGCTCTGCATGCTTGCTGGTTCCATCATCCGTGTCCATAAACCTGTATCCGAATCCAGCGGCTGCTGGTGTTCGCCCGGAAACCGCCCGGGCACTCATTCATGAAACCTGTGGCCATCAGGGGCTGCACTACCCTGACTTACGGGCCAGAAAGCCCTGCAGGAAGGTTTCCATCACGTCGTCGGCAAACTCGCTGAGCGAGCGGGGTCGCAATGCGAAATGACGCGTGAAGATCGCGCCATAAAGTGTGCAGTCCATCACGTCGATGATCCGATCAGCGCCCAGATCGTTGAACACGCCGTCGGCAATCAATCGTTCCACCTGGCAACGCCATTCGCCGATGTTGGCATCCCGGTGGATGGCATAGGTCGGCCGCTCCCGATCCTTGAACTCGGCCCGCTCCTGGATGAGCAGCTCCAGTACCTGGGGATGCGCATCGAAGAACGCGAGGTAGGCATGCACACTGCGTCGGATCAGTTCCAGCGGCGCCTCGGTATCACCCAGGGCCTGCTCCACCGCAGCCGCCAGGTCGCGCATGCCCTGATCGACCGCCGCCAGAAACAGCTGCTCCTTGGACGGGAAGTACCGGTAGATGGTGCCCTTGCCCACACCCAGGCTGTCAGCAATGTGCTGCACATCGGTCTGTCGATAGCCGGTCCGAGCGAAATGGCGGCTGGCTGCAATCAGGATGTCGGTCTTGCGGGCCGCGATTGCCGCTTCATCGCGGGGGCGGCCGGGCGGACGTTCCGAGCGGGACATGGGCACAATGACCTGAATTATCGGACGGGCGCGTCCGTCAATATTCGCGCATGCTCGCCCCTTGTCCAGCGCTTGTCAACGACGACGGATCTCTGGACGATTGAAACAGGTTTTCCCGGGGCTGAAGGGGCCGTTGCCGGCGTCCCCCACAGGAACGTCGACCGACCGCTCGAGAGGCACCGCCCCGACAGGCACTTCCGCAGGAGAAATACCATGACCACCGCGAAGGAACTGCTGGACATGACCCGCACCCTGGGCCGTGCCATCCGGATTCGACGGCAGGCACCGAATCCGGACGACCGGCTGTCCATCGGCCTGATTCTGGAGCGGCAGGCCAGGGCCATGGGCGACAGCACCGCGCTCATCTGTGAAGGCAGGTCTGTCACCTGGAGCGAACTGAATACCCGCGCCAATCGGGTCGCGCACCAGTTGCGCGCTGCCGGCGTCGGCCATGGCGACTGCGTGGCAGTCATGGTGGAGAACCGGATCGAATTCTTCGACGCGGTATTCGGCGTCTGCAAGCTGGGCGCGGTCGCCAGCCTGATCAATACCAACCAGCGCAGGGATGTGCTGATTCACAGCCTCAATCTCACCCGGGCCCGCACGTTCCTGTTCGGTGAAGAGTTGCTGCAGGCAGTGGATGAAGTCAGGTCGGAAGTGGAAATCGGCCGCGATGGCGGCTACCTGTTCATTCCGGACGAAGGCGCCACGCCCTGCCCGGATTGGGCCCATGAATGCCGCCCGGACCAGCCCGCCAACGCCGAACACGATCCCGATGAAACCCGGGAGATCATCGCTGCGGATCCGTGCTTCTACATCTTCACATCCGGCACCACCGGCCTGCCCAAGGCAGCCATCGTATCCGGAGAACGCTGCATCCGCGCCATGCAGGGCATGGGGGAGATCTGTCTGAACGTGCAGCCCGAAGACAGGCTCTACAACCCCCTGCCCCTGTACCACACCACTGCACTGATCGTAGGCTTCGGCGCCATCCTTTGGGCCGGTGGCAGCATGGTCATCCGCCGCAAGTTCTCGGCCAGCCGCTTCTGGGAAGAGATCCGGGAACATGACTGCAACAGTTTCGTCTACATCGGTGAGATGTGCCGCTACCTGATCAATCAGCCGGCCCGGCCGGACGATGCAGACAATCCGGTCACCAAGATCATCGGCAACGGCCTGCGACCCGACATCTGGATGGAGTTCAAGGAACGCTTCGCCATCGACCGGGTCTGCGAGATCTACGGGGCCAGCGAGGGCAACTCGGGCTTCGTCAACGCCTTCAACAAGGACAAGACCATCGGCTTTGGTGTCACGCCCCATGTGCTGGTCAAGTACGACTCCGATGCCGAAGAGATCGTTCGCGACAAGAACGGGCTCTGCGTGAAGGTGGAGAAAGGCGAGCCCGGCCTGCTGCTCAACGAAGTCAGCGATCAGGCCCGCTACGACGGCTACACCGATCCCGAGGCCAGCGAGAAGAAACTGGTGCGGGATGTGCTGAAAAAGGGCGATCTCTACTTCAATACCGGTGATCTGATCAAGCAGATCGACGTGGGCTTTGCCTTCGGCAGGCCCCACTACCAGTTCGTCGATCGCACCGGCGACACCTTCCGCTGGAAGGGCGAGAACACCTCGACCAACGAAGTCGGCGAGGTGATCAACCGGTTCCCGCAGGTCCAGACCACCAACGTCTACGGGGTCGAGATCCCGCACACCAATGGCAAGGCCGGCATGGCAGCCATTACCTTCGATCCGGAACAGGTGCACTCGGAGCAGGACATCGACTGGGATGGCCTGACCCGCCACATCGACGAAAACCTGCCCAGTTATGCCCGCCCCATCTTCATCCGGGTGCAGCAGGAGCAGCCCACGACCAGCACCTTCAAGCTGCAGAAGAACGAGCTTCGCAAGGAGGCGTATCACCTGGACAAGGTAGGCGACGACCCGGTCTTCGTGCGCAAGCCGGACGATGAGCGCTATGAACGGCTGGATCAGGACTTCCTCGATCGGATCGAAGCCGGAGACGCCGGCTACTGAACGCCAGGCACTGCTGTGCCCTGACACGCGAAGCCTGCAGCTGATGGCTCAGGCTTCGCAGACGGCGGCCTGGGCCGCATCCAGGACCTGGCGCGTATCATGCTCCGGTGCCAGCAACCAGTCGCCGATGTCCCGACGTACCGCACCGGATCCGCTGAAGCGCAGCAGCATGTGATATCCATCCGGCAGGATCTGCGCCTGCATACGATCGTCAGGCATCAGCCTGCGAACATGACGCAGCCAGGCGCAGATGGCCACCGGCGGTATCAGATCATCCTGCAGCCCATAAAGCAGCAGCGTCGGCGCTGCGGGGACCGTATAGGCAGCAACATCCATCAGCCGCTGCAGACCTGCTACCGCATCGGCACGGGGTGCATCGATGACCAGCGGGTCGGCCCGCAGAGCCTCGATCACCTCCGAACGGTCCGAAGGCTGGTAGCCCAGCGCCTGGCCCGCCCGCACCGGCAACGGCATGCCGGGCAGCAGTCGTGCCACGATCCGCTGTGCCCAGCGCTGGTGCCAGGGCATCAACCAGCGGCCATAGACTGCCGGCGCCAGCAGCACCAGCCCGGCGGGCCTGCTGCGCTGCGCCGCCAGCAGGGCCACCGCCCCGCCCATGCTCTTGCCCAGCAGGTAGACCGGCACGCCCTCGTGTCGGCCTTGCAGAGCCCGGACCTGGGCAGCTGCTTCATCTGCCAATCGCTCGTGCCCATGCCAGTAACCTGCATCGGGACGGGCGCCGAACCCTGCCTGATCGGGAGCATAGACACTGATGCCCCGCGCTGCCAGCGCCTCGCCGAGCTCGGCAAAGCCACCGCCATGATCGTTGAAGCCATGCAACGCCAGCACCACCGCAACCGGGCCACTATCAGGGCCTTCCTGCTCCTGCGCCGGCCAGTGATGCAGGACCGGCGTCAGACGGGCTTCCAGCGCTGTCGCCGGCGCCCAGGACCACAGCAACAGCAGCAGTGCGCAGATTCGCCAACCAGTCCGGTGCATGCAGAGTCACTCCAGCAGCTTCAGGCCGACGCGCACCGGGCGGCCATCCTCGACCTCTCTCACCGTGATTCGGCTGCGGCCGAGTAGAATCCGGTCGCCCACTACCACACGCTTGCCCTGGCGTTGCATGACGAAGTCGGCGAGCGAACGGCTGCTGTCGGCCTCGGCCACCTGCAGCCCGTACAGTGCCGCCACGTCTCCGACCGGCGCCTCGGCACTGAGCACGAATTCGCCGAAGAACGCCTGAGCCGCAAGTGGACCCTGATCGGGCAGGCGAGCGAAACACTGGGCCACCTGATCGTGAGTGTTGACCGGCAGCAGCAGCAGCGCCAGATCATCGGCCTGAAACGGCTGCCGGTCATCGAGCGTCTGCAGAGCGCCATCACGAATCACGCCGATCACCCGCCCCGCGGGCGGAAACGACGCATCCAGGATCTCGGCAAGTGTACGGCCCTCTGCCAGTGTGCCGGGCTGCACCTCGAACTGCACGAGCTCCAGTGGTTCCGCGACCGGCAGGTCCAGCAGCTGACGATCGCGAGGCTCACCCAGCGACGGAACCTGAACCCGGAACAGCCGCGCAGCGACCGGCACGGTGGTGCCCTGCACCATCAGCGAGACCAGCACGACAGCAAAGGTCACGTTGAACAGCAGTTGCGCCTGCGGCAGCCCCGCAATCATGGGGAAGACCGCCAGCACGATCGGCACTGCCCCACGCAGTCCGACCCAGGAAATGAAGCCGATCTCGCGCAGCGGGAAACGGAACGGTGCCAACCCCAGCCCGACCGCCAGCGGCCGCGCGACCAGGATCAGGAACAGGGCGACGACGATCGCCGACAACAGGTCGTCCAGTACCATGGACGGCTTCACCAGCAGACCAAGCACCAGGAACATGCCCGCCTGCGACAGCCAGGCCAGCCCATCCATGACCCGCAGTACGTGCTCGGTGGCATCAGTGCGACGATTGCCGATCACCAGCCCTGCCAGATAGACCGCCAGGAAGCCACTGCCCCCCAGCAGGTTGATCAGCGCGAACAGGGCCAGCCCCCCGGACACCACGAACAGGGCATACAGTCCCTCAACCAGCCGCATGCGCGCCAGCAGCTCGGCCAGGATCCAGCCACCCAGTACGCCACCCAGTGCCCCCAGGCCCAGCTGCAGCAGGAACGCCCACACCAGCATGGCGCTGCCGGGCCCCTGCCCTGCTGCCAGCCACTCGACCAGCATGATGACCAGGAAGATGGCCATGGGATCGTTGGAACCGGACTCGATCTCCAGCGTGGCCTCGACCCGCTCGTTCAGGCGTGCGCCACTGTTGCGCAACAGGCTGAACACTGCAGCCGCATCGGTAGACCCGACGATGGCGCCCAGCAGCAGGGCAAGGCGCCAGTCCAGTTCCAGCAGCCACCAGGAAAACCACCCGACAGCTGCCGCCGTCGCCACCACCCCGAAGGTGGCCAGAGTGACCGCTGGCTGCAGCGCCACCCGAAAGGTGCGCATCTGGGTCCGCAGACCACCATCGAGCAGGATGACCGCCAGCGCCAGATGCCCCACCAGCATGGCCAGCTCGAAGTTGTTGAAGACGATGCCGCCCGGGCCGTCCTCGCCCGCGAGCATGCCGACAGCCAGAAAGATCAGCAGCAACGGCAGTCCCAGCCGGGCCGACACCAGACTGGCCAGAATGCTGGCGAAGACCAGGGCGGCGCCCAGCAGGATCAGGGTATTGGTTGCGTCCACGATTGTTTCCTGCCGATCCAGCAGCCTTTCGAACCGGGAATGATACGCTGCGCCGGGATCCGGCCCGGCTCGCTGCGATCACCCGGGTCCGACAGGCTCCCGGGGTTGACGACTGGCAGACCATTGCGGCGCACTGGACCGCACCAGGCCACTCCACGGCACGGCCGACAGACGCACCATGAGACCACTCAGGGCACGCTGGCCTCTATCAGGCAGGGCCCTGGTTCGCGGAAGCCGCGCTGCAGGGCCTCATGCAGCGCTTCCGCCGTATCCACCCTTGTGGCCTGCACACCCATGGCACCCGCCAGCGCTACCCAGTCGATGCTCGGTTCGTTCAGATCGAACAGGCTCGCGGCCCGGGCGCCGATCTGGTTCACGCCCAGCCGTCGGTACTCGTGTTCCAGAATCTTGTACTGGCGGTTGGCGAAGATCACGGTGACCACGTTCAGCCCTTCCCGAGCCTGGGTCCAGAATGCCTGATTGGTATACATGGCACCGCCATCGCCCAGCAACGACAACACCGGACGGTCAGGACAGGCCAGCGCCGCGCCAATGGCCAATGGGGCGCCCATGCCGATGGCGCCGCCCGGCAGATTCAGCCAGTCGTGGGGTGCGGCGGTCTGACAGGGTCCGGCGGCCGCTCCGCCGCCGCCGGAATCGACGGTGACGATGGCCTGCTCGGGCAGGGTCGCCGCCACCACCGCTGCCGCCTTGCGCGTATCCAGGTCACCGGTCACCCGCCCCGGGCGCTGCTCGCTGTTGAGCATCGGCGCAGTACGCGGCGCCCCCGTGGCCGCTGCCAGCGCCTCCAGCGCCCCCTCGCAGTCTTCCTGCCAGAGCGCCAGCCGCAGCACTTCGCAGCCGTCGGGCACCAGCGAGCTGGGCGTATCCGGATAGGCAAAGAAGCTGACCGGCGGCTCTGCCCCGACCAGCACGATGCGCCGCACTCCGGCCAGCCTTGCCTGAACCTGCTCGGGAAAATACGGCAGCTTGGCCAGGGGTGGCAGCCCGGGGCCCTGGGATACCCGGGCCGGGAAAGTGGTGGCCAGCACCTGGCAACCTGTCACGGCGGCAACCCGTGCCGCTGCATGCTGAGCCGACGGCGTCAGTGCCGCGCCGTCGAGCAGCAGCACGGTATCGCTATCGATGGACGCCGCAGCCGCGGCAACGCGCCCTTCCGGGACCGGTGCCCGGGTGGGTACCGGCATGGGCGCCACCGGAGTTTCTGCCGCCCCCCAGGCACAATCAGCAGGAATGGAGAGCGTTGCGATCTGGCCTGTAGCCACCGGTTGCGGCACCCGGGTTGCCAGCACGGCCTCGGCACCATCCCGGGCCAGCCCGGCAGCGCTGCGAGCGGTCCGCACCCAGGCCGAAAACGGACGTGCAATGCCCTCGATGTCCGAGGTCAACGGCGCGTCGTAGACCACATGATGACGGCCATGGTCACCGACCAGGTTGAGGACGGGCGAGCCCGCGCGGCGCGCGTTGTGCAGGTTCGCACCCGCATTGGCGAAACCGGCACCCAGATGCAGCAGGGTCGCCGCCGGCGTGCCGCGCATGCGACCGAAGCCGTCTGCCGCACCCGAGCAGACACCCTCGAACAGGCACAGCACCGGACGCATGGCCGGCACGGCGTCGATGGCCTGCACCAGATGCATTTCCGAAGTCCCCGGATTGGCAAAGCAGTGATCCACTCCTGCGTCCACCAGCGTACGGATCAGGCTTTCGGCTCCGTTCATGTATCAGACTCTCCCCATGGCTGCCTGTCGGCAGCTTCAGTCGGCCAGCATTTCCAGATAATCCAGTGCCACGGCAGTCATCGCCGTCACCCCGACAGGCAGCCCGCGCTCATCCGCGTAGAAGTGCGGCGAATGGTTCGGGTGCACCTTGTCCGGATCGTCGGAGGCAACACCGACGAAGAAGAACAGCCCGGGGACCTCCTGCTGGTAGAACGAGAAATCCTCCGCTCCGGTCGCCCGCGGGCTTTCAGCCAGCCCCGGACCGGCCACCCGTTCCAGAGTCGGCAGCATGGTGCGGGTGAGCTCCGGGTCATTGCAGGTCACAGGATAGCCCAGCTCGATCTCCACTTCAGCCCGGGCGCCGGCGCTGCTGGCAATATCCTCCGCTGTGCGCTTCACCCGGCGGTGGATCTCCTCGCGGGTGTCCGCGTCGAAGGTGCGCAGGGTACCGGTCATGGTGACCTCGTCGGGAATGATGTTGTGCCGCACCCCGCCCTGGATGGAGCCCACCGTGACCACCGAAGGCGTGACGGTGGCATCCAGCTGCCGTGACGGAATCGTCTGCAGCCCGAGCACGACCTGGGAGCTGACCACGATGGGATCGATCCCTGCCCACGGCAGCGCACCGTGGGTCTGTTCGCCAACCACCCTGATGGTGAAGCGGTCACTGGATGCCATGGTCCCGCCGGAACGCCAGCCGATGCTGCCCACCGGCGCCGGCACCACATGCAGGCCGAAGATGGCATCAGGCCGCAACAGCTCGAACAGCCCTTCCTTCAGCATCAGCTCGGCACCACCCTCTTCTCCGGGTGGCGCACCCTCCTCGGCCGGCTGAAACACGAACATGACAGAGCCCGGCAGCTCGTCGCGCACTTCGGCCAGGATCTCGGCCACGCCCATCAGGATGGCCACGTGCAGATCATGTCCGCAGGCGTGCATGACGCCCACTTCCTGCCCCATGTACTCGGTGCGCACCCGCGACGCGAACGGCACATCCACCTGTTCGGTAACCGGCAGCGCATCCATGTCCGCGCGCAGCGCCACCACACCACCGGGCCTGCCACCATGCAGGATGCCCACCACGCCGGTGTGGGCGATTTCGGTGTGGATCTCGTCCAGATCCAGCGACTCCAGATGCTCCCGGATCACTCCGGCGGTCCGGAACTCGCGGTTGGCCAGTTCCGGGTGCTCGTGAATGTCGCGACGCCACTCGACCACCCGCGGCATGACCCGCTCGATCAGTTCGGCCACGTGCTCTGGCACCGCCTGCTCGCTCTCCGAAGCCGACACCGCCCCTGGCAGCAACAGTGTCAGCAGTCCTGCCAGCACCCATGCCCATGTTCCCGATTTCATGATGTCACCCCTCCGATGGCGGTATCTGTGCCCGCTCGCGCCTTGCAGCAGCATAACGCTCCACTTCCTGGCGCAGCCGCGGCGCCAGCAGGTAGAGCCCGAGAATGTTGGGAATGCAGATCAGGAATACGACTGCATCCGAGAAGTCCAGCACCGCCGACAGCTGCAGCATGGCTCCCAGCACCACGAACGCGCAGAAGACCAGCTTGAAACCCAGCGCCAGCGAGCGCCGTTCGCCGGCCAGATAGGTGAACCCCTTCAGACCGTAATAGGACCAGGCCAGCATGGTGGAGAAGGCAAACAGGATCGCCGCCACCGCCAGCAGATTGGGGAACAGGGGGAAGGTGCGCGCGAAGGCGGCACTGGTCATGGCGATGCCGTCGCGGCCTTCGGCGAAGCCGGGCTCGAAGTAGCCGGTGGTGATGATCACCAGGGCCGTCACCATGCAGATGATCATGGTGTCGACGAACGGCTCCAGCAGCGCGACGTGCCCCTCGGTGGCAGGATCGCGAGTCCGTACCGCAGAGTGAGCAATGGCGGCGGACCCGATACCCGCCTCGTTGGAGAACACCGCCCGCTGGAAACCGATGATGAGCGCACCCAGCGCTCCGCCGGCGGCAGCCTCGCCACTGAACGCCTGGGTCACGATCTGTCCCAGCGCCCAGGGCACGGCCTGATGATTGAAGCCGATGACGGCCAGCCCCGTGACCAGATAGAGCACTGCCATTGCCGGCACCAGCACCTGGGTCACGCGGGCAATGCTCTTGAGTCCGCCCAGGATCACCGCTGCCACCAGCCCTGCCATCAGCAGCCCGAACAGCCAGCCACGGCCCGCAAACCAGCTGGCATCCCCCCCGGTCACACCCACGAACTGGGCATAGGCCTGGTTGACCTGGAACATGTTGCCGATGCCCATGCAACCGATGACGATGCCCACCGCGTAGAAGCCACCCAGCGCTCGCCCCAGTCCTGGCCGATGCTGTTCAGCAAGGCCCCGGCTGAGGTAGTACATGGGTCCGCCCGAGACCG
>LFIK01001711.1_pt1 | contig 17553 bp, 28 predicted proteins | sample 643401 | NCBI WGS metagenome assembly LFIK01 (sample SAMN03777447, study PRJNA286221) | soda lake metagenome | biome: soda lake; feature: Kulunda steppe; material: water; isolation source: sample T5-Br brine of Lake Tanatar-5 | place: Russia: Kulunda steppe | collected 2010-07
CAGGCACCATGCTCTGCCTCAGGCACACAGGGCATCAGCACAGGCACCATGCACTGCCTCAGGCACACAGGGCATCAGCACAGGCACCTTAGCTTCAGCTCAGGCACCGTGCATCGGCTAAGGCATCCTGCGTTGCCCCGGTGCCGTGCACTGCCTCAGGCCTGTACCACGAGCGCTACGCGTACCGAGACCAAATGACGGACGTCATCATTCAGCACCTCATCACCGAGCAGAAAGTGCGCATCAAGTGCAAGTGAGTGCGCACCAAGTGCAAGTGAGTGGGCCGCAGGTCTCCCAAAAGCTGGTGTACACTTGGAACTGGCAGGGTCACCAAATGCTTTGGCACAAGCAGGTGCATCGCCCATTCATGACCTGGGGCTTGCGCTCAAGTTCTAGCTGTGGTATGTGGGACCACAAAAACTAGTGCTTCGTCCGTCTGGGATGCTCCACGCATGCGATGCATGGGCGTGAGGGGATTGCACTCCCTCACTCCTGCAGTGCCTGTGGGCTCGGGCCAAGCCCCGAAAGATGCAGTGAGCGTGTTGCAGAAATTCTACTATATTTAAGAGGTTGTGTACAAGATAGGCTGCAGGACTGCCGGCTCTTCTAACAACCTCCACCCCTGACTTGCGTGCTCGTGCACGCACACACATACACACACATGTGCGCGCGCAGGGACTATGTGAAGAAGATTGCCGTGTACAAGGACAAGCTGGCGGTGCAGCTGTCCTCTAAGGTCGTCATCTACGAGCTCGCAAACCCCGATGACCCCTTTGACATGCACTACCAGAGCGCAACCAAGATCCAGCAGAAGCTGGACTGCAACCTGCTCGTGGTCACCAGCTCGTCTGTCATCCTGTGCCAGGTGCGTGTGCCTGCTAGGGGTGTTAGATCTGTGCGCATATGTTCTTTTAATGTGTCTGCAGATCGTGCGTGTGTGTCTGCAGGTTGTGTGTGCTTATGCGCATGTGCATGTGTGGATGCGCGTGCATGGATGCACATGTGGATGTGTGCTTATGTGTGCGCCAAAACCTGTTGCACTGTCATCCACGCGCGTGCTACTGATGCACAGGCACCTCCTGAGAAAGGGAGTGCGCTGGTGCACAATGCATGAAGCAAAAGTGCTATGTAGCAGGCAGCGCAGAATGCAGCGGCCTATGCAGGCCAGCGCACACATGAACACAAGTGAGGCAACATGCGGGCACACGTCTTTTTGGCCCCTGCAACCCAGCCACTTGCAGCCAGGGCCTGACCAGGCTAGCTTAGCATCGGCTCATCCCTGGCGCCGTGCAGGAGCGCAAGCTGCAGCTGCTGACATTTGACGGAGATAAGGAGAGGGAGTGGGTGCTGGACAGCGTCATCCGATACATCAAGGTGAGCTGTGTCTCCGTTGTTCATGGGTGCTGGACAGCGTTATCCAATGAATCAAGGTGCGCTGCGTCTTCCTTGTTTGTCAGTGCTGTTGCAAGGGTGCTGCACTGTGTACTTGCGCGATGTTGTGTGCGCCAACGGGGGCATCCATGCGTGCTGGGGTGACTACTGCGTTTTGTTGAATGGAGCATTGGCAGCACTGGTGGCTATTCAGAGCCGTTTACGTTCTTCGTGATTCATTCATGCGGGCCGTCCGTGTGCAGCGGGGTTGTTGCCTTTATTTTGGTACTACTTACCTTGCTGGTCCGCGGGTGTCTGAAACTTACCCAGCCATGCCCGGCTGCGTGCATCAACGATGGCTAGCCCTGCAGGTGGCCGATGCTGACCCAGGCATGCACAGCTGCATGCATCAACGATGGCTAGCCCTGAGGTGGCTGATGATGACCCAGCCATGCCCGGCTGCGTGCATCAACGATGGCTAGCCTGCAGGTGGCTGATGCTAACCCAGGCATGCACAGCCGCATGCAGCAATCTGCTTCATATGGGGCCAGCACGAGGGCCGCCATGTGTCAAGCCTTTTAAGGGTAGCACCAGGGCTTGTGTGCGGTTGCTACCTGCAGGGCCCAGGCTCTGCTGCCGCTTGTGTGTTTCGCCCCTCTTGAGGGAACCTCTGCCCATTCCAATCACAGTGCATGCGCGCAGCCAAACCACTCGTTGCTTGTGAATCACCATCAACATCCTTGCACAGGTCGTGGGGGGCCCAGTGAACCGCGAGGGCCTGCTTGTGGGGCTGAAGAGCGGCCAGATCTTAAAGATCTTTGTGGACAATCCCTTCCCCATCCCTGTGAGTGCTGGGCCTGACAGGGTACTCACCGCTGGTTGTGCTCGGCGAGTGTCAATGTGAGCCAAGAGATGCAGGCACATGGCTTAAACAGGCCACAGTACAAAACACTTGCATCTGTGCATTGGTACAATCCTGCATGCGAGCACTTGAGTCTGTGCCTTCCTTGCGTTGGTGCCAACCCGCATGTGTATGCCTCCTGCCCGTGATCCTCACAAGCGATGCTCACATCAATCAACTGCATACACAAGTGCGCGTATGCACACATCTGAGTGTCTCTACACATGTGTGTGCAAGAAGCGCGTGAGGGCACGCGCATGTAGCATGGCTGTCTCACGAGGGCATATCTGCATGCGCCCATCTGCATCACCCCACTTCCTGCTTTTTTCTGCCATTTCCTGCCTTCTCCTGTCCTGAACAAATGCACATGCACGGGCACTACTTGCAAACACGCATTCAAGTGCACACATGCACCCACAGCTTTCCCCCACCCAACGCACACATGAATACGCGCGCATGCATTTACATGTGTGCGTGCCGCAGCTCATCAAGCACACAGCGAGTGTGCGCTGCTTAGACCTGAGCGCCAGCCGCAACAAGCTGGCGGTGGTGGATGAGGCAGCCAACGTGCTGGTGTTCAACCTTATCACCAAGGAGCTCATATTTGAGGTGCGGCCGGCGCGCGCTGGCGCTAAAGGCCTCTTAAATTTGCATTTCCTGTTTGAGCAAGCAGCTGCCTGTTGGCCAGAAGCTGCTGCGGCACAGACGGATTTGGAGGAAGCGGGGGAAGAAGCTGTGGGGCTGGAGCTGTGGTGCTCGCTGGGCATCTGTTGTGGTCGGGCAAGCACACGGCCATGAGTGCCAGGCTGCGCCATGAGAGCCCGCCTGCTCTTGAATATGCAGAGCGTGGCAGCCACAGCCATGCTGCACATGCTCTGCTCTTGGCTGTGGTCAGGCTCCTCATGGACGAGGCAGCAGGGCGGGCGCGTGCTGTGCACAAAGCGTTCCCATGCCACCATCATGTTTTAAAGGCGCGTGTTCTCTGCCGCAGCCCTAGCCTGTGCCGGCAGGCCTGCCCTGCCTTCACCTGCATCCACCCAATCTGTTTTTGGAGAAGTTATGCATCCAAATGCCCTGACGCACACGCAGCTTGGCGCACCAGGCTTGCTTATTTTGTCCGCGGCACCGATGGTGCTTGGTGCCGTGGCCTGCCTGCAAGGGCAGCTCCTGAGCACAGGTGGAGGGCGGCGGCTCTACAGCTGGACATGCGATCGAATGGGCTGCGGTGCCAATGCACGAGCAGATGGTCTGTGGTGCCCATGCATGAGCAAATGGTCTGCGGTGCCCCCAAGCACAAGCGTGCAAAAATGGTGTGCCTCTGTGCAGGAGAAGAACGCGAACAGCGTGGCGTGGAACACAGAATTTGAGGACATGTTCTGCTACAGCGGGAATGGCATGCTGTCGATAAAGACCAGCTCCTTCCCGCTGCACCAGCAGAAGCTCCAGGGCTTTGTGGTGGGGTTCAAGGTGCGTGCGCGTCGTGCAGTCGGATCAAGGTGAATGTGCGCTTTGTGGTGGGGTTTTTGAGGTGTGGGAGCGCATGTTCCCATAGCCCCGGGCAAGCTTAGAGAGACATTGTCCTCACAAACACACGCCTCAGAGTATGAAAGGGGCACGTGCTCCTATGTTCCCTTAGATTCTCAACGGACTATGAGCCGCCGCGACAGCTGTCAGACAAAATCAACATCATTATGCTACATCATGTAGGAACAAGCATTATGGCATGCCATTCAGCCTGGTCCTTGTGGGAGGCCCCTGAAAGATCAGCGCATAATTTGGGCCGTAAGCTGCTTAGTGCAGGATTGGTTTCGATGCAAGGCTGAGCATGAGCTTGCATGTGTGTGTTTGACAGCTAGTGCAAGCATTTTCAGCTGCTCTTCAACGTGGTCAAACAGGGCACTGCAGTGTGTGTGTGTGCGCCAGGAAGGTGCTGGACACACCTTGCCAAGTACTTGCTCCTGATGGCCATCTTGAAGCCCTACTTTGAAATTAGGCCCTCATAATGTATGGCCTTGTTCGCCCCCTGCATTCACATATTTCTTATAATTATGGTGCTCCAATGGTCATTTTGCATAAAGCAGCACGAGTTGTTAGCCCTGCCCAAGCCGAGAGGGCTGAGCTACCCAGCCCCTCTCTCCCATCGTGATTTGCACCTTGTGACTTCTCAGCACGTCACTTTGGTGCTGGCTGGTGCTAAACAACGTGCAGGGATCCAAGACCTTTTTTTTCCGTTACATCAGCCCCTTGCACCTTATGACTTTCTAACTCCTCACTTTAGCGCTGGCTGATGCCTTTCGACGTGCAGGGATCCAAGATCTTTTGTCTCCACTATGTCAGCATGCAGACCATTGATGTGCCGCAGTCTGCATCCATGTACCGCTATCTGGAGAAGAAGGTGCGTGCGTGTGTGTCTGAGCCAACTTGCATATGGTGCATCTTAATGTGGGTGCTTGGTCTAGCTTGCGTTAGAGCAGGTAAGGACCAGGTAGCAGGAACCCTGTGCCTGTACCTTGGTGCATTGATTGTGCATAGACTCACAGTTGGAATTTGGACAAGCCCACACACACACAAACAATCACACACGCGCACACACACACACACATATCAAACAGGCAAACCCAAACTCACACAGTAGAGGCTGAAGCTGAGGCCCTTGCTTCAACTGGGTCTCTCCCCCTCCCCTCTCCCTCCTTCCCTCCTCCCACCAGCCCCATGTCTGTGCCTGCTTTGCCATGTCAGGATGTGGACATGGCCTACAAGACTGCCTGCCTAGGGGTGACGGAAGCTGACTGGCGGAGCCTTGCCCTGGAGACCTTGCAGGTCCGTCTTGTTAGGAGACTTTGCAGGAGATGGTGCAGGCATTCCAGGCCAGTCCTAATCGGAGATTGCTGCACGAGTATCCTGGCCGGGGGTGACAGAAGCTTACTGGCGAGGCCTTTCCCTGGAGGCCTTATCAGCCCTGCCGGGCCAGGTCCTGTGCTGAGGCCTTGTGCAGGCCAGACAAGGCAGACATAAATGCCGCGCACTACAGTGCACAAAAAAATGTGCTGATAGCAAGCAGCATAACAGCTTGTCACGCGCTCTCTAGAGTAAATTGCTGCACGGCCCTTGCCTGGTGCAACTTCTTGAGTATAGCACATGCCTTTGTATGTCGGCCTGCACCTAGCTCTTGCATCTGGGATCCCGGTATCCCCCAGAGAGGTGTTGACACCCTCATGCTGCAGTTACCATGCATAACACCATTTTCATCAGCTAAGCGCCTGCAAGATCAGCACCACCTCACTCCCCGTGTCGTTGAGCACGCTGCCAGGCACGATCACTGACCTGCCATCACACGGTAGGCTGAAAGATGCGATGCTGTCCCTTTCCCACTCGAAGACCTGGCCCTCTTTTTTATGCCCCCGTCGCGTCCAATCTCCTGCATGAAAACTTGGCCCTTCTTGTTCTTCCCAGCCTTTTTGGCATGTGTGTTAGCCCATGTGCCCGACTGTGGGCCTGCATGAGCAGGCCAAGCACCTGGGAATCACAGGCAAGCCTCTCATCTACCTCCACTCTTCCACCATACATGTAAATGATCTGTGGTCCTACGCGCGCAGGGCATGAACCTGGAGGTAGCACGCAAGGCGTTCATCCGTATCCGTGATGTGCGCCATGTGGAGCTGGTGAATCGCACGGAGCAGGGCCGCCGTGCAGGCGTGCCAGAGGGCATGCTGCTGGCGGAGATCATGGCGTACCAGGGACGCTATCAGGACGCAGCGCGGCTGTACACGCAAGCAGGCGCGTGGGGTGGGGTGGGGAGGAGGCGGTGCGCGTGAGCAAGCAGGCCTGGCGGAGGATGTGGAGCTGATGGAGAGCACTTGGTGTAAGGGAGGGCACCTTGAGCGCGGGAAAGCACTTGGAGTGGAGTGTGGGAGTGCACCCGGAGTGTGGGTGAGCACTTGAAGCTGTGAATCGTCTCGGATTCTAGCACAGCTGCGCCTAGTAATTTTGTGTGGGTGAGCGCTTGGAGAGCTGTGAATCGTCTCGGATTCTAGCACAGCTGCGCCTAGTAATTTAGTGTGGGTGAGCGCTTGGAGAGCTGTGAATCGTCTCGGATTCTAGCACAGCTGCGCCTAGTAATTTAGTGTGGGTGAGCCATATACTTGTGTGAGGGCTTGTGTGCCAAGTCCCTTTTTTAAGATGTTTTAAGAGAGTTGGAATGACAAGGCCAGCATTCAGCCGTGCCACTTGCTGGAGAAAAATGCTGTGTTGCCCATTCAGGCTGGCAAAGCCTGGTGTCGCTCATAGTCTGCCTGAGCTACATAAGCCATGCAAGCCATACTTAAGCACTTAGCATACCTCTTTGCCTCCCAAGGCCTAGGCAGCTCCTGTGCTGTGCCGGGGCGCTTGCTGCGCATGCTCAGTAAACCCGGAACTTGAGCATCCTAAGGATATTTGCATGCGCCATGAACCATGCCATGCAAGTGGAATGCTGCCCGGCTGCCACCGGCAAACCATGCAGGGCGCTTTGAGAAGGCGATGGAGATGTTCAGCGACCTGCGGCAGTTTGATGAGGCCAAAAAGTGGGCTGAGGAGTACTCAAGGACCCGTGGGGACACTGCGCAGGTAAGCCTTTGTGCCTTGTGTGTTGTCATGGGTGTTTGTGTGTGCGTGCGTGCATGAACGCGGCTTGCGCCAAGTAGTGCTCAAGGACCTGCGGGGACACGGCGCAGGTAAGCACTGCGCCATGTGTCTTGTATGCGTGTTTGTGCATGTGTGCGTGCACGTTTGTGATTTGTGCCGAGGAGTGCTCGAAGGCCCATGGAACAAAGTGCAGGCAGAGGCAGGTAAGCACACTTTGTGTTTGGAGGGTTTGTGGGGGGGTGCACGCGAGTGTGTGTGTGTGAGCATGTGGCATGCATGCACGTTCACGTGGGTGTCCTTCTCCTGTGGTGCTGTTCTATTCTAGTATGAATGCCAGCATCGCTGACATTGTTTTGCCGGGAGGCTAAAGGAGGTGCCTGGACTCGCGTATAAGGGTGGTTCCGGGAGCATGCCAACATGCAGGCTGGGTGGAGCAAAAGGAGACAAGGCTCCATGATGGCTTGGCTATGCGGTGTGTGTGCGACATGTGCAGGTCCAGGAGCTTATCAACAAGCAGGCTGAGTGGAGTGAGGAGACCAAGAACTTTGATGGCGCAGCAGAGATGTACATCAAGGTGCGTAATTCACAAGTACATCGAGGTTTGCGACTTTGATGACGCAGCCGAGATGAGCTTCGAGGCGTGTGCAAGCTGCTGCGGTCCGTTCATTCCATTCACAGAGAGTATGGATGAGCCCTTGCTCCTTTTGCTCGCAAGCCCATCACCTCCATCCACCCTAGTGCGAGAGTGCACCAGTGGCTCACCTTGGCATTTGTCGATCTCGCAACAGCCCATTCAGTGTGTCAGGCCTTTTGGCAAACCTCTGAGCTCCCACACACCTTGGTGCCCTGACAGGCACAGAAGTTCGACCTTGTTCCCAGCCCTGCCCAAGACAGCTGTGCATGATGACAACCGCGGCCCACTGGAATGCCATGCACGCTTATGCTGACTGTGCATGCCTCACCCACATATGGCATGCACGCTTATGCTGACTGTGCATGCCTCACCCACATATGGCATGCACGCTTATGCTGACTGTGCATGCCTCACCCACATGGCATGCAGTGCCAGCTGTTCAGATGTTGCTCATTTTGCCACAAAGCGTCAACCTCACTGTCATGCGCGCTTGTGCCCTGACAGGCCAAGAAGTACGACCGTGCCATAGCGATCCTGGCCAAGCATGCATGGTGGGAGAAGCTCATCACAGTGGTGCGGGAGGTGCCCAAGGATGATAAGAAGAACCTGGGCACCTGCATGCAGCACTTCCGCAAGGTGCGAGGCCGTCTGATTGAAGCTTGTCTTACGTTGTGTCTGTGTGCAGCACTTCCGCAAGGTGCGAGGCCGTCTGATTGAAGCTTGTCTTACGTTGTGTCTGCGTGCAGCACTTCCGCAAGGTGCGAGGCCGTCTGATTGGAGCTTGTCTTACGTGCGTCTGTGTTTTGGTGTGCACCTGCACGAGAAGGCGCAAACGCGCATATTAACAGCTTCTCTTCTCTCAGTGCTATGCTGTACATGTGTGCACTTAGAGAAAAGAGACAAGAAAGGTCCTGCTCGCCTTTGGCTCTGACATGGCCTGCTTGTCTTGTGCCGAGGATTTTGGGCCTTCGATTTCCTTACCATTGCTCTTTCATTCCTGCTTACAGGCAAAGCAATACTCCTTTGCCAAAGAGACACTGCTCAAGATGGACGACACCAAGGGCCTGATCTCGCTATACGTGGAGGAGTCGCAGTGGGATGATGCCTTCTTGCTGCTCAATGCCCACCCAGAGGCAAGTTTAGTCGGGCCTGCTGCCATTCCTCAACCAGCTTAAGATGGACGGGAAATTGCTGCAGCATTTAATTGTCGCACAACTGCTGTGCTTCAAGTACTAGCAGGTTAAGAGTTGAAATCCAGGCATACAATAAGATGTCAGGCTGATGTTTTACAAATGGTTGAGTGCTTCTGACAGGCTGCTTAGCAGGTCTTGGGAATGGACACGCAGTATGAACGCAGATGCTCAAACAAGGAAGGAAGCCTTGGTGCCAGCTCAGGCTGCTATGTTGTTGCCGATCAAGTAACTGCTGCTTGTGTGAGTGACATGGCCTTTTGTCTTACATTCACGGGTGCAGGCCAATGCAGATGTGTACCTGCCGTATGCCAAGCACCTGCTGACACTGGACAAGTTCGATGAGGCGAGGCAGGCCTATGAAAAGGTGGGTGTCAAACAGAAGCAACGGCATCAATGTCTCGCACAGGAGGTTAAAATAAAAATCGACTGCCATGTGCACGATTTGGGGATGCCAGTTCTTCTTGCAACAGGGCTGCCCTTGCAGGGCAGCGCCCCTGAGCGATTTTCCACCTAATGATGATCCTGCTGCAATTGCAGGGTGGCTTCCCTGAGCTTGCCACGCGCATCCTTGAGCAGCTAGCCGCAAACGCGGTGCATGAGAACCGCTTTGATGACGCCAGCTTCTTCTTCTTCAGGCTGTCCATGGAAGCTCTGAAGGTGAGTGCCGAACAACAAGAACAGAGTGGAATGCTTGGAGGCCAGAAGATCAAGTGCAACTCAAGCCCTTGTTCCTAGGTGGCTCAGGTGGGGGGGCCAGGTGTTCTCCACAAGGATCTTGTAGGGAATATGGCATTAGGGGAGCCCAAGGCTTTTGCGGATGCCCCACTGGTGTGCTGTCTCCCCTTGCTCCTTCTCTTTGACCTCACTACAGATGCATTCCTGACATAGTATTGCTCTTGCAAGTTAAGCTTGGTGATCGAGGCCTTCCTTGTTTTGAGCCTGTATGCCCCTGCGCTCTATGGCTCCCCCGGCTCCATCAAATGCTGATAGCATGAATTGTTTGTGTCAGCATGCTCGCCCTTTGCTCATTAGACATCCGCTGCACATTGCTGCAAACGCAAACATTTAACGCCCTCAGCTTGCAGCATCATGCAAGAGCAGTGTGGCCACGCCTTGTGATCTTGCCAGGCTTTTCCTGAGGCACGTGTGCCATGAGTGCATGCGCTTGCAGTGTATCAAGTCAAGTCCCAGCGCCATGAGGGTAGAAGACCGCAAGGCGCTGGAGCGCTTCAGTGATCTGTATGACAAGTCCGAGGTGAGCCGGCCTGGGACTTGGGACCCTTTCAGCGCTGGTTTGGTGCTGTGGTGATTTGCCCCTTCGCATCGGGGCTACTACTCTGGTGGGTGCCCGTGTGGCAAGTTGTGCCTGAAGCCTAAGGCTGAACTAAAGCGTCCTGGGTGAACATCCTCAGTTGCGTGGCTGAGCTGAGAGCTGAGTTCATGGTGTGCTTATGGGATGAGAAGAACTTTTTTTTCTCACGGGCTCTATCGTTGCCAGGAAACACCTGCCTCAGTGCTTGTTTGTGCGCGCCCCTAGTCTGGGGTGGCTACCTGTGCAAATCAAGTAACATGCGCACACGCACATGCCTGAGCGCAAGGGTTTGACCACCGCCCGTGCAACTCCTGTGCCTCCCAGGTGTACTATGCCTACAGCATCATCTACAAAAATGTGCTGTCCCCCTTCAAGTCCGTCCACCCAGTCACCCTCTTCAACTGCGCGCGCTTCCTGCTCATGCGCACGCTCAACCGGCCGGCTCCGCTGGGCGTGTCCATGGTGCACGTCGTGTATGCACTTGCGAGACATGCCATGGAGCTGGGGGCCTACAAACTTGCGCGCTTTGCTTACAACAAGCTGCAGGTGAGTGGGGCACGGCTGCTCTGGCAGTGAGGAAGCCAAGCCAGCACAATCACTGGGGGAGCTGTGTCTCTTCTCCACTTGGCTGCACATGGATAGCTTGCTGGCATCCTAGGCCAGTCAGGTGTCCAAGCACCCACGCGAAACAAGCACGCCCTCCAAGCCCACCATGAGCACATGTGCCCTCTTACATACATGGCAACCGGCAGTACATGTGGCCATGCCGCCATCAATCCCAACCTCTTTCCCAAGCCTTTCTGTGTAGCAGTGGTGCTTCCAGATTGAGGCCCCGGGTCGACCTTTTGAGCGCAGCGAGCTCAGCCATGGGTTTGAACTTGAACATGCTTGCAGACGCTTGTGCTGCCCCCCCAAGTGCAAGCCGAGGTGGATGTACAGTCAATCCTGGTGCGGGCCAAGCCCTTCCATGATGCAGAGGAACTGCTGCCGGTGTGCTACCGCTGCTCCACGACCAACCCCCTGCTTAACACACAGGTGCGGCCATGCCAGCCCATCCATGAACACTGCACTGGATCGACCACTGCTGAGTCAAAGAAACGATGAGCTTTGGTGCCTGGCGGCTCAGGGCTTTTGCCAACGTATCTTCTATAGGGGGTCATGCTCTGCATGGAAACATACGGGGAATAGTAATAAACTTGCTCTCAAGATGACCTGACTTGCTGCTGCATCTGTTTGTTTGTCTGGCCTGTGATGCTGCTAATTAATCTGCCTCCCAATTTGCCTACATCTGAAGGGGGTCATGCATGCCAGCGAATTCCTGCCTCGCCAGGGTTCAGGAGTTTATGGCTACCTGTTTTGCGGCTCATCATCAGTTGCTCAGAGTTTAACACCCCTGCTTTTTGCTAAAGTCTAAAATCTTCTTTAAATCACCATTTTGTTCCTAACTTGCTTCTCTCCTTTATTTTTGCTGCATCACACCTTCTTTGGCCGCTCTTTGGATTCCTGTAGGGCGACTACTGCATAAACTGCGGGGCACCCTTCATCCGGTCCTTTGTCACGTTTGAGCACCTGCCTCTGGTGTGTATATGTGTGCGCGTGCGTGCGTACTCATTGGCAGGTGTATCAGAGATGGATGTTACCAATGTCCATTGGATGCAAAGCAGGCTTTGGTTGCCTGCCCTGCCATTCCTGCCTTCCACTTGGCCACCTTGATTGGTATCTCTCTGGCCTGAGACTTGAATGGAATGTGCTGGGAGCAGAGGCATCAACACTTAGCACGTCAGTGGCCCTCTCCATGACCTACTTTGTGTATGCTCTCAAGAGCCGTTGTTGTGTCTGCAAATCAGATTGCGCCCTGCTTTGGCGCAGGCGTCAAGCAGTGTGCTTGCCATGGTTTTGCATGTTTGAGCCGTTGCTTGCACGGACTGAGGGAGGAACCAATTCTTTCCATTGCCAGTTTGCTTTGTTTGCGTTTTCTGGCATGGCGTGCTCGATTTATTGGAAGGAAGTACATCTCAATAGTCTGGCCCGTCACAGCTTCAATTTATTCACCTTAACATGGTCCTATACTGCAGGTTGAATTTGAGCTTGAAGCAGGGATAAGTGATGAGGAGGCCAAAAGATTGCTCGGCGAAGAAGCAGGGACAGTTGGAAAAAGCAAGTAAGTTGTACTGTGCGCCAGAGAGTAGCATGATTGCTCCTCACGAGGTGTAGACAATTTCCAGCTTGTCACAATTCAGCCATCCAAATCTGATTGATTAAACTTATCATTGTTTATGTGCTAGTTTTAGCATGGCACAGCAACTTAAGGCTTTCAGAGTTTTATTTCAAAGCTTGCAGGGAAAACGGGTATAAGGGCTGGATATGCTGAACTGTGTACCTGCGCGATGCATGTGCATATGCAGGCATGTCGTGTTCAGTTGGCCTGGGAGCTGTGCTTCCATACACACCTGCTCCTTTTGTTCCCCCGCGTGTGCGTGTAATGCAGACGTGTGAACCAGGACTTCAACGCCCCCACAAATGTACTGACCCTGGATGATGACGACAACGTGAATAAAATCAGCGATGCCTTCACTGCTCAGCAAATGGTGTGTCCTGGCCAGGGAGAATCAAGGCTTGATGCAATACACGGCAGCATAGCAACATGGCGTTGATCCTCAGTCCTGCTCTGTGCTCTGGGTCCACAAAGCCAATGCTCTGCATCATGGCCACCGGCCAGGCCTACCGGACCCATCATGCCAAACCCCTCAAGAGCGCACCTGGAGCAAAGCGCCTGTGCATGGCTCGAGCTGGTGTGTGGTTCAGCTAACCCGCCTTGAACACACCAAAGCTGCCTGCAGAAGGGCTGCACGTATGCTCTGACAGCCCAACCTGGTATCCGCCACCGCACTGACCTAAGCCCCCAACCCTCAGCCCGAAGACCTGACCCCAAACCCTTTACACTCTACCTCCCTTAAACCCTTAAACCCTGATTGCTGCAGGTGCCTGACCAGCCCATCGTCGCCGACCGCGCCACGCTGCGGCGCATGCGGAGCTCGGAGGTGATGGTGCGCACATGGCCCAACCCCCTCATACCCCACCAGTTTTTTCGCGTCATGGACCAGGAGGTGCCGCTGGTCGTGGACACATGCGGCCACTTCTACGAGCAGGACGAATACGAAATGGTGCGCGCACAGGGGTGCGCGTGCAGCTGTCATATGTGTGTGTCATACATGCCGTGCACGTCCGCGCGCGCCCGGGCTGCAGCGTGCGTGGGCATGGCTGAGGTGCGTGCGCAGGGGTCTGCATGGTGTTGTGCACATGCGTGCAAGTGCACGTGTGTGTATGAGTGCATGTATGTGTTTTGCATGTCTGGCGTGCAGTGCATGGAGCTTGGATACTTTGTTGAGACCCCTTCATGTTCTTGTCTAATGCCATGTATTTGAATCATGGCCTGCTGTCTCACTCAGTCAGGACCCGCAGCACGCATGCTGAGGTCTCACACAAGCATTTTGCACCCAGAGCTCAGCCTTACTGGTGGCAAAATATCAGTTTTGGGAGCATATGAATCTGCCATTGCGTCCAGGCATCCTCACCTGGGTTCCTTAGGGACAACACAGCACGTCCTCGAGCAACACCGCAACATGCTTGACCCTCAATCCCCAGTAAGAGTCACGAGCTTCTATCCTTGTCTTGCACCGCAATGCCGCCTGAATGCACCTCAACTCCCATTTTTGCTGTGCAGGATGGCCTCGAGAAGGGCCACACCCCATTTTCGCGCGAGCCCCTGCGCCCTGAGCAGCAGCAGGCTGCGGTGCTGGAGGGCCCATCCTCACCGCGTGCTTCCAACGCACGCAGCACAGGCGGCACATTAAGCATGGGCTCCATCAAGCGCCGTGTATTGTAGCATGCAGCAGGCTAACTGCTGGGTCTGATGAAGAATGTGCTGCTCTCCCCTGCTCATGGACTATTTAGAGCCTGCAAAGCCAACACCATTGTGCATGCTACCAGCATATCTGATTCTGAAGTCTAGGTCAAGCTGGAGGTATAGCTTCCAGTGCCTCTGCACAGCATGTAAGTCACAAGTGCTGACACGCATTGAGGAAAACGGGCTTGACTCTGTGTAGGTTTGTTTATATAATCTGCAAGAGTCCCGTTTTTGGTTTTGAGAGTCGGAATGCGATAAACAAGCCCATGGGTTAGCCCCAAAAAATGAGCCCACAGAGGCTGGCATGATCCGTAAAAAGTCGAAGATGGTCTGCAACATAGAAAGTTTCAGCTGTGCCTGTTGGGCTTCTTCGGTATCTTCCTTGAAGGTATATTACCTTCAAAAGGTTGTTTCTTGGTCGTTCCTAACTTGGGTGTAGTGTAACAGGGTAGAAGGTCAGGGCTCAACCCTTGCGAGTTGCGGAGCTGTGCCAGCGGAATGAAGGCAGCTTAGAGTAGCTCAGCTAAAGCCTATCAGGCCAGCAACTTGAACCTAAATAGGCACCAATAAAAGGGCAGAAGAGTGTATGTGGGACAAACAAAAGAAAATGGGGGGCAACGAGCCCAGTTCCTTGCAAGAACAGTTGCAAGCTTACGGGGCTTATGGGTTAGACTACAGGACAAATCGTTTAGAAATAATTATTGAGGGTCGATTTGTGTGCGTCTGATCTAAACCACGGCCAGCTGTCGAGGATTTATTTTGAATCGGTGAAGCTACTAATAGAAGCCGATCTTCAGACATAATTTATTCATATAGATTTCCATCACACCCAAGGAAAACCTTGCCACGATGACCTCGAGTGGCACCTCCATCGCATCCCGCCTTTTGTTATCGTTGGCCACCCTGCTGCTGGCCATCTGCAAAACCAACGCCCAAACTGGGGCATCGTCTGGAGGTAATTTGTGGTGGCTTTGTTTGATATCCTTGTGCTGCTTCTCAATCCCGAGAGGGGCAGCAGGTCCGAAAGTTTGAATGAACAAGTGTTTCTCCCATCAGCTCACCGTCCGTTGCCCCCCAACTTACTGCCCCGACTTCAGGTGCTCCTTTTGAAATTCCTGACTTGAATGGAGGTGCTGCGAACGCCGCAGGTCAGGCCCTGGACCTTGCAAACACTGCCGTCGAGGCTGGTCTTCAGCTTCTCCCGACAGGCGATTCTTTGCCATTGCCTATGGGGGGGGCACGGAACCAGGATACCACTCTTCCTACCATTAAAAGTAAGATTTCCTCGACGAGCTTGCGCGTTTGTGGAATTTGCTTATGCGGAAGGCTGTGAGCTTTGCGGCGTCGACAGCTTCCTTTCTTTGAATTCCTACATCCTGATGCATTTCCTACGCTCAAACTTATGCGCAGAGGTACCGTCATCACCCAGGCGCATGCTGCAGCAATTTGGCGGCCAGGTCCAGGTGAGGTTTGCAAATTGAGGAATTCAAACATCAGATCTGCCTGCAGATACATTTTAAAGCTTGTTTCAGAATTGAAGGGCCTCTCTGTTCAGTACCCCTGCTTTAAAGCTTTATTGAGTGTCCCTTCTTCATCTGCAGGACTTTGTTGGCACAATTATCCAAAGCGCACTCGGCCCTGTGCAGCTGCAACAGCCAGTTGCTGCACCAGCACCTGCACCAGCTCCACAGCCTATTGCAGGACCAGCCCCCTTTCCTGCCCAAGCTGCTCTCACACCCAACCCTTCTGCACCTGGGCAGCACTCACCCAAGCTTTCAGGTGATCCGTGAACGCACTCACCTAACTTAAATCATTATCCATCAAAGGCGAAGGTTCTTCTTCATCTACCCTGAAGTTTACAAATTGATTCTGTATAAAAGTTGAGGGCTTCTTGTGGAAGACAGATGACAACCTTGCAGGTGACTTGGCTCACTTTCAATGCAGCACCAACACGCTTCAGCTAAGCTCCCACACTCGCCTGCACATTCTGCAGGGGAGGATCCTTTGGCCCTGCACAATGGATACCGCAGCAGGAATCAGAACACAGGTCCCCTGAGCTACGACAATCAACTGGAGGTTAATTACCTTACCAACACGCCACCCACTTGCACATTGAAGCATAGCATGTGTCATGCCGAATCACCGTCATGAACAGTTCAGCGTCTCAGGAACATGATATGTACATGATATGTATCGTGCCGGCTGCGCCACCAAAGGAATGGGGGGTCAGCGAGGAGAGGCGGTCTCGCCCGTCCAGAGTAGCCTTAAACCATGCTACAAAGGACCTAAACTCGACTATGTACCACTATCTGGATCTGCGCCGGGGCATATGATGCTGCTGCCACCCATCCATATCTCACAGGCGCCTCTGCCTCTCTGCTCTCATCCTTACTCAGACCCAACCAGGCTCGTGTTGCAAGGGGACGCCAGGCCCCTGGCCGGGCGGCCAGCGCCTCAGAGGAGTGCTCCAGGCTCCAGGGAGGAAGGTTACAATTAATCGAAGAGACGATCCAGTCACAACAACAAATATCAAGCAACCAACTAACCGCAAATGGATAGTGACACTGATTTGGCAATGACACTAATCTGGCATGACAGCCACGAGTATGCCAGGAGCAAAGGGTTAACCATCAATACCGCTAACTTAGAAGTTGACCATTTTAACTCACATGGCTTCAACGTCCCCGCTTTCAGTGTGGGGGGTGCTCCACTAGCCAACAAGGATTCTTTCAAATACCCAGGTATGGTTTTCTGTAGGACACAGAACATTACCAGATTTGCTGAACATATACTTGTTCTTTTCATGGCTGGTTGTCACAGAATTAGGCAATTTGCGCGAGAGCATCATTTGATTGACAGGCCACATGCTCTCCTTTGGTTGGGTAAATGTCACGCTATCCCCGCCAGTATGTATGCTTGCCAGATCTGGGGAACATGGTTCATGAAACAGGGCAGTGAATTTGACAGCCCCCTTCAAACTGCGCATCTGTGCTTTCTCAAGGGTGTGCTTGGTGTGAAAAAGGTCCACACCCAACTGGGCTGTTTTGCGAGAGTGTGGCCAGGAGCCTTTGCAGTTTTATCGGTTCCGCGCTGCTGCCAAGTTTGTCAACTCTCTACATAGCGGGAATAGTGGCTTGCTCACGAAGATTGTGCATGCAGATTTTGCTCTAGGTGCTTCCTACAGAAAGTGCAGGACTGCGGATTCCATAGAGGCATTTGTGGTTCTACGTGCGGCAGATACATATGCCAAGTGCATTAAGCTGCAACTCCCCTTCCACTGCAAGACTTCGTGGTGGATTTGCATGAGCGCTTGCAAGCGGTATGGAGGGAGATGGATGGTGCAGATCCTAGGTCAAACGCGCAAAAACTGGCTACTTATCATGCATGGATGGCCTTGCCTCTCAAACCAAGCACTGTACGGGGCCCTCCCCATTTGCTGCCCAGGCACCTAGAGTTGGAACTGAGTAGGCATGTGCCTCGTAACATTTGTCACGCCAGATTTATGCAGTGCCAGATTTATGCTGCATTGTGAGCCGGAGGTTGGTTGAGTTAGTTGGAGGAGTATTTGATCCCTTGCTCAGTTCAGCTATAGCTGTATTTGAGCACGTCAAA
>LFIK01001712.1_pt1 | contig 17551 bp, 25 predicted proteins | sample 643401 | NCBI WGS metagenome assembly LFIK01 (sample SAMN03777447, study PRJNA286221) | soda lake metagenome | biome: soda lake; feature: Kulunda steppe; material: water; isolation source: sample T5-Br brine of Lake Tanatar-5 | place: Russia: Kulunda steppe | collected 2010-07
GAGGAAGGAAGAGACGCGGTGCGGGACGGTAGATGAACCAAGCACGCGCCATGCGACGGTGCGAATCGCAAGGACCTCCCACGCATGGTCGTGGGATCCGTGGAACGGAAGAGAAGGCACCGCGCACGTCGTGGTGGATGCACGCGATCCGTCGACGGATTGGATGAGAAGCACAAGCGTGCGCAAACGTACACGTGCGAATACCGCCGGTGCGCTTGTCGGTGCCCTCCGCACAACGCAAGGAATGGTTCAACCGCGCCTCTCCGTCGACGATGCGACGCCTTGCCGCGAACCTGGCAGACGTCTTCGCTCGATCCGCGTCGTCCTCCATCCAAGCGGCTCCCTTCCGAGTGCGAAAGACGTGCACGACGTCTTCGCCAATCACCTACGATCGATGCGAGACCACGCAAGACCGTCGGAGGTGCGTCTGCACGCGGCCGACGCTCCACGAAACCGACGGTGCAGGACGTCTCGCACCACCGACCGCGAGGACTGCGCACGTGCAGAACCACCGCGCTTTCCCTGAACGCCTGGAACGTCGATTCGCATCCGTTTGGACGCTCTCGGTGCGCTTCGTCGGCCGCTTCGAAGGCGCACGTGCGCGCTCGTCGCGCGCATCGTCCGCCACGGTCCACCAGCTCACGATGGTTTCGATGGGACGTATCGATACGATTCGTGGGAAGATACTGGGAGACGCCTCCACCAGGGTTCGCCCGTGGCACCTTCCATCGAGATCTCTTCCTTCGCAATCGAGATCAAAGGGTCCTGCATCGAGATTCGTGCCAAAAGATCTCGTATGGGAGGGGTGGGTGCGACGTGCGAGACCAACGACGCGCATTTCGCGACGCGCGAACACCACGAAGGCGCGTTCCGCCGCTGCGACGCTTGCCATGGCGAAGAAAGACACCGATGTGTGGCAGACACGCGTGGACCTGGCTGCAACGTACCGCCTGTGCGATCGCATGGGCTACAACGAAGGCATCTGCAACCACTTGACCGCCATGGTGCCTGGTTCGGAAGACCAATTCCTCGTGATACCATACGGCATGGCGTGGTCCGAAGTCACGGCAAGCAGCCTGCTGCTGGTCGACGGAAAAGGAAACGTGCTTGAAGGAGAAGGAACGGTGGAAGACACCGCGTTCTACATCCACAGCCGCATCCACCTGTATGACCCCAAGAACCGTGGGTGTGTGCTGCACACGCACATGCCTTGGAGCACGGCCCTCTGCTGCCTGAAAGACATGAAGCTGGAGATGTGCCATCAAAACTGCCTCAGGTTCTACAACAGCATCGCCTACGACACGGAATTCAACGGACTTGTGCTCAACCAAAACGAAGCCGACCGACTCAACAGCGTCATGGAAAACAAACACGTGCTTTTCCATGCCAACCACGGTGTCATCGTGGTTGGACCCAACGTTGCGGAAGCGTTCGATGATCTCTACTACCTGGAAAGAGCTGCGCAAGTGACCGTCTTGGCAATGTCCACCGGCAGGCCTCTCAACATCATTTCTGATGAGGTTGCACACAAGTTCCAAGAAGACCTCAAGAATGGGAAGAACGAATGGGCCACCCTTCACTTTGAATCGCGCAAGAGAGAGCTGTTGGCAGGAGATGATGCAGACTTTTGCACGTAAGATGCAATGCATGGATGTCCATGCGACTGTTTTTGAAGAGGGGACGGACTAGCTGCCCCTGGATCCTAGTTGGTTGAACAAAATGCTCGACCAAGGTCAGCCCTTGTGACCCGTTTTGTAACATAGCAAATGAGCCAGTGAAAACATTTCCTACGATCTTTGCAGCAGAATCTCCTCCTTCACCAAGATACACGTGTCCATATGGGTTGCTGGTGACTCCCAAGGAAAGGCAAGCGGATGAGCACAAAAGTGCAAAACAGGGCTATAGACGGACTTCGTTTGCTCCGGTGGGAAAAATATTTTTCCAGTCCTGGACACTGATTTGAATCAGTCGAGGAGAAAAAGGGGCTTTCGGCTCAAATTGAGGTAGAAAATACGGGCGAACAGTGATCTCGACAGTGTGCCATACCAACTTTCCACCCGAGTAGGCGAGGGGCTCCATCGAATTTCAATCACCTCTCGGCTCTGTTCCCGACCACTGACTGTCTCATTTGTACGATGAACGGTCTGTTGCCAGCAATTCACCCCATATCCGCAAAAAGGAGACAAATCTGTACTGTCCATGCAACTAGGTGTCACCAAAGTAACGCTAGAAAACAGATGGCTAATGGCAGCGATCGAAGGCAGCAGAGGGTGGATTAAAGCAGATGCAGGATTACAATCTGTTTCCTCACCACCGCGCAATTGGCACGAGGCAGCAATCCCTTAATACAATGATGACAAGGGCCACCTCATTGCCATGAGCATGTCACTTCGGGAGCTGATGGAAGGACCAAGCATCTTCCCGCCCAATCCTACCCTTATTGATTCCATCAGGTGGGCATGGCCACACTGCCACACTTGTCAACGATTTTGTGTCCCATGCGCACGAGTCACGTGGAAAGTGACTTGTATCTCGCCATCTAACACATCATCAATGCTTTTCAACGCAGAGATGGTTGAAGGGTGTTCTTTGAACGCTTTCAATTCTTCCTCCATCGTAAATCGAGCCATAGTTCCATGAGTGTACCCTTGACACCTTCCATGGCTAAAATTTTCTCCAGCGGTGATTTGGAGGGGCAATTCCGAAGCCAGGAATGTGAGGTCTTCGTACCTGGACACGAACGCATCGGCTTTCGCACGGTGTTCGTCTGCAAATTTAAAGAGCCGAATGTGATTGTATCCTTCTTCCCAATCCCTCCCTTTGTGGAAGGTGGGTCCAATGTCGTCCAGGACTTGGCCCACGTAGTCCAAGGCGAGGATGCCAGCGACGTTGGGCTTGACCAAATCCTCCACCACTTCGAGGTGTTGCGGATGATCGGCATAAGCTTTCAGTGACTCTTTGTCCCTCAGCCTCACGAACAGCACGTGTGTGTATCCTTCGGAATACTTCTCTCCTTCCAGCACTTCTCCCACATCGATGTAGAGCACGTTTGGGATGCGATACTGCAGCGACCAGAGGCCATCCATCATCTTCTTCAACGCGTCCTTTTGCGCATCTTCTTTGGCTTTGAACAACACCACGTGTTCCAACACCTTCCCTTTCGTCTTCTTGGCCACTCCGGAGGCGCAAGAACGCATCGAACAAGCGCGCAAGTGCAGCGCTCTCGTCGCCATCGTCGCTTCCAAACTCGACGAATGTGATGCATCCCAACAAAGAGTTTCTTCTCGCCTTCGAAGGGGAGTTTCTTCTCTCGTCCGGTGAAGGAAGTACACAACGGCACCCATCCCAACACGTCTTTGCCCACCAGCTTTGGTCGTTTCGCAACGCAGGCCAACGGTGCACCTCTGATGCAACGACGAGGGAACATGGCGAGGGAATAGTCGTGGCTTTCAACCGCGGTTGACTCCGAGCGTTGATCGAGGTCAGCGCCGCATGAATAGTAGATCCCCCTTCCATAGAGGAAAGGTCGGCCTATGCTCCTTGTCCGCCTCCTAGATACATCAAGGTGTATGGAGATATTTTGCCTCGACTTTGAAAACGCGTCCAATTCACGAATCCTCGCTTGTACTTGTCTCCTTTGTTGGTCAGAAGGAACGAATCCACGCAACCCTTTCGTAGATTGGAACAATTCGGTCATGTGTGCATGCATGTGGTTTTGCAACGTGTGCACCCATTTATCCTTCAAATACGTTGTCAGTTTGAGGGGTCATCGACCGTGCCGTCTATTCCTTCCCATGTGTAACGTCCATTTGAACGAGGATGAAGACCCATGGCTTCACAAAGCAACACGTGGTGTGGTCACGATTGATGAGCATGCCGGAAGTCATCCCAGTAGCACGTCGGAGGTAGGCTACGTCACCTTTTAGCGCGAAACAACGAGCACCTTGGTCACTAAAGAGAGTGTAAAGCGACGGTGGATGGACGCTTCTTGGTACGTGTAGCTGCATCTCTCATTCCACCCTTTCAAATCGCTCCTTCTCTCCAACTAAGGACTCCCTTTCCTCCCTTTCAATTTGGAAACGCGAACCGGGTCCCGTCCCAACCCTCCTTCGATCGATACCTTCGAAATCCTCTCGGTGTTTTGAATCGAGATCTTGTCCAGAGATATCGATCGGATCCGCCGCCAAGCAGTGTCGGATGCGACGGAGTCGCGTCTTCGCATCATCGCGCGATGGGACTCTTCGACCGCGCACGCGCGCCGAAACAGGAGGAATCGGACGCTTCGTATGGTGCTGGCGAGCAGCTGAACGCTTCTGAAGCTGGAGGTGCGCGTGGAGGGACGCAGCAGACGCGCCGAGAAGTCGTAGACGTGGGACGATCCGTGGCTGGAACGTGTGTGCACAAGCCACGTACAGCGCTGCGAGACGGGAAGAAACCCAGTGTGCGTGTGCGTGGAAAGGAGTCTGACCGCAGCATGAACGTACATTCGCAGATTCCTCCAGAGTGTACAATCCATACGAAGGATTGGCGCCGATTGGGTTTGACGCTCGAGCCTTGCACGAAGTGTACCGGCTACCAGCTGCTCCAGAGTACGTTTTCGCGGAATGAAAGCACTGTGTGAAGAGATGGTGAAAGAGCCTCATCCATGAGATGGAAACTGACAGACGTTCCTCTGCACTGCGTCCCTTCGATGTGTAGGTACCTGTTCACAGAAGAAGCCAGGATTCATAGGCGTGGTTGGAGCGAGAACTTGACCTATTACTCAGGCGTTGGATACCTAGCTGGTGTCTTTGGGGGGGCTGGAAAAGGCTTATCTGACGGCCTCAAGTCCAAACCTGAAACGGGGATCGGTAAGTTGCGATCGATTGCCTTTACGCGTGGGATCATCGACGCAAGCGAAGCAAAGCGAAGCAAAGGAATATTAGATGTTTGTGTCTGACAGCATACATGTGTTCGATACATCGAATCCAATAGACACACCAAAGCTGCGGATGAATCGTGTGTTGAATGCAACTGGTAATTCAGGACGTAGAGCTGGAAATGTCCTCGGCGTGCTGGGTCTGTTTTATGCTTTGTCCGAGAGCGGCATTATCTATCTGTCGGACGGCCTGACAAGTGACACCATCAATGGCATTGCTGCTGGAGCCACAACAGGTGCATTGTTCAAATTGGCATCTGGCCCACGTACGGCAGCTGTGGCAAGCGTGCTTGGGGCGTCTGCAGCAGCGGCACTGCAGCTTGGACGTCGTCTTGTCGATGGTGCTTGATGGACCTAATCACCTGCATCATTTTGGTTGACATCCATCCACTCAAATAACGAAGGAGTGGTGCTGTGGCGTAGGCATGTCCCATGTTGTGTTTTCCCAGCCCCCATCCATGTAATCCAGTCTTTGCGACCATTGTACCAAGTCCATGCAAGGAGAAATGCTCACAGGGGGCTCCATACATTTCTCAAGTTGTTGGTCTCTTGTGTCCATTTGTATACAGGTCGGTTCATAGACCCATTACACAAGACAGTACATAGTCTCTTCGTGCAACACAATGAAATAGCTTGCCTCACCCCGTTCCCGGTGCCTAGGTAAACTTTTTTTAACAGGTGTGGTTGTGAGCATAGACAACTCTGATTCTCAAACTTCTTGAGAGTAGAGTAGGCGTACAAGTTGCTCTCGAAAGACCAAAATTTTGCAAAAGAGTACCATTTCAAGATTGGAATTCGAAAGAAGAGCGAGGTTTATTTTTATATTTTTCGGCACCGTGCTTCTTCTACATAACAAGGTTCAGGGTAACCAAGACTTGGACGAACGAAGAATGCTTGTGCAACTTGCTTGCCTATAGTTTTTGCTTTTTTGCAAGACCCTTTTGATTAACCCTTTGACCTCTAGCTCCTGCTTCAAATCACTGTGAGTTGGTGCGACTTGTGACCTTCTCAAAATGGAAGTGCACATTTATTCCTTCCATTTGTTTAACCAATGTTGGCATGTCCCTCATATTGCAAAACTAGTGATCCCGAGTGCTCTTATCCGATGGTAAGCAAGCCCTTTCTACTTTGCACGCAAGATGACGGTTGAGAGTGCAAGAGACTGGTTGACTGTCTTTGGTTCGAGTGGAGAGGATACTCTTCCTTCCCTCTACATGCTCGTTTAGCTGCATCATCACACATAGCTTGTTGCGCTCTCGTACTCGATGGTCTTGCGGTTGATTCCTATGAACAATCATTCATGTCGTTGCCATAGCACACTTGCGAAGTCCGGCCGAGGAGAATGGGATGGAGCGATGCAAAAGCAAACTTTGTCCCTTCCCACACTTGCTTCATCAACCACGAAGAAGTCTAGTTGAGTAACCCCAACACCCTTGGGACAACAAAATCCAAAGCGTATGCACCACATGTATGAAAGACGGTGAAAATTCCTATCGTCGGCACGAATGCGCCTTGCTATTCAACCACACACCGCGTTCCGCGACGGATGGAGGGTTGCACGGTATCTTGCTCGTGCAAAACGATCGCCGGATGGTGTGCCATCCGGTCGATCGCCCCCGCAGCCTTGTGTCCCAGAAGTTGGATGGTGACAGCCAAGGGCGAGTGGCACGATGCAGCAGGTTCCACGGACAATCTCCACGTTGGGAGCAAGGAGCATGTGGAAGTCGCTGGCAGTTCTCTGTTCTCTGCTCAGCGAAATGGGACCGTCTTGGTTCCCATTCAGATAGGACATGTCCAATGATATGAATCCATATTACTTCAAAGTCTCGACCGCTGCAGGCAGGTCGGAAAGGGGATTTGAGAGTGTGGTTTTTCCACTCGATGAATGGTCGACTTGTGGACCGACTTGAAATCGAACCCGATAGCTCAGGGGTTTCGATGGATGGAAGGCTCTTCACCTTAACAAACGCACATGGGTGTGCGTACAGTCCTTGTGGCAAAGCATGACATCGTGTTAAATCATTGTGGTCAGCTTTGGTATTAAACCGGATCCGAGAGGGCCTCGCCGATTTGCGACCGGTGCAATGAGCCGGACCGAGGATGCAAATCCACAAGCAGCTTGGTGGTGCAAGGATGGACCAGGCCGCCACCGCGGCAGCGTTGGAGGAAGGACGCTCCATCCACGCTTGGAACCACGTCATGGTTCATTTGCGTGGATTTCAGCTCCCGCGCACGTCCTTCGTCGTCGTCCCTTCTGGACCACCTCCCACCATCCCTGTCCATGATATCGATATCTTCCGTCCAAGATCGAGAGCGGTGGACAGGGCGGATCCAAGCAGAGATCCTGAGGGATCGAGAGAGAGCTTCGGACGACAGCCGAAGCGTCCATTTCTGCATCACGTCGCGCTTCGTGCTCGTCGCTTCGTGCACGTGCGCACGTCATGGCAGCACCTGCCACGCCGTACATCGGAGCGCAGATCAGCCTGGTGTCGAAGAGCGAGATTCGATACGAAGGAACGCTGCATTTCGTGGACGCAGAGAACTCCATCTTGGCGCTCAAGAACGGTGAGCCTCGCACACGCCTTGTCGTGGTCGGAAGCACGGCACGAGACGCTCTAGCGATCGAAGTGAAGGAATGGTGACGTCAGAGATACCGCGAGGAATTCGGAAGCCTTACTTGTGCGACGGTCGAGGCTGGTGGAACGTGGTGCCTGGATCCCAACGCCAAACCCTAACGAAGACGTGACTGACCGCGCGAGCTTCTGTCGACAGTGAAATCGTTCGGAAGCGAAGGAAGGAAGCAGGACGGACCGCAGATCCCGCCCAGTAACGAAGTGTACGATGTGGTCAGCTTTCGCGGCTCGGACATCAAGGACTTGACCGTGCTGCAGTCACCTGCGACTGGGAGCACGCCCAACCAAGCACCTGCTGAAACGGTGAGGCGGAGCTATCCGAATCTACTCGACACTCGAGACAGAGACAAAAACTTTGCTCAACGCACGAGAATCTTGGCTGACTCCAAAGTAACGCTTTCGCGCACCGTGGTTTCGGTTGCTCGAGCAGCCAACGGCACAACCACCCTACACAACGCCTTACACACCCATGTCAGGAATGTACGCGACCACAGGCGGATACATGGGTGGCTATCCTCCTGCCATGTATGGAGCTCCCCAATATGGTGGGGCAGTGTATTCTGGACAGTATCCAATGCAGACGTATCCCATGCCTGCTGGACAAGCCCCTCCCGAATCAACTGCACCTCCTGCTCCAGCGCCACCCACAGCTCCAGAAGTGCCAAAGGAGTCAAAAGCACCTCCTAAAGCTGACGGACAGGCACCAGCAGGAAGAGGTCCTTCCTCTCAAACTGCTGCTGGCACAGGACGAGGTCGTGGGACATCCACGAAGCCACAGCAACCCACTCTGCCAGGTTCGAAGCCAGCATGGCAAGGCCGTGGCGCGGCAGCGGGTGCTCCAAGTGGTGGGACTGCACCTGGGAAGAGCGCATGGAACAAGCCTGTTGCTGCATCCAACCAGGCTCCTGCCCCAAAAACAGCAAAAGCGCCTCCTCCTGCAGCGAAGCAGGAGTCGCAGAAACCCAGGAGCGCACCTAAAGCACCCGTAGATTCTATCTCGCAGAAGCAGCCCTCGAAATCCACAGGGACAGCCCAACCAAAGCCTAAGCCTGCTAGTTTTGCTGCAGCTGTAGGCGGTGCTCAGTCCTCCGCTCCCGCCCAACAAGCACCGCCACCAGGAAGGGCAGCGCCTCCCGTGGGAAAGGCGAATGGCAGTGCACCACATCCACCTCCCCCTGTCCCAGTTCCAAACGAAGAGTTTGACTTTGAAGCCCTTCTTGCGCGGTTTAACAAAGAAGAGCTCAAAAGGAAGGAGAAGATGGTCGTGCAAACCTACAATAAGGACGACTTTTTTGACACAATGTCGTCAGATGCTCTGGAAAGGAGCAAAAGGAGCGCTCATTTTGCCGAGCAACGGAAGATTGACTTGGAAACCTTTGGTACCGCTGGGGATCCATCGCGTTTTGCTCGACCCGGTGGTGGCCGTGGTCGTGGTACAGGCAGCGGCGGACGTTCTTCTGGTTGGCAGAAACAGGAGGGTGGCCGAGGCGGGCGTGGCAGTGGCCGTGGAAGCAAGACGACAAGTGGGCGTGGATAATCCTGTAATCCTGTGGTCTACTCTTTTCCCTCGGAGGCGTGCGCGATGCACACTCAGAGTTTCCTTCATGGGAATTGTGCATGACTGGCGCAAAGTGGATGCAAGTTCGCAAGGGCCCATCACAGCCGCTTTGCCAGCGCTCTCACAAGGACATCCAGAAGTCCCGCTGCAATCTCTGTCCGTTCGTCTCGGTATTGGACGGCTTCGTTGACAACTTTTCATCTGCCAAGCAAGTGCTCCTCCTCCTTTCCCATCCTCGATTGTCGTTCGGTTCGTCCATCTCTTCTCGTTTTCTTTCCTTGGATGTTGGCGCATGCGATTTCAGTGGACGGACAGTGCCATGGTTGAATCCAAATCGACCCGTCGAAAGGACACGTCAAACTCACCTCCGAAACGACACACGTGCGGCCATGTCTGCACGACGCGACCTCGCCAACGCGGCGCTGCTGGTGCTGGCGTCCGCACCTGCCGTGTTGGCGTACGTGGCAGTCCTCCGCGGATGCGACTGGGACACGGCGAAGCGCGCAGGTGGAGTGCCGACGTGGCCCATGCCGACGCACTGTGCGACGTTGTGGTGTGCGTGGTCGCACGAGCATCCGTTTTGGCTGGCCAATCTGCTCTTCTTGGTCTGCATCTCGCTCTTCTTCTGGCTGATCAGCCTCGTGCAAGGTAGCACGTGGCTCATCGATCCTTATTGGACGTTCATCCCTGTCCTGTTGGCCGCGTTCTACCGACACCATCCAGCCGCAGAAGCGCGCGACGAGCCGCGTGCCATCGTTGCCGTCTTGCTGCTGCTGCTTTGGAGCCTTCGACTGACGCACTCGTACTTTCGAAGGGAAGGATGGATGCTTGGCAAACGCGAAGACTGGCGGTTCGAAGAGATGAGGAAGAAACACACCCAACACTGGTGGTGGATGTCGTTCTTTGCAGCCTACTTCTCGCAACAGATCATGCTGGTGGGCATTTGCATGCCGCTGTATGCCGTGCACTTCGCTTCCCAAAGGGCATGGACGCTGTTGGACACCGCGGCGACCGTCCTCTGCGTAGCAGGCATTGCAATTGCATACGTGGCAGACACACAACTCCACGGCTTTGTGAAGAACAACGAACGCCGGGCTGCCTCCAGGCAGAGAAAAATCCCTGTACTGAACACTGGAATTTGGAAATACTCCAGGCATCCAAACTATTTGGGTGAGCAGCTCTTTTGGTGGGGTATGGGCCTGTTTGCAGTCGGTGTAGGCTGGACCTTTGCACTGTGGGGTGCAGCGTTCAATTCCTTGGTCCTTGCGATTGTCACTGTCATGGTGGAGCAAAAGATGCTCCAAAAGAAGTATCGAAGAGAAGCGTTCAAGGAGTATCAAAGATGCACGTCGGTTTGGATCCCGTGGTTCCCCAAACCACCTCTGCCCACCAGCGCCAAAACGGAATGAATCCGTTCGTATCCCATCCACTACAATAAATCCGTTGCACGTGCATTTGACCAACCATCCAGCTTGTCCTTCCGACCACCGACCCTCTCTCCCGCCATCCCACTCGCTGCGGATCTCCCTTCGTAGCCATGCATTGCCAAAAGCAAAAGAAGGGATGCATGAGACACAACACGGCACCATCCACAATGCTGCTGCATGTGATGGAACCGACGCCACGTGCGATCCAGGAGGGGGTCGAACCCTCGACCTTCTGCTCACTCCCCCATGACGAGATGCGACCGTTCCTCCCGTCCACGAAGAGGAGGACAGGTGAGGAACACGATCCTCTGCGGTGACCGGAGGCAGACGCGCTGATCCACTGCGCCACTGGACCCGTCTCACGCCCCTACGGAGCCTTGGTAGAGGCGTTCGTGGGTATTCGAAACTCCAGCTCGTTATCGACACCTTCGACGTCCCCAATCGCCATCTCGGTATTTCGATCGAGATTTCGACGAAGAGGTATCGAAGAGATGAAGTGGATCGGAGAGACACGGTACGAACCGCGTTTCGACGGTACGGTCCGAAACGTGTGCAGCATGCGTCGAACCGCGTCGCACGTCGCTCGTTGCTTCGCCTTGGCGCGTCGGACGGGATGCGAAGAGGCTCCTGCCTCGTCCTCTGGTATTCCTGCGGCTTGGAATCGCCCTTCGCAACTCCCTGACGCCGCGGTAGAGAACGGTGCGAGTGGTTGGAAGCTCGGGAAGAACCTCGGATGGCCGAGCGTCCAACGTCGTTTTGCCTGAAGTGCAGGTCTGGATCGACCTCCTCCTACCGAGGTCACGGTAGAGTTCGATCCAGACGACGTGGAGGCGTTCATCGCGCTTGCAGATAGGATAGAGGAGGATTTTCCCACAGTCGCCGTGGATGGGAACCCCTCCGGAGTTCAACCGAGACCCAAAACATTCGAGGTACACTTGGGAACACTGGAAGGTGACAAAGTTTACAGCAGATTGGCAAGCAAGAAGATACCTTCTTATGAAGAAGTCAAAGAAGCACTCATAGCATCTGGCGTGCCTCATGTGAATACCTGAGACATCGTGCGGATCGCCACATTCCATGACGTCTTTGATGCAAAGTCCAGGAAGAAACATCAAAGACCGAAGCATACGTGGTGGCACTGTCCCTTTTTGAAGAAAGTCCGGCATTTGCTGACATCCAACCAATCATCCCGCTCTTGCAGCAGCTGCATCATGCTTCATCGGCCGGGAGTGCGGTCTCGTCTGCATCCTCAAGGGGTGCTGGTGCCGCTGCACAGAGGTCCCCTGCAATGGCGGTATAGCCGCAGGATTCTGCCGACACGTCGATGACCGCATTCCAATCCTCCTCGTCCACGAATCCGAGCACGACACTGGTGAGTCCTTCGTCGCAATTGCACAAGTTATCGTTGAATGTTCTCAGAGCTGCACAGCACGCTTCCGTTACTTCTTCGTCGTCCTCCTCCAGTATCTCTCGGATGCTCACGGCGTCGAGGCCTGCAAATTCCGAGAAGTATTCGATTTCGTCCTCACATTGCAAGGTCAAGTCAGTGATGGTATCCAGGCAGATCGGGCTCACTCCTCCCAGATCCACGTCCGGCAAGCTTCCATCACCGGGAATTTCTTGGGTCCACGTCGGCACGATGGCGCACGCAGCTGCGAGCAACGAGACGGCCGCTTGGATGCGCTTCATGATGCTCGTCTGCTTCGAAATCAATTCGAATGGCGTGGCTAAGCCTGCCAAGGTCTGTAGCACGTCTCTTCGAATCGTCAGTCCTCACGTGTACCCCTTCCCTCGGACCTGCCGATGAATATTCGAATTTTCAAAGCACGAACCGTAGGAACGACTATGGCAACGAGCCAGAAAAAACGTCGGATATATTCGAAGGAGGCTGATTTCGGCGAACCGGGGCACGCCGCCCGGGGCCTGGGATTGGACGAGGGGAACCTGGGAACCTTTTCCTCTGCGGCGATCCATGTACGAGAGGGGCTGTGTAGGGACCGATGTCCTATCATTGCGAGGACGAGGTACGGGTGCCGTCGAGGGGGACGGTGTCGGACCGGGTTCCTTCGTCCGATCGAACCTGGTCGTCCCTCGGTTCGAAAGGGAACTTTTGAAAGGAACGATCCGGTTCGGTCTGGTTCGAACCCGAAATCCCGTCCGAAGGACCCCAGCCGTGCTGCAGCCAGATGTCACAACCACTTCACAACTGTGTGAACCGGTGGGAGGGACAGACGACGACGAGGGACGACACGAACCGTCTCTCAGGCGCACTTGCAAGCGCCGCCAGGAATTCTCGCGCGAAAGATGGCTCGCTGCACGTTCTTCCTGGCCCTCCTGGCTGTCCTGGCCGTCGGTACTGCGCGTGCGCAAGATCTCGTGGATCCCACCGACGTCGACTTCGGCAGCGTGGACGACCGCTGCTTGGACTTGCTCACCGAACTGCTGGAGATATGCGACGAAGAGGTCGAAGGACTGTCCGAACTGGCTGATTTGGAACCCGAAGAAGCGGCCCAGATACTGGAAGAGATGGGAGGTGTTGATATCAGCGAAGAGTGCTGCGCAGCTCTGAAATTCAGCAACGCCGAAGGATGCAACTGCGATCCTGGCGTCCTTGCCCTCGTCACAGATTTTGGCTTCGAGGAGGAGTTCGAATTCCTGCAAACGAGCAGCGCGGAAGCGTGCAACTACGAGCTGATTGGTGGGAGCAGCTGTCCCACCGCAGGGGGTCCGGCTCCTGCTCCTGAAGAGGAGGACATGTAAGGTGTATATCGTGACTATTTTGGTGTAAACACGAGCCATGCACACCCCACCTCTACTTCCAATGGATATGGGATCCTCCGCGTCGTCTTTGTCCATGTCGCTGACAAGAGCGTTTGAGTACTGTGCGCTTCCCGCGACAGCGGCCTGGTGCTTGGGCATCGCGCAGCATATCGTGGAGTGGAGATCCTGCTGGTTGCTCGGTCCAGTCCTGGTCGGTGAGCCACACGCCTCCTCTCCTCCATCTCCAGCACTGTCCTGGATGTCTCAACCTTCCATCCCACCAGGTTCCAGCCGCGAGGTCCGTCTCGCAACCGCACCACGGCGCCACCGTTCACTCGTCCATCCACTTGATTCCTCTGCACCTACGCTGCATCCATCGTCACATGCCCTCTTCGGCGTCCACGGTGCACTGTTCGTCTCGCCACTCGTCCACCGCTGCACCTGCCTGGCCTGGCTGGTGGCAACGTCGACGTCCCATGCGACCCCACGACGTCTCTTTCGGGTCTGAACCCGGACGGTCTCGGGTTCGAACCCGATTCAGTCCGGGTTCGAACCCGCGTGTGCCCGGTTCGAGTTCGGGTTCGAACCCGAAGGAGGGTTGTGCAACGGCTCGCAGAGTGGCGAACGTATTCGCCGACGGTGCGATGGAGAGCGGCATGGAGAGCGCCGTCTCGCTCGCCTCTTCGGCGACGCCGCCGGAATCGTTCGGCGAAGCGACCGTGCAGGAACGCAGCGGTTCGCCTCCGTTCCTGGCGCACCTCAAACTCACGGTCAAGGCTGCGCGCCTGCCGCCGGAGCTCGCCGACTTGCGGGTGGACGGGATGCGAGTGCAGGCGGAAGTGGACGGCGATTACGGCTTCAAGATCAAAGCGGACAAGAACTGCGCCGTGGAAAGCCTGCCCGGAGGACCGAAGGTGATCTGCCTGAGGCAGAAGGTGCAGCACTTCGTGATCAACCGCAGCGACACGGTGGTCACCGTCAACGTCAAAACCAAATCGTCCAGATTCGCAAAAGGGGTGAAGAAAGGGGTCGACGGGTTGGGACATGCAGGGACGCTGCTCAAAGTCTTCGGTGCACCCTTCAAAGCCCTCTTCAAACCCCTCGTGAAACCAAAATCCACTGCTGTGGCAAAGATTCCCATCTCCGAACTTACTACTGGCACCACGGAAAAGTGGTACCCGCTCAGGCTGCTTCACGAACGGTTCCTGGTCAGACGCGGCATCAAAAGTGCCCCGGAAAACGACATTGAAATTCTCGTTTCCTTCGAATACGAGTATATGAGAGGGACGCAGGATCTTGGGCAGTGGTACGGACCCAATGAATTTGTCTTCAAAGGTGGGGAAGTGAAAACCGTCAGGGCGCTGGTTCAGTCTCTCTCCGAGGCGAATCACAATCTCTGCAGTCACGATAACATTTACGTTCTGCAAAGTGGATACTGCCTGGTGACTCTTTATGCGAGAAAGAATGGAACCGTCAAGGTGCTGCTCAGTACGGACGAAGTACCCAAGATTCACGGTGTTTTTTCTTATGGAGCCTTGCGCCCTGCTGCAAAGAAACATGTAGGGGTCTGGATGACAAAGAGAGAGATTCCTGGGGATTGGAGATATCTTGGCGTGCATAAAACAGATGAGTCGGGTGACATGTGGGTCGATTTGCCGGAGGACTATGCTAAAGAACCTGGACACTATGGAACCATGGCCGTGGTCGCATCAGACCATACAACTGGCTTTGGATCTGTGTTTGTGCTCAAATGCGGTACGAAGTGTGTCATTTTTGACTTGGATGGAACAATCAACGTAGGGGATGAGATGATGGTGAACGAAATGGTCCTCGATGCGTTTGGAAGGTCAAGGGATTTTGATGCCACGATGCAGCGCCATGCCTTGACTGTGGTGCGGATGTGGGCCGCAAAGGGCTACCTCCCCATTTACCTTTCGGGAAGGCAAGGATCCTGGTACAACTTGACCATGGAATGGTTGAAAAGGCATGGATTTCCACCTGGACCGCTGGTACTCACTAGAAGTAGGATGGCAGCATTGCCAGGGAAGGGAAGGATCGGTTCCTACAAGTTTGTGGCCGAGTTCAAGATAACATTTATCCGTTCGCTCAAAGCAAGGGGTTTGGATGTGTTTGCTGCATACGGAAATACAAGCTCAGACGTAGATTCATACGTAAGAAGTGGCATCGATCCACAACGCACCTTCATCATAGGATCTAGTGGTGGGTCCCAACAGACAGTGAAGATCTCAAATTGGACGAATCATCTAGAGGACCTGTGGAAGTTCGAAGACTCTCCCATCCCCACACCATGGCACTCGTTGTACTTTTGAAAGCAGAGTTTCCCTTGCGTATTGCTTGAGAAACTTGGAACACTGTACGTGTGTGCTTCTGCCAGGTTAAATTTATTCTTCTTTCTTCAATACCTCGGCACGGAAGGGTCGACCATTGAGTATGCATCAATTCCTCCCGTCACATTCTTGACGTATTTGAACCCCATCGAAACGAACGCTTGGGAAACTTTCATGCTCCTGACGCCATGATGGCAAAGTACCACCACAGGCTTGTCATGGTCCATTTCCTCGTTCACCCTCTTGGCCCAGTCCGTCAGCTGGCTCAGTGGGTAGAGCTTGAATCCAGGGATGGCAGCGGTTCGAAACTCTCCTTCCTCCCTGCAATCAATGTAGACGTATTCGTCTTTCTCTTCCGAATGAAGTACGTCGTACAGTTCCTGCACGCTCATCTGGGAGAGCAGTCCGGCTTCTCGTTCTTCGATCACTTTGAGGAGGTGGTGTCCGTACTCGCTGTCGGCTTCCACCACTGCGTCTAGCGGCGCTTCAAAGGCCACCGTTTCTAATGACGGTGGCATGATTCCTTTCCAGATCCATCCCAGGTCTCCCCCGTTGTGTTTCGACGGACAGATCGAAAAGGCCATCGCGACGTCGGCGAAGGCTTCTCCTTCGTTCAGGCGCTGCAGGGCCTCGTCCCGCTTCTCCGGCGCGTCTTTGGGCACCAGCACGTGTGCCACGCGTCGATGCACGTCCTTCTCTCCCGTCGCATGCACCGCATGTCCCTTGGTGCGCACCAAGGAAGGCGCGCGACGCAAGCAGTGCGTCCATTTCGTCGCCAACATCGTCGATTTGGTCCGAAATTTTCCAGTCGCTCCCACTTCGATGCACCCGAAGAATCTACCGCCCCTGTAGCAAAGGGGTCGTGGTGGGTCCGGGGGTTCGACACGTGTCGGTGGACGATGGTGGAGGCACCATCTCGTCGCGATTCGTGCGCGTGGCATGGGATGGAGGAGGAGCGTCGATGTACCTGGAAGTTCCGTGCGTCAGGTGGACGTGGAAGCATACAACGTCGCGGGATCCACGTTTGTCGAGAGGAACGATTCGAATGGCACCGATCAAACGAAGAACTTGGAGAGTATGAATTTCGACATTAGTCGCCGCTATGGGTACCAAGTTCTATGGCACGTACCAAAAAGTGGATATCATCGACAAGAAAGAAACAACATTTCGCCGTACCCTTGATGATTTCAATCGATTTACCAAGACAAAGAGATGCAAAGGCTACTATGAGTTTTACAAAGGAGAGTCGAGCTTGGCCAAGTGCACCATGGAGCGAGAGGCAACGTTAAGAAATTACCACGGCTAGGAAACAAACTTTACCGACTTTATGGTACTCACACCGCAAACAATGGGTCATGGGCTCCGATTTCTTCTACTTGTGAAAAACATGTTGCTTTCAAGCTTAAGTAGATGCATCATGTGCTCAGCTAGAGCAAAAAGCCGGATTGCCAATCCCATTCGTGGAGGCGATGGATTGCTTGGGAAGGAAATCATCCAAGGTCGCAACCTTCAAGTTGTCATGGTAATGTTGATGTGAGTAACACGCCATAGGATCAGGGATCCCAACTTCCAACGGCATGGCAAAGTGCAACATCAAGGCTATTAGCTGCCTTCGCATGAGTGTTAGGACCTAACATCCTATTAGGTCCTCATCCATTGGGACCTACCAATGGATAGGTGACCTCCGGTTGGGGGAAACTACTTAACACTTCCACCACACGCCTTGTATTTAAGTTGATCTTGACCGAGAAGGACGAGCCGCCTCTCAAGAGCCACCACGTCCTTCAAGGCAACTTCCTCCGTGTAGGCGGAGCTCAAGAGCAAGGGATCGGTTCCCTAACAGATGGCGGACCTTCCGCACCGGCCCCGCCCTCGACCGAGTTTGAAAAAAAGAAAAACGACCGACC
>LFIK01001713.1_pt1 | contig 17544 bp, 14 predicted proteins | sample 643401 | NCBI WGS metagenome assembly LFIK01 (sample SAMN03777447, study PRJNA286221) | soda lake metagenome | biome: soda lake; feature: Kulunda steppe; material: water; isolation source: sample T5-Br brine of Lake Tanatar-5 | place: Russia: Kulunda steppe | collected 2010-07
AAGCCGCCTGCCTAATCAAAAAAAGCCGCAAAATCCGCCACTTGAAAAAACATGGCGCGCAAAAAAATCACGCAACTCAACGACTTGCAAACAGCATTGACGGAATTTCAACGAACCCTTAGCGCCACTAGACTTTAGTCTTATTCGGCAGAAAACCCCATGCTGATAACGCATATGGCATGCTGATTAATGACATTCGCTAGGTCCGGCGGTAAACACCGGCCACACGCGATAACGCCCGCACAGGCGTGCGGGCGCAAGGGTCGAGAGGAGGAAGCAGGGCCGGTGGGGCGTCAGGCGCGGGGGAACGCTTCGATCAGGGCTTTCAGCTGCTCGGGCGTCGTCTCATCAGAGAGGCAGGCATCGCCCAGGTCACGCAGCAGGATCAGGCGCAGGCGGCTGTCGATGTTCTTCTTGTCCAGTCGCATACGGACCAGGAAGTCCTCCACCGACATGTCGGCCGGCGCCGTCAGCGGCAGCGCTGCGGCCTCGATGATCGCCCGGGTTCGCGCCACCTGCTCGGCACTCAGCCAGCCCAGACGAGCGGAGAGTTCAGCGGCCATCAGCATCCCGGCGCCCACCGCCTCGCCGTGCAGCCACTTGCCATAGCCCTGGTGCGCCTCGATGGCATGACCGAAGGTGTGCCCCAGGTTGAGCAGCGCCCGCACGCCCTGCTCGGTCTCGTCCTCGGCGACGATCTCCGCCTTGAGGGCACGGCTGCACTCGATGGCTCGTATCAGGGCTGTCGGCTCCAGGGCGCGCAGGTCCGCCATGGCGCCCTCCAGCCAGCCCAGGAAGGCGGCGTCACGAATCAGCCCGTACTTGATCACCTCGGCGAGCCCCGCAGAGAGCTCCCGCGGCGGCAGGCTGACCAGAGTGTCGGTGTCGATCAGCACCGCCCGTGGCTGCCAGAAGGCGCCGATCATGTTCTTGCCCAGCGGATGGTTGACCCCGGTCTTGCCACCCACCGAGGAGTCCACCTGTGAAAGCAGCGTGGTGGGCACCTGAATGAAGGCAACGCCGCGCTGGTAGCAGGCCGCCGCAAAGCCGACCATGTCCCCGATCACCCCGCCGCCCAGGGCGACCAGGGTGCAGCGACGGTTGAAGCCCGCCTCGAGGAGGGCGTCCCAGATGCGCGACACGCTCTCCAGGGTCTTGGTGGCCTCGCCGTCGGGCAGCACCAGCTCGCGCACCTCGACGTCGGGGGGCAGCGAGGCTCGACAGCGCTCGAGATAGAGCGGCGCCACCACCTCATTGGTGACCACCATGACCTGACGGCCGGCCAGCCAGGGTGCCAGTGCGCCCGGCTCACCCAACAGGCCGGGGCCGATGTGGATGGGATAGCTGCGATCCCCCAGGGATACCTCGAGGATGTGCGGGCCGGAGGAAGTCTCGATCATGGATTCATGCCTTGCATTGGAGGGGGTCGACCAGCCGGGTGACACGCCTGACGATATCGTTGACCACGGCCCGGGGGCCTCGGCGATCGGTGCGCACGGTGACATCGGCGGTGGCCCGGTAGAGAGGGTCGCGCACACTGAACATCTCGCGCAGCACCGCTTCCTTGTCCGGCCGCTGCAGCAGCGGTCTGTTGCGATCCTTGGCGGTGCGCCTGAGCTGTTGCTCGACGGTAGTGAACAAATAGATGACGGTGCCCCGCTCGCGCAGCATGCAGCGGTTCTCCTCGCGCAGCACGGCGCCGCCGCCGGTGGCGATCACCACGCCCTCGAGCTGGGTCAGCTCATCGATCATCTGGGTCTCGCGGTCGCGAAAGCCGACCTCGCCCTCCACGTCGAAGATCCAGGGGATATCGGCGCCGCAGCGCGCCTGTATCTCGTGGTCGCTGTCGTAGAAATCACGAGAGAGTTCGGCCGCCAGGAGGCGGCCGATGGTGCTCTTGCCGGCCCCCATGGGGCCGATCAGTATCAGGTTGGGCAGTGCCTGCATCAGCGAAGAACCAAGCCGTCGTCCAGTATCCGTGGTGTAATGAATACCAGCAACTCTACCTTGTCTGTGGAGTTTTCGGAATATCTGAAAAGGTTTCCAATAACAGGCAAGTCGCCCAGAAAGGGGGTCTTGGCCAGATTGCGAAGCTCTTCGGTGGACAAGATCCCGCCCAGCACCACGGTCTCGCCGTTATCCACCAGTACTTGGGTCGTAATCTCATTACGGTTAATGGGCGGTTCTTGATTAGGACTATCCGCTGTCCCGAATGTGTCATTGGTAATCACCAGATCCATGATAATCCGGTTGTCAGGGGTGATCTGCGGAGTAACCTCCAACGACAACACGGCCTCCTTGAACTCGATTTGAGGGTTCTCCTGATCCTGACCCGAGGTATAGGCACGTTCCTCCCCCTGAAGAATCTTGGCAGTACCTTGGTTGGCAGTGATTACGCGAGGCTGAGAAATTGTCTGACTTTTCCTTTCACTTTCCAGCGCCCTCAGCTCTAGGTCCAGCAACACATCCCCGGAAAGATATCCAAAGCCAAAAGTGGTGGCACTTGGACCGCTGCCGAAATCAACCGCCAGACCACCGCGCGGCGCTGTTCCCGTAGAAGCCCCTTGGAGATCGAACCGACTACTCCCACCTCCCGAAACTCCCCAGCGCACCCCAAGTTGCTGTACGGCACTTTCTTGAGCAACCACAATGCGCGCTTCTATCTGCACCTGGCGCACCGCCACATCAAGACGATCTAAGGTGCGAATGATCTCGTCGATCTGATCCGCGGTATCCTGGATCAGCAGAGTGTTGGTGCGCTGATCCACCGCCACCCGACCCCGCTCGGAAAGCAGGCCGAAGCCACCATCGCGCCTGAGAAGCTCGGCCAGGTCCGAGGCCCGCGCATAGCGCACCTGCACATACTCGCTGGTCAGCGGTGCCAGGGTCTCCATCTGCTCGCGAGATTGGATCTCGAGCTGCTCGCGCTGGGCCAGCTCACCTGCCGGCGCCACCACGATGACGTTGCCCTCCTGGCGACTGGCCAAGCCATGACTCTTGAGCACCAGGTCCAGCGCCTGGTCCCAGGGCACGTCTTCCAGATTCAGGGTCACCCGGCCCTGGACGCTGTCGCTGGCCACCAGGTTGAGCCCGGTGAAGTCGGCGATGATCGCCAGCACCGAGCGCACCTCGATATCCTGGAAGTTCAGGGTGATGCGCTCGCCGGTAAAGGTGAACTGCTCGCGGACGCGCTGATCGCGCTCCTGCTGGGTGACCGGCTGAGCCTCGATGGTCAGCTGGCGGCCGCTCTGGGTGGAGACCATGGCGTACTCGCCGGCGCCCTCGATATCAAGTGTCACGCCGTTGCGACCCACCCGCGGGGTGACCCGACGCAGCGGGGTGCCGAAGTCGCTGACGTCGTAGACCTGATCCAGCGATGCCGGCAGCTCCACGCCGCGCAGGTCGGCGGTGATACGGTTGCGACCGCTCTCGCTCACCCGTGCATCCACCCCGGCGCGGTCGAAGGTGACGACCAGGCGCCCGGCGCCGCCCTCGCCGCGGCGGAAGTCGATATCCTGAACGCTGGGCCCGCTGGCGACGGTTCGGCTGGGGGCCGGCTCGCTGGCGGCCGGTGTCGGCGAAGAAGCAGACACCGGCGCCACCCCGGTATCGGCCGCTCCGCCGCCGATGGCCAGGCGAAGGCGATTGCCCTGTTCGCGGGTGTTGTAGGGCAGCGGACCCTCGAGATCGAATACCAGCCGGGTGCGAGAACCTGCTTCCAGCGCGGTAACCCGCTGGACGCCGCCGATCCCCAGGGCGTAGTTGCGGCGGTCAAGTCGGTTGGCGGTTTCCATCAGGTCGATGGTCAGCCGCGCCGGGTCGTCCAGACGATAGCCACGCACCTCCGGCACCGGACCGGCGAATGACAGGTCGATCTCCAACTCGCCTCCGCTGCCCTGCCGGAAGTCGAGCCCCTCCAGGGAGGATGACGCCCACGCACCGGCGGAGACCGCCAGCAGCAAGAGTGTCGCGAATCCGCGCTTCATGATTGTTGGCATTGTTCCCTTCCCCCTAACGCACTGTTCATCACGTCTTGCGCGACGATGACGTGTCTTGAATCCCGCTATTTGTCAAAGTGTGACCTGCCTGCTGCGCTCCACCCACTGACCTCGCTCCATCACCAGTTCAACAAGCAGGATGGAGCTCTCGGTAATGCCAACGATGCGGCCGTGGTCGGTTCCGAGGTAGTTACCCGTTCGTAAACGGTGCACCTGCCCCTCGGGAGACCGCACCAGAGCCGAGGGCTGCCCCCCCACGGTGAGTGTCCCCACCAGATCGAGCTCGCTGATATCGTACGCTTCCAAAGGCTCGCGCGGGCGGTCCACCGGCGGGGCGAGACTCCCCTCAGCGGGCGCCTCACGCTGCTCATCGACCTGGCGCGGAACAAACGGGCTGCGTTGCTCCGAGGCCAGATAGCTCACCGACTCATAGTCTGGAATATCAGGCAGCTGCATATCGACTGTCGGCCCGGGATTAGTTCGAATATCGGCGAACTCACGATCGAGCGCCCCCATTTGAGGATCGGCACATCCGGCCAGGCTCAGCAGCAGCACGGTGACCAGCGCCGCCGAAAAACGGTTGGCATGGCTCATTGCGCGCTCTCCTCACTCTGGCGGTAGCTGTAGGTTCGCGCCAGCATCGCCAGTCGCAGGCGCTGACTGCCGCCATCATCGGCCACTAGCGTCATGTCATGCAGGGTAACGATACGCGGCAAGCTGGCCACATCCGCCAGGAAAGTCGCGATGCGGTGATAGTCACCCCTGACTTGAATGTCGAAGGGGCGCTCGATGTAATGCTCATCTGCCAGAGGGTCACGGAGCCGGATAAAATCGATGTCAAGCCGGTTGTCGATCGCCGCCTCGCTGATGTTATCGAGGAGCGAGGGCACCTCGGCGCCGGTGGGCAGCATCTCTCGAAGCACCTCCATCCGGATTTCGAGGTTCTGCATGTCCTCACGCATCACCTCCAGGTTCGCCGCCTGGGCTGCCTTGCTACGGTAGTCGCGAATCAACTGCGCCTCCTGGCCGCGCACGCGGTCCAGTTCCTCCTTGGCCGGTGACGCCAGATACCAGTGCATGCCGAAAAGGGTCACGCCCAGTATCAACAGGCAGCAGAGCAGCTGCAGCGACCAGGGCCAGACGCCGGCCTCCTTGATATCCAGCTCGCCCCAGTCCAGCTCGCGCAGGCGGCGCACCTCTCCCTTGAGACTCATGATCCCTCCTCCACCGACGCCTGGCTCTCTTCATCCTCCCCCACCGCCGTGGGGAGCTGCTGGCTCATGCTCAGGCTAAAGCGGCGCCGCTCACCGCCCCCTTCGGCCTCCACTTCCGAGAGTACCGGCACCGTGAAGGAGCCCGCGGCGGCCAGGGCCCGCAGCTGGTCGGAGACCTGACGGTTATTATCGGCCAGGCCGGCCAGGCGCAGGCTGTCACCCTGGCGATTGAGCTGGGTGTAGTACACGCCGTCCACCAGACTGGTGGTCAGATCGCCGAGCACGTGAACGGTCTGGGTGCGCCCCATCTGCAGCTCGGTGAACACTCGAACCTGCTCGAGCATCTGCTCGCGGATCGCCTCCAGCTCGCTGACCTCACGAATATCATCATCGAGCTGGCGGCTCTGCGCCTGAATATGGGCGTTGCGCTGCTGCTGGGACGTGGTTTGCTGCTCATAATGCCAGGTCAGGCCGTAGCCTCCCCCGAGGCCGAGCGCCGCGGCCAGCCCCAGCGTCACGAAGAAACGCTTGCTGCGGCGGGCGCGCAGCTCCTCGCGCCAGGGCAGCAGGTTGATTTCGATCGTCATGGGCGGGACCTCATTGCCAGGCCGCAGGCCGTAAGCAGCGCCGGGGCGTCACCGGACAGCGTCTGCACGTCGATGCGGCTGTTGACTCTCATCCGCGCCAGCGGATTGGCGATGGAGACCTCCATGCCGCTCTCCTGGGCCAACCGCTCGGCCAGGCCCGGGAGCATGCTGGTGCCGCCGGCCAGCACCATGCGGCGTACCTCCTGCTTGCGGCCCGCGGTGTAATAGAGCTGCAGGGAACGTCCGACCTGCTGCACCAGGGTATCCAGGAAGGGATCGAGCACGCTGCGCTGATAATCCTCGGGCAGACCGCCGCGCTTCTTGGCAAGGCCCGCCTCGTCAAGACTCAGGCCGTAGCGGTTGCGGATCTCCTCGGTAAGCTGGCGGCCCCCAAACACCGTATCCCGGCTGTAGACCACCCGCCCCTCGCGCAGCACATGAAAGGTGTTCATGGTGGCGCCGATGTCTACCAGGGCCACGCAGTCATCATCGCCGGCCAGCTGGGGCAGCTGATGACGCACCTCGGTGAAGGCGCGCTCCATGGCGAAGGTCTCGACATCCACCGCCTCCGGGGTCAGTCCCCCCTGAAGCAGAGCATCGGTGAGCTGGCTGACATCCTGCTGACGACATGCCACCAACAGCACGTCCTGCTGGTCGCCGTAGCGAGCGTTGAGACCCAGCCTCTGAAAATCGAAGGCGACCTCGCTGAACGGAAATGGGATGTGCTTGTCGGAGTCTAGTTGAATGCGTGTTTCGATCTCGTCGTCGCTGAGCGAAGCAGGCAGGGTCAACGTCTTGGTAATGGCCGCACTGGCGGGCACCGCCACAACGGCACGGCGGGATAGCGGCTTGGCCTGCTGAACCGCCCGGGAGAGGGCATCGACCACCTCACCCATATCCTGAATGCGTCGCTCGACCACAGCGCCTTCGCGCAGAGGCCGCACCGCGTAGCTCTCGACCCGGTAGCTGGCGCCAGCACGCCTGAGTTCCACGAGTTTGACGGTTGCCGAGGTGATGTCGACACCAATCAGTCCCTTGCTGGATGCCCTGAATCGCATCTCGACCCTGCCCCTGCTGATCCATGCGGATTACCGCTTGCTGTTACGCTCACCTCTCCTACTTCCCCCTCGAAGTAGGAGTCGACTGAGCCCCGGGGTCTGAACCCTGTAAGCTGAGGTTACATGATATTGCCGACCCTCACACGACTGACCGCAAACCTGCACTCTCAACGCTGGTGACGTCGTGTCTAGATTCCTATAATAACTGCTTAGCCTTTCCGACACATCGCCATCGCAACGCACCAGTTCCCTGCATGGATACCGCCTTTTCATGACGTTTTTCAGAACTCTGCTCTTCTCCCTGGCCTGGCTGCTGGTATCGCTCACCGCGGCCGTGACTCTGGGGGTGGTGGGCGCCGCGCTCTATTTCGCCCCCGGACTCCCCGATGTGCGCCAGCTGCAGGACTTTGAACTCCACTCGCCGCTACGCATCTTTACCCGTGACGGAAAGCTGATCGGCGAGTTCGGCGAGGAGCGCCGCATGCCGGTGGATTTCGATGAGATTCCTGAAGAATTCATTCAGGCATTGCTTTCCGCCGAGGACGCCAATTTCTTCGAGCATCGCGGCGTCGACCCCCGCGGCCTGGCCCGCGCCGGCCTCGAGCTGGCCTCCAGCGGCGGCGAGATCCAGTCGGGCGGCTCCACCATTACCATGCAGGTGGCACGCAACTACCTGCTGACCCTGGATCGCACCTTTACCCGCAAGATCCGCGAGATACTGCTTGCGCTGCAGATGGAGCAGGTGCTCGACAAGGAGGACATCTTCGAGCTCTACGTCAACAAGATCTTCCTCGGCAACCGCGCCTACGGTATCGCCGCCGCCGCCGAGACCTACTATAACCGCCCACTCGAAGAGCTGACCCTGGCCGAGAAGGCGATGATCGCCGGCCTCCCCAAGGCACCTTCGGCCTTCAACCCGCTGGCCAACCCGGAGCGCTCGTTGATCCGCCGCAACTGGATTCTCTACCGCATGCGGGAGCTGGGCCATATCGACCGGGTCACCTATGACGAGGCGGTCCAGGCACCGATCACCGCCCGTCGCTATATCGCCCAGACCGAAGTGGACGCCGATTACGTCGCCGAGATGGCGCGTCAGTTCGCCGTGGAGCGCTTCGGCGAGGAAGCCTATACCGGCGGCTACCGCATCCACACCACCCTGGATGCCGATCTACAGCCTTTCGCTCGCCGCGCCCTGGCCAATGGCCTGATCGCCTATGACACCCGCCATGGCTGGCGCGGCGCCGAGGAGCGCGACCTGCCCGCCAGCCTGGTAGAGGCCCAGGCGCGTACCGACCGCCGCGGCCTGGAGGAGGAACTGGACGAGTCTCCCGAGATTCTGGAGACCGCCCAGCTGGCCGCCGAGCGCAGCCAGACCGAGATCGAGGGCATCGAGGGAGACGTCAGCAACTGGGTGCAGGTGCTGGAGCGCACGCCGGGCTTCGGCCCGCTGCAGCCCGCCATCGTGGTGGAGAGCAGCGGCCGCGAGATGCGGGTACTGACCCGCGGCGGCGACCTGCGCACCATCGCCTGGGACGGCCTCTCCTGGGCACGGGCCTATCGCAGTCCGCAGGCACGCGGCCCGGAGCTCGGCTCCGCCGCCGAGATCGCCACCAACGGCGACCTGGTGCGCGTACTGGAACGCGAGGACGGCAGCCTGCGCCTGGCCCAGCGCCCCGATGCCGAGGGCTCCCTGGTAGTCATGGACCCTGACACCGGCGCCATCCTGGCGCTCCAAGGCGGCTTCAGTTTCCAGGCCAGCAAGTTCAACCGCGCCGTTCAGGCCCAGCGCCAGTCGGGGTCGATCTTCAAGCCCTTCGTCTACCTGGCCGCCCTGGACAGCGGCCTAATGACTGCCGCCAGCGTGGTCAATGATGCCCCGGTGGTCATCCAGGACGGCAGTAGTGAAATATGGCGCCCGGTCAACGCCAGCGGAGACTTCCTGGGCCCGACCCGCCTGCGAGTGGCGCTTGCCCGCTCGCGCAACCTGGTCACCATCCGCGTGCTGCAGCAGGTGGGGCTGGATGCCACCATCGACTTCCTGGAGGGTTTCGGCTTCGCCAGCTCGCGACTGCCTCGCGGCCTGTCGCTGGCGCTCGGCAGCGCCGACCTTACCCCGCTGGAGATGACCAACGCCTATGCGGTACTGGCCAATGGCGGCTACCAGGTCGCCCCCTGGTTCATTCAACGCGTTACCCGCGGCGACGACGATACGCTTATCGAGGAGGCAACCCCGGCGGTGGTGTGCAGCGACTGCCGCGATGGCCAGACCGACGTCGAGATCGACGGTCGCCGCTATCCGGTGGCGCCGCGGGTCGTGGATCCCGTATCGGCCTACATCCTGACCGACATGCTGCGCGACGTGATCGACAGCGGCACCGGTCGCGCCGCCCAGTCGCTGGGTCGCAGCGACATCGTCGGCAAGACCGGCACCACCAACAATCAGCGAGATGCCTGGTTCGCCGGCTACAACGCAGACCTGGTGGCTACCGTATGGGTGGGCAAGGACAACAACGAGACCACCGCCGAGTATGGCGCCAATGCCGCCCTGCCGATCTGGATCGACTTCATGGACGGCGCCCTCGAGGGGCGTCCCGAGGCGAAACACGAACGCCCCGCTTCCCTGGTGACCGCCAGGATCGATGCGGAGAGCGGTCGCCTGCTGCCCGACGGCTCCGGCGGCGGCATCAGCGAACTCTTCCATCCGGACCACATGCCCAGCTTCCAGTCCCGCCGCGTCGAGAGTGAGGTCGAGCAGCACAGCGGCTCACAGGGCACGGGGTCCTACGAGGCGATCTTCTAGATGCCTGCAGGCGCATAACAAGGACCAGAACAAGAAGGCCGGCCCGTTGGGCCGGCCTTCTTGTTGATTCCCTGATGCTTGTTGATTACCTGCTGCCTGCAGCGGGTCGCCCCGCCGGTTTGACGTCAGATGCCGTAGACGTCGTCCACGCTCTTCAGCGGATAGTGGGAGGGGTAGGGGCGGCGCGCCACGCCGGAATCCACCGCCGCCTGGGCCACCGCCGAGGTGATCCGCTCGAGCAGGCGCACATCCACCGGGGCGGGGATGATGTACTCGCGACCGAAGCTCATCTCTTCCAGTTCGTAGGCATCCAGCACCACCTGGGGCACCGGCTCGCGAGCCAGGTCCTTGAGGGCATGAACCGCGGCGACCTTCATCTCCTCGTTGATGCGGGTGGCACGCACGTCCAACGCCCCGCGGAAGATGAAGGGGAAGCCCAGCACGTTATTGACTTGGTTCGGATAGTCCGAACGGCCGGTGGCCATGATCACGTCGGGGCGCACCTCGCGGGCCAGGTCGGGGTGGATCTCCGGGTCCGGGTTGGTACAGGCAAAGACCACGGGATTGGGCGCCATCTTGCGGATATGGTCGGCGGTCATCAGGCCGGGGCCGGAGAGACCGACGAAGACATCGGCCCCATCGATGGCGTCGTCCAGGGTTCGCTTGTCGGTCTTGACGGCGAACATGGCCTTGTAGGGATTAAGACCCTCGCGGCCGGTGTGGATCACACCCTTGCGATCGAGCATTACCAGGTTTTCAGCGCGGGCACCGCAGGCCACCAGCAGCTTCATGCAGGCAATGGCCGCCGCACCGGCCCCCAGGCAGACGATGTTCGCCTCGTCCAGGCGCTTACCGGCGATCTCCAGGGCGTTGAGCATGCCCGCCGCGGTGACGATGGCGGTGCCGTGCTGATCATCATGGAACACCGGAATGTTGCACTGCTCGATCAACGCCTGCTCGATCTCGAAGCACTCCGGCGCCTTGATATCCTCGAGATTAATGCCACCCCAGGTGTCAGCAATACGCGCCACGGTGTCGATGAAGGCCTGGGGGCTCTCGGAGTTGACCTCGATGTCCACGGAGTTAATGCCGGCAAAGCGCTTGAACAGCACGCCCTTGCCTTCCATGACCGGCTTGCTGGCCAGGGCACCCAGATTGCCCAGCCCCAGGATGGCGGTACCGTCGGAAATCACTGCCACCAGATTACCCTTGCCCGTATAGCGGTAGGCGTTCTCGGGGTCGCGGGCGATCTCGCGCACCGGCTCGGCCACACCCGGGCTGTAGGCCAGGGCGAGATCCTTGGCGGTGGCGGTGGGCTTGGTCAGTTCGACGGAGAGCTTTCCCGGGATCGGCTTGGCGTGATAATCCAGCGCGGCCTGTCTTGCATCGCTCATTAAGTTACGTTCCGGTTAGAAAAGGATTTTAACTCTACGATATAGAAAAACTTCCCACTGCTCAAGTAGATGGGATTTCCTGTTTGTTGCACGCTTGTTTGACGCCGATAGCAGCCATTGGCAGCAACTTATGACCAGAAGCCCAGCCATAACCCTTTTCTTATCGCTGCTCTGGTGCGTCACACTGCGGCACACACCCCTCAGTAACGAGAAAACCCGCCACGATGGGGCGGGTTTCTCGACGGTCCGGGTAGCGACGGTGCGATCAGCGCTTGATCGCAGCACCGAAACGCTTGTTGAAGCGCTCGACGCGACCACCGGTAGTCGCCTGCTTCTGCTTGCCGGTATAGAAGGGGTGGCACTGCGAGCAGACGTCCAGGGAGAAGTCGTGGCCGGAGGTGGAGCCCACCTGGAAGCTGGCGCCGCAGGAGCAGGTCGCATTGACCGTCTTGTATTCGGGATGGATACCTTGTTTCATCTTGAGCCTCGTTGAGCTGTATGCCGCCACCTGATCTGCTGCCAGGCACCGCACACGGGTTGTCTATCTATTGGTCGCGCCGGTGGCAGGCGCGAGTGAGAACCGGTTGTACCGCCCTGGCCGCACTCGGCAGACAGGGACGGCGCGATATTCTAGCAGAGCCAACCCCGGAGGCCAATTGCCCACCTCGACTCCGCCCCCGCGCGTGCTGGGCGTAGCGGTTCCCTCGCCGCTGCGCCGCCTGTTCGATTATCGTCCCGCCGGCTCCCCCCCTCCCGGAGGCTGGGCACCGGGGCTGCGCGTTCGGGTGCCGTTCGGCCGGCGCGAGGTGGTAGGCGTGGTAATGGAGTGCCGAGAGCGCAGCGACCTGCCGCTGACCGAACTCAAGCCGGTCAGCGCCTGCCTGGATTCGGCTCCGCTGCCCGCCGACTGGCTGTGGCTCTGCCGCTTCACGGCCCGCTATTACCAGCACTCCCTGGGGGACACTCTCCATCAGGCGATGCCGGTGCTGCTGCGCCAGGGGCGCGCCCTGGAGGGACGTACCCGGGAGCGCTGGCAGCTCACCGCGGCGGGTCGCGACGCCCCTGCCGAGGCTCTGGCAAGGGCCCCACGCCAGGCCGAGCTGCTGGCAATGCTCGCCCAGCACCCCCACGGCCTGGCCAACCAGGCGATCCTGGCGCAGTCGTTTTCACGCGAGCAGCTCATGGCCCTGGCCGGTAAGGGGTTGGTGGACGCCCGCGAGGAGCCGCTCACCGCCGGCACTCAGCCGGACGCCGACCACCTGCTGGCCGACCCCGCCCTGCCGCTCAACCGCGAGCAGGCCGTGGCCCTTTCGACCCTGCACGAGCGGCTGGACGCGTACCACCCCTGCCTGCTGGAGGGGGTCACCGGCAGCGGCAAGACCGAGATCTATCTGCAACTGATCGAAGCGGTGGTGGGCCGCGGCCGCCAGGCGCTGGTGCTGGTGCCGGAGATCGGCCTGACCCCTCAGACCCTCTCGCGCTTCCGCAAGCGCTTCCGGGTACCGGTGGTGGCGCTGCATTCGGGGCTCACCGACCATGAGCGTCTGGACGCCTGGGAGGCCGCCGCCAGAGGTCGTGCGCCCATCGTGATCGGCACCCGCTCGGCGATCTTCACGCCCTTGGCGCGCCCCGGGGTGATCATCGTCGACGAGGAACACGACGGCTCCTACAAACAGCAGGATGGCCTGCGCTACCACGCCCGTGACCTCGCCGTGGCCCGCGCTCATCACCACGGCATTCCACTGCTGCTGGGCAGCGCCACGCCCTCCCTGGAGAGCCTGGCCAAGGCCCGCAGCGGCGAGTGGCGCCATCTACCGCTGACACACCGCGCCACCCGCCACGCACCCGCGACACTGGAGCTGATCGACCTGCGCGGCCGCCCCCGCCAGGGCGGGCTGATCCCGCCGGTGCTCGACGCCATCCGCGAGACACTGGCCGCCGACCACCAGGTGCTGGTGTTCATCAATCGCCGCGGTTTCGCGCCAACGCTGGCCTGCCACGCCTGCGGCTGGCTGGCCGAGTGCGACGCCTGCGATGCGCGCATGACGCTGCACCGCCAGCCGCCAATGCTGGCTTGCCACCACTGCGACCGCCGTCGCGCCCTGCCCGAGAGCTGCCCGACCTGCGGCAGCATCGATCTACGCCCGCTGGGCAGCGGCACCGAGCGCACCGAGGAGACCCTCGCCGGGCTATTTCCGAAGGTGCCGGTGCACCGCATCGACCGCGACAGCACCCGGCGGCGCGATGCCTTCGAGCAGATACTGGCCGAGGTGCGCCGCGGCGAGCCCTGCCTCCTGGTGGGCACCCAGATGCTGGCCAAGGGACACCACCTGCCCCATGTCACCCTGGTGGTGGTGGTCAACGCCGACGCCGGCCTCTACGCCAGCGACTTCCGCGCCCTGGAACAGAGCGCCCAGCTGCTGGTGCAGGTGGCTGGACGTGCCGGACGCGCCGCCCACCCCGGACGCGTGCTGGTGCAGACCCTGCATCCGGACGATCCGCATCTGCGCCTGCTGGCCCGGCGGGGCTACGCCGCCCTGGCCGAACAGCTGCTGGAGGAGCGCCGCGCCGCCGCCCTGCCGCCCTTTCGCTTCCTAGCCCTGCTGCGGCTGGAAAGCGCGAAGGAGGAGGCCGCCAACGAGCTCGGCCGGCGCGCCGCCGGCGCCCTGCGCGACTGGCTGACCGAGGGCGAACTCGCGGTGGACTGCCTGGGCCCGGTGCCGGCCCCCATGGAACGCCGCCAGGGGCGCTATCACCTGCAGGTGATGCTGGGTGCCGAGAGGCGCAGCGCCCTCCACCGGGCCTGCGCCTGGCTGACTCGCTGGCTGGAGACCACCCCCGAGGCGCGGCGCACGCGCTGGTCGCTGGATATCGACCCCCAGACGCTAAGCTGAAGACCGCCCTTTAAAGCCGCACCACAATTGCCGATAATGGCTGATCGGGCCATCAAGGCCCCGTTTCCATTCCCGCGCCGCGGGCGAGCGTCTCGTCATCGCCAGCCCATCGGCCGCTCGCCCCGCTCGCCCCGCTCGGCGCCACAGGACAACCAACGCTCCATGAAAGAGATCATCGTTTCACTGCTCGAAGGCGCCCTCGACACCCTCAAGCAGCAGGGCGTGCTGCCCGCCGACCTCGCCCCGCCCATCAAGATCGATCCGACCCGGGACAAGGCCCACGGCGACTACGCCACCAACATCGCGCTGATGCTGGCCAAGCCCGCCGGCAAGAAGCCCCGCGAGCTGGCGGAAACCCTGATCGCCGCCCTGCCGGCGAGTGACGCCATCAGCCGGGTGGAGATCGCCGGGCCCGGCTTCATCAACTTCTTTGCCGCCACGGACGCCGCCGCCCAGGTGGTTCGCCAGGTGCTCGATTCCGGCGATGCCTATGGCCGCAACCTGACCGGCCAGGGCGCCAGGGTTCAGGTCGAGTTTGTCTCCGCCAACCCCACCGGGCCGCTCCACGTCGGGCACGGCCGCGGCGCTGCCATCGGCGACAGTATCTGCCGGCTGCTCGAGGCCACCGGTTACAACGTCACCCGCGAGTTCTACTACAACGACGCCGGCGCCCAGATCAGCAATCTGGCACTCTCGGTGCAGGCCCGGGTCAAGGGGGTCGACCCCAAGGACGAGGGGTGGCCTGCCGACGGCTACCGCGGTGGCTATATTATCGACGTGGCCAACGCCTACCTGGCCGGCAAGACCGTCCACGCCGACGATCGCCACGTCACCGCCAAGGGCGACCCGGACGACCTGATTGCCATTCAGGCGTTCGCCGTGGCCTACCTGCGCCGCGAGCAGGACCTCGACCTCAAGGCTTTTGGGGTGCACTTCGACGTCTATTTCCTCGAGTCCTCGCTTTACCAGGACGGCAAGGTCGAGGCCACCGTCGAGCGCTTGATCGAGAAGGGCCACACCTACGAGCAGGACGGAGCCCTGTGGCTGCGCACCACCGACTTCGGTGACGACAAGGACCGGGTGATGCGCAAGTCCGACGGGCAGTACACCTACTTTCTGCCCGACGTGGCCTATCATTTCGACAAGTGGCAGCGCGGCTTCGGCAGCGTGGTCAACGAGCAGGGCGCCGACCACCACTCCACCGTGACCCGAGTCCGCGCCGGCCTTCAGGCCCTTGAGGCCGGGATTCCACCAGGCTGGCCCGACTACGTGCTGCACCAGATGGTGATGGTCACCCGCTCCGGCGTGGAGGTGAAGCTCTCCAAGCGCGCCGGCAGCTACGTCACCCTGCGCGACCTGATCGACGAGGTAGGGCGCGACGCCACCCGCTTCTTCCTCGCCGCTCGCCGTGCGGACTCCCAGCTCACCTTCGACATCGACCTGGCCCGCTCCCAGTCCAACGACAACCCGGTCTATTACGTCCAGTACGCCCACGCTCGGGTGTGCAGCATGCTGCGCCGCACCGAGTCCGACGGCCTGCCTTTCGATCCGCCCCTGGCCATGGAGAACCTGGGCTTGCTCGAAGAACCCCAGGAGAAGGCGCTGATGAACCGCCTGGCACGCTATCCCGAGGTGGTGAAACACGCCGCCGCCTCTCGGGAACCCCAGCAGGTAGGCCAATACCTGCTGGACCTGGCCGCCGACTTCCACACCTGTTACAACGCGGTGAAGGTGATGGTCGAGGACGACGCGCTGCGTAACGCCCGTCTGGCCCTGGGCCTGGCGACCCGCCAGGTGCTTCGCAATGGCCTGGACCTGATGGGAGTCAGCGCCCCCGAGGAGATGTAAGCCATGGCTACCCGTAAACAGCCGCCGCCAGCCAGGCAAGAAGCCGCACGGCGGATGGCGCCTGCCCGGATGGGCATGGGGCCTGGCCGGCATCGTGGCCGGCTTCCTGCTCTCCCAGCACCAGCATGGCGTGGCCCCCTGGCAGGTGGAGGATTCTCCCCTGGCCACGGTACTGCCGCGCAGCGCCCCGCCGAAGACCGAGAGCAAACCCTCGGCACCAGAAGCGCCCAGCGAACCGCGCATGCCCACCTTCGAGTTCTATACGCTGCTACCGGAATCCGAAGTGATCGCCCCCCGTAGCGGAATGCCCGCCTCGACCGCGCGCCCGCCGGCGCCGCCTTCCGCCGAGGAGACGGCCATCGCCGAGGAGACCGCCACCGCCGAGGCCGGCGACGATCCCATCGCCCAGGTGATCGCCGCCAACCTGACAGCCGACAGCGCCCCGGAACCCGCCGCCGAACCCGCGACCGAACCCGCCGCCAGCAACGGCCACCGCTACATGCTGCAGGCGGCCTCCTTCCGTGAACCCGTCGACGCCCAACAGTTGCAGCGCCGCCTGCGCGATTTCGGCCTGCTGGCCCAGATCAGCGAGGTCAAGGCCTCCGGCGGCCAGACCTGGCATCGCGTTCAGGTCGGCCCCTACAACGACACCCGCGAACTCAACCGCGCCCAGGACCTGATGGTCACTCAGGGCATCGAGCCGCTGCTGATTCGCCTCCAGAACTGACCCCTGACGGTTGAAATCCTCCCTCGGCGCCCGCACTTCGTTCTTCAGTTCAGTCACGGCGCCCGGGGCCATCCCCGCGGCGCCGCAAGTCATCGGGAGCCACTCGCTCCCTCAAGGAGATTCTCCTCCATGACCACGATCGTTTCCGTACGCCGCGGTGACCAGGTGGCGCTTGCCGGTGACGGCCAGGTGTCGCTGGGGAACACCGTGATGAAGGGCAATGCCAGCAAGGTACGCCGTCTCTACCGCGGCGAGGTGCTGGCGGGCTTCGCCGGGGGGACCGCCGACGCCTTCACCCTGTTCGAGCGCTTCGAGGCGCAGCTGGAGAAATACCAGGGCAATCTGGTCAAGGCCGCCGTGGAGCTGGCCAAGGACTGGCGCACCGACCGCGCCCTGCGCCGCCTCGAGGCGCTGCTGGCCGTGGCCAACAAGGACGCCTCGCTGATCATCACCGGCAACGGCGACGTGGTGGAGCCCGAGCGGGGCATCATCGCCATCGGCTCCGGCGGCAACTACGCCCTGGCCGCCGCGCGAGCCCTGCTCGAGAACACCGACCTCTCGGCTCAGGAGATCACCGAGAAGTCCCTGGCGATCGCCGGCGATATCTGCGTGTTCACCAACCACAACGTCACCCTCGAAACGCTCTGAAGGCCGCCATCATGACCCAGATGACCCCCCGCGAGATCGTCCACGCCCTGGACCAGTACATCATCGGCCAGCAGGACGCCAAGCGCGCCGTGGCCATCGCCCTGCGCAACCGCTGGCGCCGCATGCAGCTCGACACCGAGCTGCGCCATGAGGTGACGCCGAAGAACATCCTGATGATCGGCCCCACCGGGGTCGGCAAGACCGAAATCGCTCGGCGCCTGGCCAAGCTGGCCCGGGCGCCTTTCATCAAGGTGGAAGCCACCAAGTTCACCGAGGTGGGCTACGTGGGCCGTGACGTGGACTCCATCATCCGCGACCTCACCGAGGCCGCCATCAAGCTGGTGCGCGAACAGGCCAAGGAGGAGGTGGGCCACCG
>LFIK01001714.1_pt1 | contig 17532 bp, 19 predicted proteins | sample 643401 | NCBI WGS metagenome assembly LFIK01 (sample SAMN03777447, study PRJNA286221) | soda lake metagenome | biome: soda lake; feature: Kulunda steppe; material: water; isolation source: sample T5-Br brine of Lake Tanatar-5 | place: Russia: Kulunda steppe | collected 2010-07
GGAGGAGGAGGAGGAGGAGGAGGAGGAGGAGGAGGGAGGAGCAGCTGGACAGAAACTCATGTAAGCCAGTCAGCACACCAAATGCTGTGTGTGGGCGTGATGCACATGTGTGCCTGGGTACGCCGCACGTGTCTGAGACCTCACAGACCTCACAGACCTCACAGACCTCACAGACCTCACAGACCTCGTGTGCCAAGGAACGCCTGTAGTGCCCCAAGGTTTGGCTCCGCTACCGCCCATACAGAAATATACGTCTCACCAAATGATGTAGCGTACGTGATGCAGGAACAGGCGCATGTTTGTAGGGTGCTTGCAGCCTTGAGGCCATGTTTAGCCCATTTTGTGAAGCCCCCAGGCAAGGAGCATCTCATGTCCCCACAAGCAGCAACACGCTGTGCACAGGTGGGGCTCATGCCTCTGTGAGCCACACAAGCAAGACTCACTGCAGATGCGGCGGCATTGCCTGCTGTTGCTGGGCCGGCGGCGCTGCGTGCACGCTGGGTAGATGTGGCTGCATTGCCTGCTGTTTCTTGGCCGGTGGCGCTGCGAGTGCGCCGGGCCAGCCGCTGGAGGCGGGCAGGGCAGGGGCGGCGACAGCAGAGAGGTGCGCAGCGGCACCGGGGTCACCTGCACAGGATAGACAGGTGGGAGCATGCAAGCTAGGCGGAGGAAACAACAGCTGGGGCGAGAGCCTATTAACCGGCCAGCACTACTTTGGCACGTGACAGGGCTTATCAACTCATACCAAGTTGCGCTGCTGGTACACGCCCTGCACAGATATGAGCGACAAGGTGTTGCAGGTTGTGTGTGGCGGCAGCAGCACATGGACAGTGGAGCACGCCTTCGCTTGTGCTGCTGCGTGTGCTTGAGGGGCGCCGATGCTGGGAATCTTGGCCACTGGAGGCGCGAGTCGTTCAAACCACTTCCAAGGACTAGGTGATTTGAGCACGAAGCACTGTCCTGCTGTCAATACCGCTGTTGAGGAAGATGGAGGCAGGCGCTGGATGCACGCGTGGCACCGGCACAAGACAATCCTGGCAGTGCATGCCAATGGACGACCTGGCCGCCAGCACACCTTGCAGGGGGTGATGAGCAGCTGGAGCCGGGTTTGAAAATGGCGGCGGGGCTGGAGCTTGCAAGCCGGAAGGAGCGACAGTGACGGCAGTAGGGGTGGCAGCAACTGCAGGGTTCCTTGTGCTGGAAGTTGCCTGCTGACTGGCTAGCTGCTGACCTAGGGATTGGGGTGGTTGGGCTATGGCATGCTGCACATGACCTAGAGTGCCAGAGGAATTATAAATTGCCGGAGCTGGAGCCTCCACAACAGGCTGCATTCCAGAGCCGAAGTGCGCATGTGATCCAGGAGAGTGAGGCAACTTCGCCAGGCGAGGCAACGCGCTTGGGCTGCCGGGTGGGTGCAGGACAACAGGAGGCACTGGCGCAGCCTGGGAGATGGCAGGGGGTGCTTGCGCAGCCTGGAGGAGGAAAGAAATAATTAAGCCCAATCAGAGGCACCTGCAGGAACTCTCCTAGTCTGGCCAGGCGTCTAAGTGCCGTGAAGGACAGACAACAGGTGATCCTGCTGCGCACCTGTCCGTGATGGTGGTGGTGGTGGTGGTGGTGCTGCTGCTGCTGCTGCGCATGCTGCATGTGCTGCTGCACCATGTTGTCAATGGCATCAAACATGGCATCATCAAACTCCTCATCATCGTCATCCATCCTGAAGGCTTGGGATCACCCGTTTGCTCAAATTGGATACATGAAATGAATCGATTCATCCACGCAGCGTTTAAGTATCATAATTTATGAATTATTGTATGTTCATATTTTCGTTTGATTATGTGCATGTACATGGGCAGGAGGTCCCATGAGGACAGGAGAGCCTCTTAGCGGGCATGCCCTTGGCTTCCCTGAGATTGTGCCAGTGTAAAATAAGTTCACTGTAAACTTCAGTATTTACTGCAACGGAGAAATGTAAGGCATTTAAAGCCTGGGTAGATCTAGATCTAGAGATAGAGCATCATGCCGAATCTAAGTATGCCGAGTCTAAGTAGCAGCCATGCAAGCATCTAGCAGGTTATTTTGGCTGCATCAGGTTATTATGTGTTATTGACTGCATTTCCCATGTGGCGGTGAGTTTGCATGGTTGCAGGCTACATGTTCATACGTCCAGCGCCGCTTTGCTCTCTTGACCTTTACATAAAAAATTGAGTTCAACTTAGCCACATAAGTGCAGATTTTAAAGGTTAGGCCTCCTGACAACCCCTGGACATAGAATCCTGCCACAACCTAACGGATGCATGCTTCATGCAAAGGGATGGCCTCAATATTTTTTGCCTGTGCCTGCAGCTCAGCAATTATAATCAAAATATTTTACAAATGAATGCTGACGTAATGTACAAACTGGAGCATTTATATAATGTACAAACCTCAATGGTGAAAGCTTATCAACATGTCAACAACTAGAGCACATGACATGACACACTAATCTGCGTTTCTTGTTGTCTTCTGCTACTGGTGCCCTAAGATAAGATGTGCAGCAGGACTCGATGCGCAGGAGAATGGCACAGGCTACACCAAAGGGTGATCTTGTCTCTCCAGGCAAACACCACAAGAAACAGGACTAGCCTTAAATCAGTCATCGGTTGAGACCAAGCACGCGCGCAATCGCGAGCTATCACTTGCTATCATACTTTTAAGACACGCATTGCCTTTTTAAGGCATGAAACGCTGTGACAAACATAGTCGAGTTCCATTTCAAATCAGATTTGACAAAGAGCAATGTGTTGAGGAGGACAAAGCTGCAGCAATGCATGTGTGCTACAGCAAAAATGATCTCAAGCTTGTAAACCAGATCAAGCACAAAAGCACAAAAATCAATGGAGATCGCTCAACATGCTGGTCCTCACTCTACCTCAAGCACTGCGCGCGTGTTCGCAGGGCGGGTTGCCGCTTGCCAATAGTGCCTACCATTCCTGTCTCAGACTCAGAAGCAGGGCAAGCTGGGCAAGCAGGCAAAATTAACACCCAAGTCTTACCGGCTCCAATCATTGCTCTATCCAAAATCTCTGCAGTAAATTGGCGCATGGGGGCTGCAAACCTTCCAGTTGTTATCATCATGCATCATCATGCTCAAATGCTAAAGAGCAAGTGCTGATGAAGGGAGTGTATACCCCAACCGAGCATCAAAGTGCTCTGCCTGACCTCTTGGTCGTACAAGCGTGGTGAGACAAGTTAAACAGCTGCCGGATTAAGTGAAACATGATGGCTTGCAAGGACACCTAGGTTGCAGTGAGCACACCTAGGTTGCAGTGAAGCCAAAGCCTTTGAGATCCCCATGCTTGCATTCATATCATTGATTGTAAGTGCAATCTCCATCGTAGTAGGGTCAAGGGCTTCGCGGCTTCCATATGATTTTTTGGTGCAGCCTAGTGCCTCTTCCTGTCCTCCCGGATGCGGCTGTTGAGGATGCTCATCATGCACCCCTTGATGTTGTCCACGTTCTGGAGGCATGGCAAGCAGGGGCAGGCACTTGCATAAAGCAGTGGAATGGCGTAACGAGCAAGCAAACACAGTCCAGATTGGGGGAAAGAGGGAGAAGCATCCAGGTGAGGGAAGGAAGATCAAGGCATCTGCATCAGACAGGGCGCATTTGGACAGGATATAAGCTGGAGTGTGGCAGCAAGGCAGCACACTTGCTTGCATTACCATTGAACCTATTGAACTCTGCACATGTCTTATGACGCCACTTGCAAATATGACGTGATAGAAGAGGCAACATGGTGGCCATCACCAGAACCATGCTGAGACCTTTTCCTTTTTACAAGGAGGAGTGCATCCCGAGACGTACCTTGAAGCTGTGGTAGCTTATCTCTTGAAGCTTCTCGATGGCACTATCACGAGGCAGCTTCTTCACAAGCTGCACGATGCCTTGGTCAAACTGTTGATTGCAGGGCGCGCAGTACAAGAGGCCTCAGCTTGACAAGCTGCCGCCACAGCCAAACCAGCAAACCAAATCATTAAGCCATCCGTCTAAGGCATAGTTTTGAGGTCATATTATGAGCATGCGGAGCCCTTGAGCCAGCAAGCATGATCGAATCATGGGCCAGCACAGTATCAGTGGGCTTGTGAAGGGTGCGGGCAAGGCTCCTGGAGGAGCCATGGGGGGCATGGCGCAAGTCCATCGGCACAAGCAGTCTATTGGCTCAAGCGCAAGTCATTGCGTTAAGTTCAGACTGGCCTAACTTGCGTGCTCAGGGGAAGGGGCTCTCGTTTGTGCACTCTGCAGCTGGCCCACGTCATCACCCCAAGGACCACAGTGCACAAGGAGTGCCCACTGCAGCACCTGCTTAGCACAGGGAGCTTCACAGCTGCCCCTGCCTGCATCTCACACACCTGGTCCCAGCTCAGCCAGCGATTGGAGTTGACGGCCTCCCGCAGCTCATGGAACACAGGCAGAGGGAGCACCTGCATCCAATTGCAGGGAATTTTACGTAACGACCCAAGTACAAAGTGGGCAGCCATGTATAAGCCATGTCAATGGCTAGGCAGCCATGCTTTGCCTTCGGCCTGCAGCCAATAGTCTGCAGTCACTGGGTTTCAGCAATGGTTGTCCTTTGGTCTGCAGCCAGCTTTCCTTGGGCACATACTTAAAAAGCACACCAGGGCTTTATTAAAGGCCAACAGCAGAGCATGTGATCTGAGCAATCTAGGATCCTGCAGTGCAAATTGTCTCATGGGAGTAGCTCCTAGCGGGCAAGGAGCACATTCAGGGAAGTGAAGGAGGAGCAGCTGCGCTTGCCTTGAGCCATGTGTTTTTAAATAGAGCCCAGACAACATTTTGCTTGCAGGTTGACCTTTGTCATCTGTCAACCATCCAGGACTCCATCACAACATTAGCCAGGCCCCCCACAGGCTCCTTGCCAACCCCTGCTTTTCCCATGGGCATGGGAACTACCTGCTTTGCATAGTCCTCTAAGCGGATGTTCTTGGGGCACACTGCCTGGGCCTGCGACAGCAAGTGACAGAAGGCAGGGGACCTTCAGTACATATCCCTGATGTGGGGCTCTGTTATGGAGAGCTTTCAGGCATGTTGGAGGCTTATTAAGGAGCGCAAGCTCTGCAAGGAGGCCCTTTAAAGGGAAGCAGCATGCAAATTTGATTTAACAAATGAAAAGCTTGAAATATCTGACCAAAGCTTTGACAGTCAGACACTTGACCAGAAAATGGGCTGGGGTACTTATTAATATACCTTCAACATGTCCATATGAGAGCATACGGCTACATCAAGGTAGCCTGGGCCATTCTTCATCACTCCCTGCAAGAGATAAAAGGTGCTTGGCAGATTCTGAACGTGTTCCCATGCATTATCATGCTGCTGTCTTCATGCCATTATAACTTGTCAAAGCCAATGCGTATAACCATAGCCATGCGACAAAAGGTGATGTATACAGCTAAGGCTGTACAATGCACATGTCTGGTAGACATTTGGTCCTCCACCCTTGCCTGCTTTGTACGCATGCGATGCTCCAGGTGACTCAGCATGACAAGCGCCTCATTGCAGCCGTAGTTGTCAAGAAGCAAGCACAGCTTGCTGATCACCTGTTGATAGGATGCAAGTTGATAAATTGTGAGTGCATCATCCCTTTTCGAAGACCATAGATAGTGATGGGCTATCATGCTGTCATATTGCTTTTTAATCTGCCTCTAGTAAACGCTGCATTTGCTTGTCTTTGTCTCCTGACTACATCAGTGATCAAAGTCATCAAAGTCAATTGCAGGCATGTGATTTTGTTGCCCAGCCAGGCATTACCACAAAGATGCCTTGCTTTCATGCAAATGAATTCTATGTTTAGCTCAAACAAGCTTCCATCAAAAGGAATCTCAGACTGAGGACAGCTGGAGCATGGTGCATGCATCTTTGCAGAGAGTGCTGTCCAAATTGTGACAAGATGCCATGTAATCATTTGGAAGCTACCCAATACTGGCCTATGCACAAAGTGTGACCGGACTGATGAAAGACTAGACTAATGCCAAGCCTTTGCACTAACAGTTTTGCCCACACATTCGCACCTTCTCATCAAAGTCTCGCACCTGCGCAGCGAACAGCATGGGAAAGCAGAGAGTAATTTTGTCAATGCAGGAACACCTTTGAATGCTGCCAATGCGTAAGAGCAGAGGGCATATCCCAAGCTCCGCTGGAGCGGCACAAGGAAATGCTCATGCTCAACCCATGCACAATTAGCCATGGCTCCCATTGCAGCATTCACAGGAATGCAATGGCATGCCCCTTTTTTTTTCCATGCCACATGTCGGTAAGCCTGCGCGTCTCCCCGCATAAGAAACAAAGCAAGCGCCTGCACAACAAAGCCGCAGCCAGCCAATCCGCCTGAAGACAGGAAACGGCATTGTTAGTTTTGCCTGTGCAGGTCTGGTGCAGTCACTGCCTGATCTTGGGTCCAGATTCAAGGTCTTTTGTGCACACTCCAGGCGTGAGAAGAGCTGAGCCTGCAAACTGTGTGGGCAAGGCTAAGCCCGCAAGCCACGCACCGTGACCACGGGGTTGGCCTGGCACAGCTGTAGGATGCGGTGCTGCACCTCCAGGGGCAGCGCCCTGAAGCGCACGGGCAGCTCTCGCAGCCTCGCCAGTGCCTGTGGGGACAGGGGCTGGGGCGGCTGCATGCTGCGCTGCTGCTGCTGCTGGCGCAGCTGCTGAAGCTGGGACGCGGGGGAGGCGGGCGTGGGGGGGGCGCAGAATGTGGGGCCTGTCACCGAAGAGGTGGGGCTGGGCATGTCAAACACGTCCAGGCTGCTGCGCATGGAGGGCTCCGCTGTGGCGGCAGTCGCGGCAAATCCATGACAGAGGGGGGGCGGGGTGATTGCAGGGGATGCAGGTGCTGCCGCAAACGGCACGTGTGAAGCGTGCAGACCGGGCATGGCCAAGGGCGCACCGCCTACCACTGCAGGGCCTTGTGCTAAATGTTCCAGTGTGTGCTGGAAGTGGACTGCAAGGGCAGGGGCAGGGCAAGGGGGCGTGTGGGAGCAGGCGTTCATAGGCGTGAATGTCCCGAGAAAGTGTGGAGAGATGCTAGGGAGCCTCACGCCTGGTAGATGGGCGCCCACAACTTTGTTCACTGACAGACAGTGAGTGGGGCGTGCGCAGGCCTGGGGCCTGTCCGAAGTGCTGCAGGCAGGCAGTGCACTTGTGAACCCAGCACGCGCACACGCAGGGCGAGAGAGGCTCAGGCACACTGTAGCGGCCCTCAGGAGCAAGCAGCCAGACAGAGTCTGGACCAGGGTTAAGGTCAAGCTGCAGCTTTTGAGCCTGGAAGTAAGCAGGGGCTGGGGCCCGGGCTACGTTGCACACTGTATGTCTGCACACTGTATGTTTGCACACAGGGCCAAGGATGTGCGCAGGACTCTGTGCATGGTAGGCCAAGGATGTGCACAGCACTCTGTGCGCTTTTGAAGCCAGCTTGTGTGTTCAACCTTGCCGCCATACAAGATGCATCCCCCTTGTCGCAGTTCAGATGGGCTAGCACGTTGGGCCAGGCAAACAATTGAGGTCTGTTTGCGTATGTGTGTGTAATGTATGTGTGTGTGTGCGTTCGTGCGTGCACCTTATTCATTTGCTAATTTTTGCAGCGAAACCAACTTAAGGGGTGCTTTGCAAGCGCCTGCACTTGTTTTATTGCCACCTGTATCTGTTTGACATTGATGACAGGAAGTCCTACCATATGCAGGTCTTGGTCTGGAGCAGGGGGTGGCTTGTCGCCCTCTAGATCCTTTCAAGTTCTTCTTTACTCCTAGGTGGAGGAGACTTACCGCTCTTTGGGCCAATGTGTCTCTTTTTCCTTTATTGATGTAGGGAGTGCTTTCACTGCCTACATAGTTTTCTTTTCATTTCTTTAGTTATCTCACTGTATGGAGGGTACTGGTACTAATGCAGCCATTTTGTTTTACGTATTCTGCATGCACATACACGCGCACTCATGCATACTCTTACATGCATACATACACGCACACACGCACGCATACCTGGGCTGCCAAGGGGGCTGCCTCGTGCTGTAGGCGGAGTTTGCGCCCCGATCTGGGGATGCTGCTCAAAAAGGGCCCCAGGAGCAAAGCAGGCCGTACCCTGCATAACACAGGCAAAACAGGTCATGCCTTGGATAACACAGGTAAAGCAAGCTATGCCCTGCATAACACAGGCAATACAGGCAATGTCCTGCCTGATACAGGCAAAGCAGACTATGCCCTGCATAACACAGGCAGAGCAAGCTGTGCCCTGCGTATCACAGGCAAAGCAGACTGTGCCCTGCATATCACAGGCAAAGTAGGTCATGCACAGTATTGTGCAAGCAAAGCACTTCATACCCTACCTTATGCAGGCAAAGCAGGCCATGCACTGCATGACACAGGCAAAGCAGACCATGCACAGTATAGGGAGGTGGCGGTCTAGATTTGGCACACACTAGGCAAGTCACCAGAGCAGTGATGAGCTCGTGTTGGCTGCGCAGGAAAACAGCCTTTTGTGAAGCTGCCTGCTTGGGACTTTCTCCTCTGCAAGCCGCATACATGCTTCTGCTGGTCTGCAATTGGAATGGCTTAGTTATGGATAAGCACCCATTTGATGCTCATTCCTTAAACGCCATAAGTCTAAGACGCGGAGAAGAAGGACAATTTGTTGTGTCAAGCAAGCAGCCACATCCTGGGCCAGCTACCATCATTTCAGGAAACTGCACTACCAAAAGGATTGTATGGGAGGACACGCACCAGCATTACATGGCATCATGGCAATGGGCAGTGGGCATAGCTTCACGGAAGTGTGTGCTGGGCATTACGTTAAGGGAGTTTGCGGTGGGCGCTACATCGTTGGCAGTGTGGGCAGTATGGCACACAGGGAGCCAGCAATCAAAGCAGCAAGCTGGTAGGCAGGCCTTGTTTTGCCAAGCTGCAAACTGCCAGCTCCATGGACCACATTTACTTTTCGTGAGCAGCTGTTCCCGACTCCCAGCGGTAGCAAAGTGGTGGGACTGCTGGCTGCACATCTCCTCATGCTCTGCAATCCTGCCACATGTCAGTGCGCGTGTGCGCGCGCACAAAAATTCACACTCTCAAAACCAGCCCAGCGTCGCCCTGCCTCACCTGGAAGCTGTGAGGGTTGCAGGGCACACCAAAGCTGGCGCCATCAAATGACGCGCGTGCCGAGGCCCGCAGTGGGGACTGCAGCAGCAGGAGGTCCTGCTGTTGAAGCTGCTGCTGCTGGGAGAGGCTTAGCTGCGCAGGGCTGGGGGCCTTAAAGTAGGGACTGAATGGGCTGCTGGGCTGCCTGCCCCCCTGATGGAAGTGGTGATCTGGCCCCGCAGCCAATGTCTCTGGATAAGCAGCAGTCGTTGCCGCTGCTGCTGCTGCCTGGGGGCTGCGCAGGGCAGCAAGGGCGGCGTCCAGATAGGGCCCTGGAGCAGGGAATGGCTGCGAGAAGGAGTGCATCTGGTCAGGGGTGCCTGCTGCAACAGCACGCAGCACCTGCAGCAGCTGCTCGCTCTGCAGGTCGTTCCCTGCGTCTGGCATGCTGGAACGGGGCAAGTGCTGCTGCTGCTGCTGCTGCTCTTGCTGCTGCTGCAGGGCCGCAAGCTGCTGCTGCAGTGTCTGCATCATCTGGCCCTCCTGCTGCTGCTGCTGCTCCTGCGCAGCCAGCTGCTCCAGGCTCACCCCACTGTGCTGGCCCATGTGCAGCACGCGCTCAGCCTGACAAGTTGATGGCACAGTTTGATGCTGCTCCTGCTGCTGCTGCAGCCCAAACGAGGCCCTGCTGTCAAGGCAGCTGCTCAGGGCAGCGCCAACGCTAGCGCTGAAGGCGGGCAGAGATGGCCAGGCGGAGGAGGTGGAGGGCCAGGAGGCGGGTGTGGAGGGGTTGCTACTGCCCGTGCTGTGCTGTCCCAGTGAGAGGGGCCTAGACACAGACATGGCTGGGAAGCGCAGCTCCTCTGAGGTTTCGGGAGACAAGGGCTTAGGGGCAGGGGCGCTGGGCTCTGGCGCCGCTGCACGGCTGGCAGCGAAGCCGGGATGCGCCTCAACCTGCTGCTGCTGCTGCTGCTGCTGCTGCTGCTGCTGCTCACACTGCTCACGCTGCTGCTTCTCGTGCAGCCTGCTCAGCTGCTGCAGCAAGGGGCTGGGGTGGCCGTCAAAGCTGTGGCTCAGGCCTGCTGTGGCGGGCAGCGGCTGCGCATCAGCGGTGGCGGCAGTGGTGACCGCTGCCTGTGGGTCTGCGCCCCCGCGCAGTGGCTGTAGGGAAGGCAGGGGGCTGGTGGGCAGGCTGCGATATTGAGCGGACCAGGGGCTGCGAGGGGCCGGGCTGCTAGGAGGTCCCCACACAGAGGCCCCATGTGAAGTGTCCTTGCAACCCCACGTGCCTGCAACCGCCAACTGCTGCTGCTGCTGCTGCTGCTGCTGCTGCTCCCCTGCTTTGCCCTGGCTTGCGTTTACCTCAGTGCTGCTGTCGCTTAGCTGCGCAGCATCCACACCAGGCATGCTGCTGCTGCTACAGCTGCTGCGGCTCAAAGACAGGGGAGGCGTGGCGCTGGCTGAGGGGGAGCCCTTCCCCTCCCTTGCGCCATTGGCTGTGGGGCTTGCAGCACAGCTAGCAGCTGCTGCTGCGTGCGGTGTTGGGCCGGAAGGCGGCATGGCGTTGATGTCGCTAAGGAGGGTCTGGGGTACCAGCAGGCCTAGCATGCTGCTGCCGCTTGCAAGGGAGACAAGGGAGTCTGCTCGGCCATGCTGCATGCCTGGGAGACGCGGAAGAGGGGACGCTTGCGCTAGGACCACTTCAGGGTTGCTCATGTGCGTGCGTGTGTGCGAGTGTGCTTGTGTGTGTATGTGTGTGCATGCAAGTGTGTATGTGTTTGTGTTTGTGTGTGTGCGTGTGCGTGTGTGTGTATGTGTGCGCGTGCGTGCGTGCATGTGTGTGCGCGCGTGTGTGTGTGTGCGCGCGTGTGTGTGTCTGCACTGTGCGCTGACAAAAAACAGTCATTGCAAAAATGAGATTAAAAGGTTTTGTACAAGGTGGTATGGAACACTAGCAGCACTCAGGGAGGTCAGCACTCAGGGATTGTGGGGTAGGTGATCTCACGTGCTGGCACACCATGCAGATCTCCGGACGCCTTATGCATGCGCAGCACAGCGCACCTGAATCCTGGGGTCGAGGGGATCTTTTTAGATTAGGTAGTGTCTCAGGGTGCCCGCAAGCAAGGGCGGCAAGTGTGGACTCGCAGAAAGCGTCGGCAGTCGCTTGAGCAATGAGGGCCAGCTGGCTAGCTTGCAAGCCATACGATGCCAGCCTTGAGGCTTCCTCCTGCAAAACAATTTTTTGTATAATTTATTTGCATGATGGGAAAGTGTATGAGGTCAAGGAGGAGGCATCATAGGTCACGTGCGTGCGCGCCATGCGATGATGCATCGCACGCATGTGCCTCCTGGTGCCTTTGAGTGGGAGGACACACACTTTTAATTTCAGCACGCATAAAGATGTGCTTCCTCACCACGGCCAGGCCCTCAATCCGTCCCCTGGCCTCCTCAAGTTGCTCACGTTTGTCCATTTTGGAGATCAGCGCACTCTCGCCTCCTCGCCCTCTGCACGCACACACACCGGTATATATTCGTTTAAAAGCAACGAATCACACATAAACACATGAAATGGTTCGGTCGAGGAGGCGCGTGGGCCTGGTGGTGGGAGATGGGTGCGACGCTATGACGGAACGCTGGGTGCGCCTCTTACGGCAGCGACCATGCCCTCACCTTTAAAATATATAATGAAAATATGGTCTCATATTAATTTTGTCAAATCTTCTGAATTCGACCCTTCTCACGCCTATGAAGGGGGCCCGCTCTCGTGTGTGCTTTTGTCTGTGCCCAAGGACATACTCGCAATCTTGTTGCACAGCTTCTTCAAACTGCTTATTATTGTTTGCTACCTCTAGTGTTGTGGGCGACCAACCTGGAGCTTGTGCGCACGAGCATGCTTTCAGTGTTGCATGCAACAATTTGCGCAAATTGTGTGCATTGTGGATCAAGCTTGAGCTTGCCCAACTCGTCATCAACAATTGATGATATCGATCAGCTGCTACTCAACTAATGAGTCTTCCACTCAAACCCCTCATGCTTTTTAATGCATGGCCCATCATTTGAACATGCCTGAGAAACAAAAATGTGACTGCCTTTCTGCACATGTGTTGCCTTCCTAGTTTAAGGTACCGGATGCAGGTCTGATGGAGTTTTAAAGGCAAGCCAGCTCCCTTACAAGCTGAGAATTTGCACTAAATGCAGTTGGGCTAGCAGTCTTGACTGATGGCGTTATCTTTTAAATTACAAAGGATTATAATCCTTGTAAAGGCAGCAGGCACTGTATGCAAAAGGAAAAATACTACATAGGCAGTGAAAGCACTCCCTACATACATTAAAGGGAAGGGAGACACTTTGGCCAGAAGAGCAGTATTTTCCACCAGGGGAGTCTGCAGAGTGACGAGCGGCACCCTAGGGTGCAGGCCTGCATCAGATCAAGACCTTGAGAGCAACTGTTTTTTTCAAGAGCGCATCTCGCACACAGTGACCATGTAATTCTATGGCAGTCTTGTGGACTTTCTGTGAATCAAGGCCGAACTCTACAAGATGATGCAAAGTGTTTGAGGTACAAATAGAGCCTCCCATACCAAGAAGGATGGTGTGAAATATGACATTTTTTAGCCTTCAAGCACTTGCAAAGAATCTCATCTTGTTTTATAGAGGCCTTCAATTGGTGTCCAGGCCGTGTATCTTCACAGTACTTGACCTCTACTTGGTGTATTTCCCTCTTACTGACGGTGAGCTTGTGAGCTCTGCATACATCTCCACTAGGATGTCTTGGGCGTGACACCAGGTGCAAATGAGGAGTGGTAGACGATTTAATCATTCAGTAGGTGAGGGAGTGACCAAAATGACAACAGGGAGACTTGAGGTGAATCTGTCTCTGGCAAATTAAGAGCATTAAAAAGCAAGCTGGGTAGTGTCCTTCCATTCGCATGCCCAGGAATTCGAAGAATTTGTTGGACCAAACAGTGAGTGCTGCCGGCATCCAAATGGATCGAACATACTGCCAGGGAGCTTTTGCTGATGGATTTCATAATGAGCCTGCAGGCAACAATATGGCATTCAGTGATCATACCTTCAAGGTCTCAGTTAGATGATTGCGTGTTCACACCCTGAGAGATTATATAGAGCACTATCTGCTTGCTGACAGAGTGTCCCTGAAGGCTAGTGTTCTTTTTTGAGCAAACATCACGTTTCCAATTAAAAAGGGTGCCTGTGCGGTAGTGGAAGATATTGCACTTCATTTGGATAGGCAGTTTGGATATGCTCCAAAAAGCGTTGCTAATGCCATTGTGGACGGGTGGAGGCAGACTCTGGTAATAAGAATGGTATCATGTTTTTTTAGTTGGCATAGCATTGGTTTGAGTGGATGTGGGGTTTTAGTGTGGCTTGGAGATTTGGAAAATCAATTTGGTCACCACGGTGGTGTGTCACTATGTCTGGGAGCATCAGTTCAAGATCCTTGCTGATAAATTTCTTCAACAGCTAGCCAGCCAACATAAAAGAAGGGATTGACACCAGGGCCTCCAGTGCAGATTGTTATTTTAGCTTGGAGGCTATTGCCATGGCAGGCTTTGTACTTTGCAAGGGCGTCTGCACATTCATTTCCCCAGCATGAGATTTCTGGGTAAAAAAATTACAGATTAAAGAATTTGGAGGATGTTTTCTTGGACATGGTGCGGTGCTTCTCTGGGTGCAACAATTATTTCCTTATTTGATAGAGTGAAGTAAGGCTGCCTATGGCAATATGAATATGATTGTGTGTAATTGCAGCAGCCAAAGCTGCCAGTTCTGCTCTTCTTATAGTGTTAGTTATACCATCACCATTTGGTTAAACCAACCCAAAGTTGCCCGAGCTGGGGTGGTAGACACCTGCCCCAATAACTGTTGTGCATTCTTGGATATGGCAACTACCATCCCTGCAGGTATAGTATTTCCAGTCAGTAATTCAAAGTGTGAGTCCCGGTTAGGAATGGTGGGAAAAGGGGGCCACTTCACCCAAAGCAGGCCTCTGGGAGCACGTGGTAGTTTGCAACTTGTCTGAGAAAAGTCTCTCAAATTTTTGGAGACCAGGCGCTGTCTCAGCGTGCCTAGCATTACAAATGGGAATGTTAGCAATGTTGTTGAGGTGCCAATTTGCTTCATAAATGTCATAAGCAAGACTTCGCAGCCATCTAAGATTGTTGCTATTCAGGTGAAGCCGCGCAGCTGTGTTCCAGGCTACTATGATATCAAGACTCCAAGAACAGTCCAGGATTGAGGGGATGCATAAGCAATCTCATTAGCTGGGATTGCTCCAAGTTTATAACACAAGTGGATACAGGCTTTCAGGAGACTTGAGTAAGAATTGGTGATCATGGATCCATTCCAAGTTGGTAGGAACTTGAAAGCGGCAAGTGCCTCATTGCTGAGGATTTCTGAGTACTACTAGTAGATAGCATGCCTTAGGCTAAGATTCATGATATGGTTGTTATAGATGTGATGGCAGTGCCATCATGGCACACTAAGATGCTAATAAATTGGGAGGAGAGGGAGTGGAAATGGGCACCAAAGAGTGTATCTCGTGAGTCTGCACTCCAATAATGGGGGTAGCTAAGGGTTGAAGTCTGGCGGGGAGGCCATTTTTTCCTGAGTGACCATGACATGATTTGGCAGAGCTTGCGAGTAAGAATCCTTGATCTTTTTGCTGTGGTACTTTCTTTGCAGCTTATTTTCCTGTTAAGCAGCCCTAGTAGTTCAGATGCAGGTGTTATGTTGTTATGGAGACCTTTAAGCTTGGCTGTCTAAAAAGCTGTATGAAGGGATGTTAAGGCGCTCTGGTACCATCATGCCCTGGTATTTTCCTTCTGTGCCACAAACCACTCTCGATGAGTAGATTTATGGGAGAAAAAGAAGTGAGGATTTGTGTTGAGGGAAGGCTGCTCAGTGGTAGGCTTAGGATTGTATTTAACAAGATATACATAACAGAACCAGAACTCACAACTCCCGGTGGGTTGTATGCCTAGTTGTGGATTTGTGGCATGAACATCTAAGGTGACTTTATTGTGTAAATCAGTGTCCAGTTTTTGTATGCAGGGGTGGCCCTGTTGGACACATCAAAGCCTTGTCTTTCCAGACTGTCAAAGGTTTGGTCTGCTGTGGGCAGAAAGAGTTCAGGCTCATCCTTCCGTGCCTTAATTCCTGGATACACTCAACGGCAGAGCGGGCTATAGGGTGACTTTTCTTAGGTGTGAAGCCAGCCTTTTTGAAGATAGGGCGTGCCCAATTTTCTATTATCATCGGCGCAAGATAGACGTGGTATTGTTTCTGTTGGTGGGATTCCTTATCAAAATAGTCGTTGGGTTTGGTTGTGACAACCCTCCAGTTTCTATGGAAATAACTTCCATGTCATAGAAGTAGATGGTCTTAACAGGATCTGAGGCACTAGGAGAGAGAGCTTTGTTTCTCTTGCAATCACAAAGTGCATGGGCCATGGATACTGGGTCTAACGGTTGAGTGCAAGGGCCTGGGCACTCCAGATTAATGTTGAGCTAGAGGAGTATTCTCCTCTTTAGCTTAGGGGTACTTGATTGCGAGCTCCGGCTCAGAGTTGGGTGGTTAACAGGAGCACAGAGAGGTAATTGTTGCGTAGAGGGTGTGTCAGGAGTTGGGGGGGGGGTCATATGGTCTGGACAGGTGTTGCAATTGGAATCATATTGAGAACGCGTCCTCTTGCTGGGGGGTCCGTCATACTGTTGTGCCTATTCATGCATGCTTATCGGTATGGGTTGGTTGGGTTGTGGAAGGGGTAGTATGGAGGAGCTGCTGCGTCAGGTGTGCCCCAGAGTAAAAGGTGTGTCAAGATGGTTGGCTTTGGGCACAGAATTTAAAGGAACATTTTGAGCGAGTCCATGGACTGGGGGGTCCATCTTTTGTTTTTTTAATATCTACTGTGGGTTCTGGGTGGAGAGTTTCCGATCGGCTTGTTTGTTGTTGTTGTTGTTGTTGTTGTTGTTGTTGTTGTTGCTGTCTGCACAAATTCTGTGTTTTCATGGGCAGTACCACAAGTGAATGAAGGGATACCGTTGGGTGTATGAGGGAAACGGCATCTGGTAACTTCATGCCTGTGAAGGGTTGCTTTGCAAGGCTGAGGTGAGTGCAGTACTTGTGTAGGTGGTATGCTTTTGCTCTGAAGGTTTATATCAGTGATTGTGGATGGGAAGGTAGTGTTGAAATGGGTGTCAACCAGTCTGCTGATTTGTGTCATTGATTTTGCGGTAGGCGGCAGGGGTGCTGACATCAGTGTTTATACATGCCAGAAGCTCATAAATTTCACTGGATGTGTGATCTTCTGCTTGGAGTGAGTCAATAAGGGCTGCCAGTCTATTGAGTGCTATTTTGCTTTTTGCTGTGACTTCAGAGAATTTCTGCTTTAGTTGGGCCACTGTGATAATATGGGTTCTGTTGGGAGAAGTAAGATCATACAGCCCATTTAATCCAAGGCTCATGAGAGGTTGGGTGATACAGGTAATGAGAGCAGAGAGGGTGTGCACGAGGTTGTATAAGGAGGGAGAGAGTTTCACTTATTCTCATGAGACTGTTGTGGATCCTTTTTTCTCCATGCTACATAAGGTTTAGCTTGCTGGAGTGAATGGTCAGCAGTTGGCAGGCTCGCATGAAGTAGTTGAGCTGACGTCTAATTTGAAGGTTGGTGCCTTCTCTAATGGTGAGAAATGTATTAGAGGGCTCAGTCAGATGGGCAATTTGCTTGGTGAGAAGATTGAGGGCAACCTTGCTGCGTCTAGTTGATGGATCCTCAAGGCTGGATGTGAGGGCTACGTCTAAGCGTCTGTGGTATTCAACACAGGTAGAAAGTGCTCCAAGGCCAAGTCAAAAGTATCTTCACTTATCATGGCTGTCACAGTGCTTTTCCAAAGTTTAAAGTTTGATTTTGTGCTCAACTGTCCTATCTACATTGTTGTCCCAGGTTATAAGTCTGCTGGGGTGCAGGGGGGGCATCAAAAACAAGGCTAGGCAAGGCTGGGAATGATGGCAGTGCCAATGGTGTTTAGCTCAGTGTTTAGCATGGGGACTCCTGCCTCGGAGGCATAAAAGGCACCAAGGGCTTCGAGCTGATTCCTAAGGTTACCGTAACCTTACAGAGGGGGCTATCTGAGGCCCCAAATGGGTATGGTTTTGGCATGCTCCCAGGGCATGGGCCCCGTGACGGGTACCTTACCAGCTTAGCGTTAGATGGTAGCCCTACTTGACAGCTTTTCACAGCACTTGAGCTTGAAAGGTACCCGTCACGGGGCCCATGCGCAATGGGCTGCGGCGTGAACCCTACTTTTCACAGCCAGATGTCCACACCAGATCAGCCACTGCACCAAATTACATGATTTTTGGTGTTTTGGTGCTCTTGTAATAAACAAA
>LFIK01001715.1_pt1 | contig 17528 bp, 20 predicted proteins | sample 643401 | NCBI WGS metagenome assembly LFIK01 (sample SAMN03777447, study PRJNA286221) | soda lake metagenome | biome: soda lake; feature: Kulunda steppe; material: water; isolation source: sample T5-Br brine of Lake Tanatar-5 | place: Russia: Kulunda steppe | collected 2010-07
CACGCACGCACACACACACACACACACACACACACACACACACACACACACACACACACACACCAAGGCAAGAGCCCAGACCTGCAAAGCCAGCAGCTGGGCAGCGAGCGCAGCCGAGCATGTGCAGCATGCAAGAGTCAAAGAATGCGGTGTCAACGCTCAGCGCTCCAAAACGCAGTGCAAGAGCAGCGCTCGTAGTCTGGCCAAACCTGCGTATTGCCCGTGTGATGCGCCAGGCCAGCAGCGGAGTCTGGCCAAGCATGCATCTCCGCACGATGCTCCAGACCAGCAGCTGAGCAGCTCTCTTTTACTCACCTGCCCCATCACGCTCATTATGTCGGCACCACCTTGCGGCTTGGCGTTCGCTGAGTCTAAATCATGCAGCGTCACATCCTGGACAATTTCCTTCTTCTTGTGCACATCACCCTGAGCCAAACAGGGCGGGCGTACAAGGAGTAGCAGGGAGCATGGTGAGCTTGATGCCAAAGCAAGCACGATGCCCACCATGGCTCCATGAGACAGAGGTTTAGGGTTTTTAGAGCTTTAAAACCCTAGAGGTATTGCACTTGCGGGCAGGCAGCTGGAAAGCAGGAGGCCGGGGTGAAGAGCCAGTGGTCCAAGAAATGCAAGAGGCAGTCAGGACATGCAACAAAACCAGGTTCCATGCAGGTGGGTGCAGTCACACATGCATGGGCAGCCACACCAAGGGACCCGCTTAGGACACCCGTCAACTACTCCTCAGCTTTCATAACACGTTGTGCAGCGCATGGCAAACTTTTTCGGGGGGGAGGGCACGCGCAATGGCACGCTGGGGCTGTGCCTCAGACGGCGTGGCCATGCCAGGGGACCCACCTTGGGCAAGGGCACATACTCCTCAGCTTCCAAGTCGAACTCCGTGGCATACGCATCGCATCGGCCCACACGTTTCACTGCCCCACTGGATGCCTCAATGTATATCACGTCGCCCGGGGAAACCTGCACAGACACTCAATGTATATCAATACTCAATGTATATCAATACTCAATGTAAATCAATACTCAATGTATATCACGTCGCCCGGGGAAACCTGCACAGACAGCAGGGCAGCATTATGGACGCGGTGCTGGCCCCGGCCTTCACACCTTTTGTGCTGCCCAGGCTGTGCGTGCGCGCATGCGTGTGCGTGTGTGTGCATGAGCGTCTTTGTTTGTGTGTGTCTGTGTGCACGCGTGCGCACGCGGGTGTGTGCATTACGCGTAAGCGTGTGTGTGTGCGTTCTTGCATGCGTAAGTGCGTGTGTGTGTGTGTGTGTGTGAACCCCGCTCCCCAGGCATTGTCCTGCACCCAGCAAAGCCTCCAAAGCCCTTGCAGCAGTTGGCAACACTGGCAATGCTGCCAAAGCGCACCTTCTCTTTCTGCAAGCTGTCATAGATCGTGGGGTCAAGCTTGAGCTGCTTGGCCCCCTTCACTGTCTTCAAGCCAATGATGACATGGCTCACCACCTTCCCGTAGCTTCCGCCCTGCATTGTTGGCACACAAATGAGCAGCCAGCACAGCAGGGCATGGATACCATCGACAGCAAAAGAAGCTGTTGTCGCAGAGATAAGTTGTGTAGATGCACAGATTCAGGGCTTTGGATAGATAAGTTGTGTAGATGCACAGATTCGGGGCTTTAGATAGATAAGTTGTGTAGATGCAGTTTCAGGGTAACAGTAGTGTGTCCACACACATGCAGCGACCAAAGACAGACTGTGGACCTGTGCCGGCACGGCACCAAGCAAACACCCGTCAATCCAACATGCAAGCTAACATTTATCCAAATGCGAGCGCAGGCGGCGTAGCATCAGCATCAGCAGCAGCAGCAACAAGAGTAGAAGCAACAGCGGATACTACTGTGCTGCAGCTGTTTTTACCATAACATACCTGCCCTTCTGTATATTCAGGCGTCAACTCCGTGACCTCGCCTTCGTACACCTCCTTATTCTCTTTTATACGCAAACCTACACGCGTCGTGTGAATGCTGCTTGTGTGTCAAAGTGAAATGATCACATTTTGCTCTTTGTTGCGCGAATGAGTTGAGCTCCACACTGTTCTACATCTCAAGCAAGACCACAAGATGACTGCTTACTGTTATTGAGTGCCACCTGTAATTGTGTGCATGGCAAGCTTGAATAGAGTTGGCTAACACCTAAGTTGCTTTGTGCAAATGGTAAGGGAAATGGGGTATAAATTTTCAACCCTTGCATTCACATGATGGGGCTTGCAAGGTAATGGGAAGGAGAATGACACAAGCATTGGAAAAGACATGTGTGATACGCACCTTATCAGACAGCATGCAGAAACACACAGAAGCAAGTGTGTACTTTGCACGCTGAGAAGCAGAATGATGATGTCATAGGCACCTACCTATTGCCCGTCTGAAGTTCTCCATCAGGACACCTGTCTTCTTAATTTCACTTGAGTACACCTCAGACCCGACCATGGGACAAAAAGGGACCTGTGGGTACATGCCGTGTGCGCACATAGGAGTATGTGCAAGGGTTAATATCTCATAATGGTGCACATGTGTGCGCCTGCATGCGACCATGCATGCGATTGTGCATGTGTCCGTGCTGGCATGTGTGCCTGGTAACGTGGAAGCTTTCGAAGGACAACAGAACATCTAGGTGATTTATAGGCAAAATGACTTCACAGAAGCCCTGTCGCACCTTAGTGCCCAGCTCTTGGGCAATGCCCAGGGCCAGAGCTGTCTTTCCTGTCCCAGGGGCACCCGTGAGCAGCAAGGCGCGTCCAGCCATTTTCTGCGCACGCAGTGTTCTTGTAGATTAAAAATGAAAGGACTTATGAAATCCGGTGTGCAAGGGAGGCTGGTCTCAGGCAGAGGTGCTCTAGGTCCCCTTCGTTTTTTTAGTCCATGCAGTTGATAGATAGACCAGCATGCCTCTTCATGCTAACCTTCTGCCTGATCATGTTGACCACCACACCACATGCTTCGCGGGCTTGCTCTTGGCCTACAAACCCAGCTGCCATGGGCAAGGCAGAGCCATCTTCTTGCAAGCCCAGGCCCTTAATGTGGGTATGTGTAGCCACACGCTGTGCCTTAGCGGTAGACGCAACTTCCTCAATACGCATGGCTTGTCAGTTGGCAAGGAGAAATTGTGGAGCCGCGGGGTAAGATGTGTAGTCTAGCTCTGTAAGCAGAATCAAAAAATTAGACTTGCTTATCGTTAACGATTTACCCAGAATGCAGCAAGCAGATCTATTCCGTGATTCCACCATCGCTTGGCGTTTTTTCACGTTACGATGCTTAGAATTTTCTTTTCGGGCAGACAGCACTAATTGAGCTGAATATCTGATGCACGGTTATCGAAGATGGTGAGGATGGCCGGCCACTGAATGGAGATGGCGTGCAGTCTCCAGCATCAGCTGTATTCTTAGTTATGGAGGAGGGTATTGACTTGAGCAATGTGCCTGTCAGAGCACCGGTCGACAGCAACAGTCCAGACCTGCAGGATGTGTCAAATTGCGAGGCATTCAAGGTGGGTATCTGCCAATCTTGGCAAGTAAGAAGCTTTTGTATCGGGGGACAGGGCACGTAATTGCGCTTGGCACCCCTTCGAGCCCCTTTTTTGCCTGCCCAATTCATTTGGCATTGCAACACAGGAACTGGATGCCCTCGTGGAGTCCTTTGGCATTTCTACTGAGAGAGCAGATGCAGCAAAAGCCAAGTACTACAAGCTTCACCAGAAAGTGGTGGAAAGCATGTCAAACGAGAAAAAGCTGCTGGACCAGGCGCGCCACCTCAAGCGCAAGCTGGATGTGAGTGCGGTTGCCCTTATGCTTTACATTTCATACAATACTAACCTGGTGTGGTATGAGGCAGATGTATACTAGCAATGAGCTGAGCAAAGCTCAAACTGGGGCACGTCATGGTCAATATGCACACCTGTTCCAGTTAGCTATGATAATGCGCAGGCCTGATCGTGATGTGAATTTATGTTGCAAGCCACAATGTGTTCACTCCCCTGATGCGCATGTGTATAACTGAAAAGGATCACTGGCACGGTTATACGCATTCATTTACGCTTGGAAGCAGAGATGAAGGGATTGCTTTAGTGAACAGAGATTGCTGGTGAAAGAGACACCTTTCTCTACGCCAGGGATGAATTTTAGGAGCTCCTCCAATCTCCCAAAGACTCACAGCTTTTCCTTAAGCACTCATGTACATACACAGTTGTATACAAGCAACCTGTGAGCCCCTATCCTCTCACAATTACACTCATCAGAGAGAACACAATGCACGAATTGGCACACAGGAGGATGAACGTGCATTACAAGGAGGCAATGATGGGAAGGGGGCGGAGGAGACGATTGATTCACTAAGAGAGGATGTGGAGAGCGCCATGGCAGAGGCGGCACTTGCCCAAGAGCGCCAGCAACTGCTGCAACTAGAAGTTACGGACTTGCAGAGACAGGTACGCGTGTGTATGTGTGTACAATCATGCGTGCGTGTGCATGTGTGTGTGCACGTGCAAAAAATGCTGCGCGACAAGGTTTCAGTGGTAGCACGTGAGGCTTGCCCCAGATGCTGGCCAACCATATTGCACAGTTGCAACACATGTGGTGGTGGCTCTTGCCTGATGCACACGCTGCACATGCTGCACACGCTGCACATGCTATCGCGTTCGCAGCAATGTGCGTTCAGAGCAAAGCGGGAGCCACTGGGATCAGCACACACATTTGTGCATGGGTCATGCACTCTGCAGGCTGGCTGTGTGCCAGACCTGCAGCTGTGTGTCGTGGCCTCAGCAATGATCCTATTGCCCCAGCAACGGCATGCGCCCATGCCTTGAGGTCACCTGCAGCTGCTCTCTCTCTCTCTCTCTCTCTCTCTCTCTCTCTCTCTCTCTCTCTCTCTCTCTTGCTCATTTAGCCTCGGGTTTGGAATGGGGCCATGTATCTTGTGCATAGAGCCAGAAATATGGAATGGGCTTCGAGGGCTAGGATGGGCTGTTGCGGCTGACACGCCACTGTGCTGGACCCACCCCGCCTTGCTGTACTGCCCTTACCCCACCTGCTATGCAGCGCAACGAGCTGGGCGCGCAGCACGATGAGCTCATGGCGGAGCACCGGCAGGCTGTGGCCCCCTTGATAGAGAGCATGCGCCACGAGGTCCTCGACATCAAGTGGGTGCGCTGATCCATGATTCACAGAGTGAGCATGAACTGTGGAGAGCATGCGCTATGAGGTCCTGACATCCAGTGAGTGTAACGCAAGTCAAGCGGAGGTGCAACGTGCAGAGGGCTGCCCATGAGGCAAGCACAGGCTCCGGTCTGCTCAGAGGCCTAACCTTCCCGCATGACTCCAACCAACCACCGAGTCCATTCTATCACCCGATGCTGGGTCACTCAAGCAGCCGATGCTGGGTCACTCAAGCAGCTGGGTCACTCAAGCACCCGATGCTGGGTCACTCAAGCCGATGCTGGGTTGCTCAAGCAGCCGATGCTGGGTCACTCAAGCAGCCTTCTTAGCGAGCTAGATGCGCACTCACCCAGCAAGCTGTTTGAGGGCGCAGGGCTTGCCACCATTTTCAAAACTGCCTTCCACTTTCTCCCTTGGGCTGCATAAGTCTTGAACTGCTTTGCTTTGGAGAAAGACGGGTTGGCTGTAGGCAAAGGCAGATTTGCTGCAGGGAAAGGCAGGCGTGCTGAAGCAATAGGCAACTTTTTGGTTAAGGTAGACGCTGTAGGAAAAGGCAGATGTGCTTTGGGAAAGGGTAATTTTTTATCTCTTTGAAGAGCCTGTGCCCAGCCGCTGGGGGCCCCTCCCATTCACCTCCCCCACACACCACCAGGTCTGAGGTGGAGAACGAGCGCGCACGCGTGCAGCTTGCACAAGCGGAGCTGGAGTCGGCAAGAGAGCAACTGGCCTGCGTCCAGGTGGGCGTTTGCGCGCGCGCGTGTGTGTGTTGGTGAGCAAACTTGATTTAGTTTGTTTCTGTCATACTCGCATGTGCGTGCGTGCGTGTGTTCAGAGGGCACAGCTTAGCGCGGTAGTGATGCGCATGCAATTGCACTGTTGTACATGGAAGACAGTCAGGTCTCTGTTGACTCTTAACCATGCAAGTCCTGTGTGACAAGGCAGACGTGTGCACGCACCTCACTCGTGAGCATGAGTGTGTGCGTGGAGGACTGATCCATCCATCCTCCTCCCTCCAGAGGGTGTGTTGCGCCTGTGCCCCTGCAAAAGCAGGCAGACATGGATGACCTGGCACGCCAGAGGACCATCGAGCGCCAGGCGCTGGGCAAAGTGGAGCAGCTGCCTGAAAAGGCAAAGCGCATGGTCGAGAGCGCAGCGAGCTCGCTGAGGTCGCTACAGGTGGGTCTTAGTGTGTTTGTGGCAAAGGGCGTGGTGCGGAGGGTGCAGGGAGCTCGCTGGCAAAAGGGGCTTGTGTGCTCACACAGGGGGTGTGCGCGAGCGGTTGTGGGTGCAGGTCAGCTTTGCTTTATACATATGGAGGGCAAAGCTGCACCTGTTGAACATGGACAAGCTGGCTGGACAAAGTGCACAAGGCCTGCGCCGCTGGCTGGAGTGTACAGGGCCTGCACTGCCACGGCTGGCGGGAGTGTACAGGGCCCACGCTGCCTGCAAAGAGTACTAGTTGGCGGAATGTGCCAGAACCAACGTGCTGAGCTACTATGCAAAGCTCGTCCATCAAAATCTACTATTGCCAGCAAAAGCACCAGCAGCCCAAGGCAGCCAACTCTGCGCCTGCTTGCACGATTTCTGGGGTGACTTTGAACTGCAGCCAACTCTTTGGCCACCTTTTGGGAAATCTCTGCCAATTTCAAACGTGGCTGATCTTTCACCTGCTCATGATAACTCTCTGGCCACCTTGTGAAAAATCTCTGCCGATTTCAAATGCGGCTTAAATGTCACCTCTGTTCATGATAACTCTTTGCTGTGCTTCCAAGGGCACATGGCAGCTAATCACCAGCGAGCGGCTCTTCCCTTGCTGGCACGGTACCACGCCACAACTTGAGCACCACTGTGCAGGGCCGCACCACACTGAGAACGCCGCTGTGCAGGGCCGCACCACACCAGAAGCAACACTGTGCAGAGCCGCACCACACCAAAAGCAACACTGTGAGCGCCGCTGTGCTGTGACTGCAGAACCAAGCCGACGCGGCGTACAACAGGCTGGTAGAGGCAGAGACAGCCTACCGGGTTGTGAGCTCCCGAGAGCGGGAGCTGCAGGATGAGTACAACCGCACGCTGAACACGCTGGACAAGCATAGGGTCCAGGTGCGCCCTGTGTGTGCTGAGCACGCTGGGCCCGCACAGGGCTAGCTCCACGTAGCCCGTGCTGAGGACATTGCACCCACTTTTATTTGTCACATCCTGTTTGGTCGCTATGTCCTGTGGCAACTTTTGAGGAGCACCTAGGACCTTCGTAACGCGCTCCCACTTGTGAGGCCGCAGCGCCTCAGCACATGTACTTCAGCTCATGTGCCTTGCAGACCAGCTCGCGGTCCTTCAACCTATCTGATGTCCTGCGCATGCGGCACTTGGCACTTGCTCGTTTGTGAGACTGCCGCATCACCCACAGCGTTATGAGACTGCCGCATCACCCACAGCGTTGTGAGACTGCGGCATCACCCAGGTTGCGCAGAAACCATGAAGACACAGTGCTGGAGGAGTGCACACCACGAGTGACCAGTACGCATGGAGCCAGCCTTTTCACACACTCAGTTCCATTCATTTCACACACTCAATTTCCATCCCACGAGCGCCCAGCGTGCGCGCAACCGTCGGCTACTTCCGCAATTTCACACACTCAATGCCCGCACAACGTGGATCACCCTTTGCATGTGCATCCAGCCACTAGATGTAACACCTGGGTCCTATCCCATGCTGCATGACGGCAGAAGCCAGTGCTGCCCAGGTTGCTCTTCTGGCCCGCTTATCCATGCATCTTGCGTACGTGGATGGCCTATGTAACAAGCACACTGTTCCTGTAGGTGGAAGGCAAGGAGAGGCATGCCGATGACGTCCGCAAAGACGTGGAGCTGGCCAGCATTGAAGCCGACAAGATCCTGGCAGATCAAGTGGACCTGGACATCAAGATCAGGGTAGGCACCTCAAGGAATGCTACCCACTCAGAGACTAGCCCATTGTGGCAGGTGCCCTTCCCTCCACACGTCCTTCCCGCATGCAGAAGAATGCGCCTTTTTTACACAGCGCACTCTATACACAGAAAGGCACATCTTCCCAGGACAGGGGCTATTTAATGTGATCACTACCATTGGGTGGACTCGACTCCCAGTTCAGGGGCTGTTTGGTGTGATAGCTACCATTGAGTGAACCTAAGCCAATTGACATCCGCACAACTCTCAATGCTACCTGCTGGAAGGGCCTTATGGCTGGCAATTTGAGTGATGGCCAGGAGTACCAGGGTCTCATGCTTTGCTGTTCCCTATAATAAGGCACAAGTGAATTACAGACCGCCTGTACCGGGCCGGTTCCTTCAGCAAAGGCCGTTACTACTTGCTGCTGCAAGTTTATGTTTCCCAACATCTATTTGTAGATCACCCATTTAGATCACTAGGAAGATGAAAGTGTTAAGTGCTCATACAACTGTCAGGGCTTAAACATGCTAGGTTTTCTGACAGAGTGGGTGTAGGTGGATTGCTAGGCCTACAAATCCTGGAGCGGACGAATGAAATGCCTGAACATTGATGGAAAATTGATGGCAACACCAACTCCAAGTCGGTTCACTGTATTCTCCATGATAAGTCACAACACTGTTCTGTGCTTGCCTTGTTGATGCCACATTCTTAAACAAGTCATGCATCCCTCCGTCCTCGCAGAACACACACTCCGACCTCCGAGCAGAAACAGAGATGTTAAATCGGAAGGTATGACGCTTTTGTTTTCCCAGAGGCATGAAGGCAATTCAGACTGCTTTGCAACTCTGAGTGACGAAGTCACACATTGTGGTTTGCCTTCCAGACAGGAAGTCAAGAGGCAAACTTAGCTGCACGTCACTGCTCAAGCTTGCAAAACTGATTGCTAGGCAACTGCTTAAAGGTGAAAGTGTTGCACAACATCTATCATGGCACTATCAGACTCCTACAGAGCTATCACACAGCCCTGGAAATTGTCCAAATGTGACCAAAATGTGTCTATCACCTTGTGCTATCACCTTGTGCCCCTATCACCTTGTGCCCCTATCACCTTGTGCCCCTATCACCTTGTGCCCCTATCACCTTGTGCCCCTGTCACCTTTTGCCCCTATCACCTTGTGCTATCACCTTGTGCCCCTATCACCTTGTGCCCCTATCATCTTGTGTCTATCACCTTGTGTCTATCACCTTGTGCACAAGCAAGTATATGGATGTCGGTGGGTGTGTGCGCGTGTGTGTGCATGCGTGGGAGAGGAAAAGGGGGGACCTTGGGCAGAGGCCAAGAGATGGCTCCACAAAAGGTGTGTCTGCTTGATGCCCAACTCCCTGCTATGCCCTCTGCTTGTTGCTGTGCAGGTGCGGGAGAAGGAGCTGGCGCTGCGCCAAGCCAAGCAGGCCCAGTCTGCCCTCAAGGAGGCCAAGGACCTGCTGCCCAACCTGCGCTTCCAGGTGTGTGTGGGCACAAGATACACATGCGCAGAGATCGCAGACCTTGCGCGAGCAACGCGCAGAGATTGCACACATTGTGCGAGCAATGTGCAGGGATTGCAGACCTTGCGCGGGCAATGCGCAGAGACTGCAGACCTTGCATGCGCAATGTGCATGCTCTCATGTTTGTGGGCGCACTTTTTATGCTTGTAAGCCCATGAGGGCGACTTGCATCGGCGTTTGGGGTACTGCGCAGCCACAGGGCGTCTCCTCCGCTTGGCTGGCCTTTTGCTTGCTCCAGCTTGACAAGTGCAATCACTCAAGCCCCATGGGTTAGATTGTCAAACACTAAATTGGAAACTGAAAAAAAAACCTGAAGCTCACTCCTTCACTTGGCTCGCGGCTCAATTATGCATGGCTTCTGTTGTTGGGTAAACCCTTCCATGCCTCAATAGATAACAAAATTATGATTCGTTTACGTCTACATGTCAGTGTTCAGCAAAAACTGCATGGAAGGCTTGTGCAGGCATAAGAGGGCAGGCTGAAATTTGTGCCTTGAACATGTAGCCCGGCACCTTTTGAGCCTTGAGGTTGTTAAGAGACGCAGGCCCGGCAGGGTGCTGAGGGGTTATGTCCATCTCCAGTCATGTCCTCAGCTAAGTGTGTGAAGAGGAGTTGTGAGACGGTGAATTAAGAAAAGCTCAACAATGTTTTGGCCAGCAGGCTTTTCTTCAGTGGGGAAGCCAGCAAACCTGATCTGCACCTTGGCAGGGATCCACTGCACTGCGTAGCTCTTTTCTCAAGTCTTGAGTATCAGCAGCCTCTGACGTGCCTTTCTGTGCTCCCACCTGCGTGCCCCCCCTGGTGGTTAGGTGGAGCAGCTGCAGAGGGACAAGGCTGTCCTCTGCTCGCAAATTGACAAGGAGCTTCAGCAGAGTGAAGAGGTGGGTGCGCACTGAGCCTCATTCACTACTGGTACCTGCTGTGCCCAATTGCCTGCATTCATCTCTGCAGCCTGTGTTCAATGTTTGCCTGCCTGTCTGTATTCACCCTTTACCTGCCTATCTGCGTTCACCCTTTACCTGACTGCCTGCATTCACATTTTGCCTGACCGTCTGCATTCACCCGTTGCCTAATGTCTGCATTCACCCTTTGGGTTGATGCCAGAAGCCACCGCTGAGCACAAAGCATGCTGCTTATCTTTCAGCACATAGCTCACGTCCATCCCCTGCCTAATCTATGACCTGTGTCCTGCTGCTGCTACAAAAGCTAGCCGGCTCCACCCTTGCTCTTCATCTCGTCACGTCAAGGCTCATGTCTTGCCCTTCATCACATCGCATCATGTCTTGCTCTTCATCACATCGCATCATGTCTTGCCCTTCATCACATCGCATCATGTCTTGCCCTTCATCCCGTCACCTCAAGGCTCATGTCTTGCCCTTCATCACATCGCATCATGTCTTGCCCTTCATCCCGTCACGTCAAGGCTCATGTCTTGCCCTACATCACATCGCATCATGTCTTGCTCTTCATCACACCGCATCATGTCTTGCCCTTCATCGCATCGCATCATGTCTTGCCCTTCATCACATCGCATCATGCCTTGCTCTTCATCACACCGCATCATGTCTTGCCCTTCATCCCGTCACGTCAAGGCTCATATCTTGCCCTTCATCACATCGCATCATGTCTTGCTCTTCATCACACTGCATCATGTCTCGCCCTTAATCACGTCACATCAGGGCTCACCTGCTCTGCATCTGGTAGCTGACCTGCCTGTGCAAGCTCACAGCTGCAACCCTGCTGTGTCTCTGAGGTACAGGCTCATCTGCTCGTCGGCCTTGGCCCATGGTCTTGGGGCAGGCGCCCACCTGCTTGTCAGCCTTTGCCCCCTTTGCCCCCTTTGGCCCATGGTCTTTGGACATGTGCCTACCTTTGCGTTGACCAAGCTGCACCCACACGCTATTTGCTTGCACCTGCACTTGCTCATGCGCCCATGTGCATGCTGTCAACGCTTCAAGCCTCCGAGCCAGCGCACGCAATTGAGCTGTGCATGTTCACGGAGCTGTGGCCCTGTGCTTGCGTTGACTGCAGCTGCGACGCGACCTGGACATTGCAATGTACGACTTCTTGAAGGAGGAGAATGTTAGCAAAGAAAAGGCAGCCATCTTCCAGCTCACTTTCAAGCAGGTGGGTGTGCAGTCGGTGGGCTTTGGCTTGCTTTGGCTCTCAGACCACATGCCATATCAAAACAGGACTTGGAATAAGCACTGCCCTCCACTCCATGTGAAGTGGAATGTCACATTACATTTGCTGGGCTGCCTCAGGCTGGCAGCAGGAAAGCTGCCAACACAGCGTGTGACAGCCCCAATTACCAAGCTACGACTCCAGATGGTGCAATTTGGTCAAATTTGCGCTGTGATCCTTTGATCACTGTACTCTCTTCCTCTCCCTCTCCCTCTCCCCCCCTTTCCGGTCCCTTTTGTGTTCATTCAGTTTCTATCTCATGAACAGATGTGCACATCTTTTAAACATGTGAAGCTTCAAACATGATGTACAAGCATGCACCTCTGCTCGTGCCTATGCTTCACTCATGCAACATACCGCACGTCCATTTAAATATGCTTCCATGTGCCTGGATGGCCATGCCCGTCATGACAGACAGTCCAATTTTGTGCGATTCCATATCCATGGTCATCTCATCAGAGGTGGCGCTGCAGTTCATACAAACATTGGTTGTCTCTTCATGTGGTGCTGCAGTTCATTTAAGGATGGATCTCTTCAGGTGGTCAATAGATTAAATGTTAACATTTTTGACTGTCTCTTCAGGTGGCACTGCATGAAGAGGAGCTGCGCGCCCTGAAGCACGAGGAAGCCTCCAGGGCCAGCATTCTCAAGGACCTGAGCAGCCAGAGGGACCGTGTTGCGCTGTCCATCGCACAAAAGCTCGCCAAGGTGTGCAAGGCTGAGCGCAGTTCTGCTTGGTCTTTGACAAGGGAGGTGTGGTGTGTCACCTCAGTGGCTTATCGCTGTTTGGTGCTCTCTTCCCCTGCGAGGGACCATGCTGCAAAAGCAGGCCAGCTCAAGTTGAAGGATCGTAAGGAGAACAGGTGGGAATGCAGAGAAGAGGAAGCCACTTTCAAGGGGTCTCATTTGATGTTCTTGAAAATCCCTGACCTTTTGTCGACTTGAATGTAGCATGCTTCTTGCTTGCAAGGTTGGCCCTGTCCTTGCTGCCGGAGCTAATGCTTGGCTTGCACACTTAGCTTGCTCCATGCACCTTCTAGCTGAGGTAAACAAGGCAGCCCATGATGAGGCCTTAATCGATGGCTTTGATATACATATCACCCTTAGCTGACGAGCTTGCAACACAATCATGCACATGAAAGGGTGGGGCATGTGTCCTGCGTAAGCCAGCTGTTGCTTTCCAGATAATGTAGTTCTGACGTACATGCGCCATTGATGTTGCAAAGCTACGGCAAGCTACATACATATGCCCTTATTGTTGCAAAGCTACTGCAAGCTACACATGTGTGCCATACTATTTCCAAGCTGCTGCAAGCTACATACACTTGCCATATTTGTCGTGAACTTCTGCAAGCTCCTGATGAAACCAGTGTTTGCCCCGTGGGCGGCAGGTGAAGGAGGTGGCGCTTGTGGCCCGCATCAAGGAAGTGGAGCTGGCAGAGCTTAAGAAGATCCGCAAGGAGACGCTCCGCCGCATCCGGGACTTTGAGAAGCTGTACGACCTTGTCAAGAATCAGCGCAACAAGTTTGTGAACCTCATCCAGGTGTGCCCACTGTGTTCAGCAGGGCTCGGGTGGGGAGTGCATGTCACAAACGACCTGTGCGGAGGACCTATGCAAGCACATCTCGATCGCAAGTTGGGCACAGGCGGCTGATGATTGCTTTTGGAGATGTGGGATCAAACATCCGTAGCTAGAAGCCGTGAAGGCCGTGACCTGCAGTGTGGATGTCTGCCTACCCCTGGCATGCACTGCATCACAGACAAAATAAAACACGAGCGTTCTCACCTTTGCGTCTGCAGTCTGCCAATCAAAGCACAACCGAGATGAAGGACAAGAGCAAAGTTCTCAGCAGCGAGCTGGACATCTTGCACAATGAGGTTGGTGAGGAGCAACGGTATAAATGGAGGGCATCGGTCAATGTGTGCTAGCCCCTGCGTGTCAAGGTGTGCAAGCCCCATTGAATATCGCGGAGTTTCTAAGGAGGCTGAAGGGATGATAACCTCGTTCCAAGGCTAAGGAGCATGAGCGAACAGCAAGCTCTTGAGCTAGAAGCATGGCGCTCCATAGAGGAGGCACATGTTAAACTTTGGCGAGGGGGCAAGTGTTGGATCGGAGGCCCACTCTTATTGCTTTGTGCTTGTCCACACGATACAAGGATTGCAGTGATGCCCAATAGATGATGCGCTGCCTCTCATTGCTTTGTGCTCATCCACACCAATACGAGGATTGCAGTGATGCGCACCAGATGATGCGCTGCCTCTCATTGCAAGCCAATGACTCCCGGCAAGCACGTACATACTGCGTGTGAGTTTGACTGTACCACGGAGGGATCTGCAACCTTGCGGCCCTGCCGGTGCTCTGCCTCCGCGCAGGTCAACCTCAAGGACAGGCTCCTCAACCAAAGCAGGAGCCAGCATGCCAGCGCAGTGGCAGACAGGGACACGCTGCGCATTGAGCTCGGCAAACTCGGGGCCTTATTCCGGACCAAACAGTCTGGGGTGGATGAGCAGGTGCGCGTGGCCATGTCAGCATGCTGGCGGACGCCCACTTGATGCCCTGTCAGGAATGAGTTGGTTGATGTCAGCTGGCAGTGCTCGCGTCTATACTGACCAACGCTGCACCGACTGGGCAGGGGCAGGCAGGTGGCGCGATAACGCCATTTTTGCGACGACGCTGATTTCGCGGTGGTGCGATCAAGCAGCGGACGGCCTGGGGATGTGTAGATCCGAGTCCGCGGTGTCAGTGTGAGGGATGCAGGCAAATGCAAGCACAAAGCCCCGACGCTGCGCAGGCCATCGCACGCTTCAGGGTTGCACTCGAGAAAAGAAATGATGCAATCATACCATCGCAGCAAGGGGGCGGGTGCAGGTGGGTGTGTGCAGCGCAGAGGTTGAGGCTGATGCAAGCTTGCATGACAAAGGTCAAGTATCACGGCATGCGCTGAACCCCTTGCCTGCACTCCTCCCATCTTCTCACCCCTAGACTGCCGAGGGAGGGGGCAGGGCAGAGGAAGGAAGGGCAAAAGGAGGTCGGTGTCTGCTGGCGTTGTTGCAGCAAATGTGTCCGAGCAGGTCAGCATGCTTGACAATGCTTCAGAGGTGGTTGTGGCGATTTCACGATTGTTAAGAGTTTCAAATCTCCAAGACCTGTTACTTGTGCTTCCTGAGCTTCTCCTGCAGCTGGAGGAGTGACTGGGGTGACTGCAGGCATATGCTGCAAGAGCTGGGGTGACTGCAGGCATGCTGCAAGAGCTGTTGGTGTGAAGGGGAGTAAAGCCTTACGCTTAAAATACTGACAGGGAAGGGGGGGAGCCTAGCGGGGGGGGACGCACACCCTCTGTCCATAGGCGCTCCTCCCGATTTACTGACAAATCTGCCAGACTTGCAAGTGCTGAAAGCATGGCCGCCAAGGCGCCTTGGATCAACACAGTGCAGGCCAGCATGCGGAGTGCGGGCTGCACCTTGTTGCTGTGCACAAGCGCCTGGCTAAGAAGGGCATGCTGGCAGCATCTGTCCAGGCATAAGGAAAGCAGCCCATGCCTTCCGCCGGCAGGGCGCTCCTTCATACTCATATGAAGCACCCAGTGGACTCATTGAGATGCAAGCGTATAAAGCACTCAGTGGACTTACTCGTATGGAGCACTCAGAGGACTCATCGAGATGCAATCCCGTGTACTTGTGTGCCCACAGATCGCTGAGGTGGACAAGCTGAATGCCATCATCAACTCAGCAGAAAAAGATATGCTCCGGCTGAGGAAACAGTATGAGGTGAGCTCCGGGTTACGAAATTAAGGGAGCAGAATGAGGAAACGGAATGGGGTGATATGCTCCGGCTGAGGAAACGGTGTGAGGTAAGTTTTGGGCCTTCTTTGTGTGTGCACGCGTACTTTCCCAAAATAGGGAGAGGGGGAGCACACTGCAGCCTGGGTGATACAGATACGCAATTGCCTGCTCGAAGCACTGTGCGCGGTAAGGTCGTGTCGATGTATGTGGCTTCAAGGGTGCCTTGCAATCAAAGCGAAAGATCAAATGCTCATCGCAGATTGATTTGGTGTGGCTACAAGGGTGCCTTGCAATCAAAGCGGAAGATCAAATGCTCATCGCAGATAGATTTGGTGTGGCTACAAGGGTGCCTTGCAATCAAAGCGGAAGATCAAATGCTCATCGCAGATTGATTTGGTGTGGCTACAAGGGTGCCTTGCAATCAAAGCAAAAGATCAAATGCTCATCGCAGATTGATTTATATGCAAAGGGCCACTGAGCCGTAAAGGAGGGCCAGCTGGAATGGTCAATGATGCAGCACTTCAAGGTACCTGCTGCAACGGTTTTGTGCAATCTTTGCAGTGCGTGTGTCCATTTTTGCGATGCAGCTCGTCATTGAAGGCCGCAACCACACCGGGATAATGCTCATGGACCGGAATGATGAGCTCTGTGTATTGTATGAGAAGAGTAACATCCAGGTATGTGTGCTGCCACCATTTGCAGCTTGCTCAAGCGCACTGGACGCCGGCTAAACCACAGAGAAGTACTGTTGGTGATGGAATGTGGGGCTTTTTCCAGCCGACAGCTTTCGTAAATAGAGCTAGGGCTGGAGCAATGAGATAAGACGCACGAAGAAAGTGTGTCAGTGAGCCTGCGTGCCTGTCTAACGCACGTGCCCGCTCGGGGCTTTGCAGGAAATGGTGATCAAGAGCGGCACCCTGGAATTGAAAAGGAGAGAGGATGAGGTCCGGATCTTGAACATAGAGGTGCGCGTCGCCGAGCAGATGTGCCGCAAAAAGTGAAATGCTGTGTGAGGTAGCCATTGAGAGGAACAACAAAGCATGCGTGTGTTTGCCGTATGCATATGCTGCGCGTCCTCCTTTCCACAAGGGAAGTTTGCCTAGTGTGCTCACTGCCTGCTGGCCTGCTGGTGGTGGGCGACCATGGCGCTCCCTGCCTGCCAATGGGCAACTGTATGCCTCCCTCCCCTCCTTTCTGCGCCTCAGCGGCAACGACAGGCGCTCGCACAGACTGCTGCGCAGGTGAAGGCACCTGCTCGCTGACTGCGTCTCTGCCTGGGTGCACGCGCAGGTCTCTGAGCTGCAGAGAGCGGTGAATGCAACGCGCAAGGAGGTGCCGCATATTCCCGTCCTTGACGAGGATGTGGCGAGGCTGCAACAGGTGCGCAACGGCTGCGCAAGCATGGCTCTCCTTGGCTTCCAGCAACGTGCTTGTGCTAGACGGGGCGATCTTCAGGGTGCACAAGAAGTGATTGCCCCCCGACAAAAGAGCATAGCCTCGTACTATGCCTTTGGTGCCCCAATTAACCTCACTGGCCATGTATATGGTTCTCCACATCCATACATGGGCTGTACACTGCGTAAATGGGCAATGAAATGCATACGCGAGCTATGCAATACATACATGAGCTGTATAATTCATACATGGGCTGTGCAAGACATGCATGGGCCATGCAATGGGAGCCCATTGTGCTCCTATCTCCTTCTTTTGTGAGTGGGGCTTGTATGCTGCTTATGTGGCGGGGCCTGTAGAAAATTGCCCCATTCAAGCATCCTTTGCTGTGTACATGCGTTGCACTGGATTTGCTTGGTGTTGCTTGTTTGAGCGAATGCATTTCCTATGAGAGGCAAAATTGTTCTACTGTGTAGAGGCCAGGGTAGGATAGAGCCTTTTGCACAGTTTC
>LFIK01001716.1_pt1 | contig 17522 bp, 17 predicted proteins | sample 643401 | NCBI WGS metagenome assembly LFIK01 (sample SAMN03777447, study PRJNA286221) | soda lake metagenome | biome: soda lake; feature: Kulunda steppe; material: water; isolation source: sample T5-Br brine of Lake Tanatar-5 | place: Russia: Kulunda steppe | collected 2010-07
AGAGCATGGTGCGCGCCATCGCCCGCCAGGCCGAGGCCGAGCGCAACCGCCGCGCCCGGATCATCAATGCCGAGGGTGAATTCCAGGCCGCCGAGAAACTCGTCGATGCGGCCAAACTGCTCGGCACGGCGCCCGAAGCCATGCAGCTGCGTCTGCTCAACTCGCTCTACGATATTGCCGGCGACAAGAGCTCGACCATCGTCTTCCCGGTCCCGATCGACATGCTCAAGGGCATCTTCGGCAACAATGCCGGCACGCCCGGCCCGTTCGTGATGGATGGCCAGAATCAGGCCGCGGCGCCGGAAGCTGCATCACAGGAATCCGCGTCGGACAGCGACAAGAAGGCCTGATCCGGCCCGGGATCGGGGCGTGGCCGCAAAGCGCAGCGCGTCCCGTCCCGCCCTCAACCGGCGATCTCCCGCAAGGCCTCGAGGAAGACGTCGCCATAACGGGTCAGCTTGGCCTGGCCGACACCGTGGCAGGCGGCGAGCTCGGTGCGGTCGCGCGGGCGTGTCAGGGCCATGTCGACGAGGGAGCGGTCGGTGAAGATCACGTAAGCCGGCACCTCCTGCTCGCGGGCGAGCTGCATGCGCAAGGCCTTGAGCCGCACCAGAACCGCATCGTCCGGCGCGATGCCCGATTCCGCGATGGCGCCGGCGCGCCGGGCCTTCTCGCCGCGACTGCCTTTGCCGCTTTCCAAAACATCCGAGCGCAGGGTGATGCTCTCGCGCCCGCGCAAGACGGCGTCGCCGCGCTCGGTGATGCGCCAGCGTCCGTGATCATCGAGCGCGATCGAGACCAGCCCGGCAGCGTAGATCTGGCGCATCAACGAGCGCCAGGCCTGTTTGGGCCGGTCCTTGCCGACGCCGAAGGTCTTGAGCCCGTGATGGCCGTGGCGGCGCACCTGCTCGCTCTCCTCACCCACGAGAATCGCCACGATATGCTCGGCGCCGAAACGCTCGCCGGTGCGGGCGATGGCGGAGAGGATCTTCTGCGCCTCGATCGTGGCGTCGAACCGCGTCACCCCGCCCAGACACAGATCGCAATGCCCGCAGGGCTCGGTGCTCTCGCCGAAATAGGAAAGCAGCGTCTGGCGCCGGCATTGCGGCGCCTCGCAGAGCGAGACCAGCGCGTCGAGCCGCTGGCGCTCGATGCGTTTCTGCTCGTCGGAGGCGTTGGAATCCTCGATCTGCATGCGCCGCAGGCGGATATCCTCCAGCCCGTACAGCGTGAGCGTATCGGCGGGAGCGCCGTCGCGCCCGGCGCGGCCGATCTCCTGATAATAGGCCTCGATGGATTTGGGCAGCGCCGCATGCACCACGAAACGCACATCCGGCTTGTCGATCCCCATGCCGAAGGCCACCGTCGCCACCATGACGATCCCGTCCTCGCGCAGGAACCGGTCCTGCCGGCGCGAACGCTCCTGCGATTCGATGCCGGCATGATAGGCGAGCGCGGTGACGCCTTTGTCGGAGAGCGTCTGCGCCAGCGTTTCCGTCGCCTTGCGCGAGGCGCAATAGACGATGCCGCTCTCGCCGTGATGCTTTTCGAGAAAGCGCAGAATCTGACGGCTGCGGTCGGTGCGCGGCTCCATGGCGAGGTAGAGATTGGGCCGGTCGAAGCCGTGGACGAAGGTCGTGGGCTCCTGCGCGAAGAGCTGGCCGGCTATGTCGCCGCGCGTGGCGATATCGGCGGTCGCGGTGAGCGCGATGGTCTGGATGTCGCCGAGCCGCCGGCGGACATCGCCGAGAGCCGCGTATTCGGGCCGGAAATCATGCCCCCATTGCGAGACGCAATGCGCCTCGTCGATGGCGAGCAGGCGGGCGCCGGCGCGGGCGAGCCATTCCGCCGTGCCGTTATTCACCAGCCGCTCGGGCGAAATATAGAGCAATTGCAGCGCCCCCGCGCGCAGGGCGTCGCGCACCCGGTCGTTCTCTTCCTGGTCGTTGGCGGAATTGAGCGCGCCCGCCGCCACCCCGTTGGTACGCAATTGCGCCACCTGGTCGCGCATCAGGGCGATCAGCGGCGAGACAACCACGGTGAGGCCGTCACGCACCAGGGCCGGGAGCTGGTAGCACATGGATTTGCCCGCACCGGTGGGCATCACCGCGAGCACGTCGCGCCCCTCCAGCACGGCGGCGATCACCTCGTCCTGGCCGGGGCGGAAATCGGGATAGCCGAAGGTCTCGCGCATGCAGGCGCGGGCGGCATCGAGGGAAGGGGGCGAATCAAGGGCGAGCGCCGTCATGGCGACTGGATAAAGAAAATTGCCCGCCGACGAAACGTGCCGGTAGGTCTTGATGCATGTTTTTCGTGGATGATGCGGCGGCAGCCGATCCGCCTGCGGCGAAGCCTGGCCGGCGGGCTTGACCGCAACATGTGGAACAGGCGACTTCTATCGTCCCGACAGTTTCCGAATCAGGCGACGGCGTGAGCGACACAATCCGCATTCTCGGCCTCGATCCCGGCCTGCGCAATACCGGCTGGGGCATGATCGCCTCCACCGGCACGCAGCTCTCCTATATCGCCTCGGGGGTGGTGACCTCCGACGGCAAGGATGATCTCGCGAGCCGGCTGAAATCACTGCATGACGGGATCTGGGAGATCGTGCGGGCCTATGCGCCCGACGAGGTCTCCGTCGAGGAGACCTTCGTGAACAAAGACGCGCAGGCCACCCTCAAGCTCGGCCATGCCCGCGCCATGGCGCTGCTCGTCCCGGCGCTGGCCGGTCTGCCGGTTGCGGAATACGGGGCCAACCAGGTCAAGAAGACCGTGGTCGGTGTCGGCCATGCGGATAAAAAACAGGTCCAGGCCATGGTGCGTATTCTTCTGCCGAAATCGACCCCGCCCACCGCCGATGCGGCGGATGCGCTTGCCATCGCCATCGCCCATGCGCATCAGCGCAAGGCGCGCAATCTCGCCGCCCAGATGACGCGCCGCCCCGCCACGGGCACTGCCGGAGCCTGACCCCGCATGATCGGAAAGCTGAAAGGTGTCGTCGATACGATCGGGGAGGATCACCTCATCCTCGACGTGCATGGGGTGGGCTATCTGGTGCATTGCTCGAGCCGCACCCTGCAAAAGCTCCCCGGCACCGGGGAGGCGGCGGTGCTCGCCATCGAGACGCATGTGCGCGAGGACATGATCCGCCTCTACGGCTTTCGCAGCGAAGCCGAGCGGGAATGGTTTCGGCTGCTCCAGAGCGTGCAGGGTGTGGGCGCGAAGGTCGCGCTCGGCATTCTGACGGTGCTCGAGCCCGGCGAAGTGGCGCAGGCGGTGGCGAGCGGCGACAAGGCGGCGATCGGGCGCGGGCCGGGTGTGGGCCCCAAGCTCGCCGCGCGTATCATTTCCGAACTGAAGGACAAGGCCCCGGCCTTCACCCCGATCGATCCCGGTCTCACTCGCGTGGCGCAGGCGGGATCGGATGAGAGTGCGGCGCCCTCGGCGGTGGCGGATGCAGTCTCGGCGCTCGTCAATCTCGGCTATCCCCAGATGCAGGCCTCTGCCGCCATCGCAGCCGCGATGAAATCCGCCGGCGAGGATGCCACGGCACAGGTGCTGATCCGCCAGGGCTTGCGCGAACTCGCGCGCTGAGCCCGATTCAGGGGGCCGTTTTCGGATTGCGCAGGACGACGAGATTGCCGAGGAGCGCGAGCACGGCGCCGATACCCGCGATCAGCGTCCAGGTATAACCCTCGAACACGGTCGAGACCGAGAGCGCCGCGACGGGAAACATCACCGTCGCGTAACCCGCCCGCCCCGGCCCGATCCGGCGCAAAAGCCCGATATAGGCGGCGAAGGCCACGACCGAGGAGATCACCGCCAGAAAGACCAGCGAGCCGAGATAGCGCAGGTTCGGCTCGATGATGAAGTCATGGCCGCGCGCGAGGCTGAGGCCGAAGAGGAAGATCACCGCGTAGGTCATGCTCCAGGTGATCGCCGGGATCAGCGGTACGCCCCGGCTGCCGATCATGCCGGAGACGATATTGCCCGTCGAGAAACTCAGTGTGCCCAGGAGACACAAGGCCAGCCCCGTCGCGGCGGCGGCGGAAAAGCCCGCTCCCGCGATTTCCGGCCAGTAGAGGAAGGCGACGCCGAGCACCCCGATCACCCCGCCCAGAGCCACGCGCGGCGCGATCGGCTGGCGCAGGAAGAGCGCGGCCATCAAAGGATTACCGACCGCCGCGAGCGAGAAGACGACGGCGAGGAGGCCGGAGGGGATGGTCAGGCCGCCATAATAATACATGATGAAATTGAACGAGAACATGGTCACGCCCACGGCCACGAATGCCGCGTGCAGGCGCGCGGGGAAGACGATCTGCTGGCGAGTGGCGAGCACCCAGATCCACATCACCGCCCCGGCGATCATGAAGCGCCAGAGCAGCGAGACCTCCGGCGCGACCACGCCGAGCTGCATGCGCAGGGCGATCCAGCTGAACCCCCATGAGCCGACCACGACGGCATAGAGCAGCAAGGCCGTCGCGTCGAAGGGGCGCAGATGCGCGGGCAGCTCGGCAGGCGCATGGGCGCGTTCGGATGCGCCCCCGCTCATGCGGAATGGCCGGAATTGGTGGCCCAAGCGCTCAATCGCGGCCCTCCCGCAAATGGCGCACGATGCCGGAGAAATCGACGCCCTCGTTGCCGGCCTGCGAGAAGCGCTCGTAGATGGCGCGGGCATGCTCGCCGAGCGGCGTCGTCGCTCCACTCGTCTGCGCAGCTTCCTGCGCGAGCCCGAGATCCTTGAGCATCAGCCCCGCCGCGAAGCCGGGTTTGTAATCGTTGTTGGCCGGGCTCGTCGGCACCGGGCCGGGGACCGGGCAATAGGTGGTGAGCGACCAGCATTGTCCCGAGGATGTGGAGGCCACATCGAACAGGGCCTGATGCGACAGGCCGAGCTTTTCGGCGAGAACGAAGGCCTCGGCGACGCCGATCATGGAGATGCCGAGGATCATGTTGTTGCAGATCTTCGCCGCCTGGCCGGCCCCGGCCTCGCCGCAATGCACGGCCTTGCGCCCCATTTGCAGCAGGATCGGTTCGGCCTTTGCGAAGGCTTCCGCCGCGCCGCCCGCCATGAAGGTCAGCGTCGCCCCCTGCGCGCCGCCGACACCGCCGGAGACCGGCGCGTCGAGCGACAGGCAATTTTTCTCCGAGGCGAGCGCATGCGCCTTGCGGGCGCTGTCGACATCGATGGTGGAGCAATCGATGATCAGCGCGCCGTCGCCCATCGCCGGGAGAATCTCGGCGAAGACGCCCGTCACGTGTTTGCCGGCGGGGAGCATGGTGATCACCACCTCCGCATCGGCCACCGCGCCCGGTGCATCCGCCGCGATCGTGACCCCGGCGGCGCGCGCCGCCTCGCAGGATTCTGCGGCGAGATCGAACCCCGTCACCCGATGCCCTGCCTTGACCAGATTGGCCGCCATCGGCCCACCCATATTGCCCAGACCGATGAAACCGATCGTCGTCATGGTCACCCTCCCTGATTTGCTTGTCGTTATCGTGTTTTTTGCTTGCCACGCACGAAATCGGCAACCCCGCCGCCGATCAGCATGAACCCGTAGAACCACAGCATCCACGAGCCGAAGACTTTGTCGAGAGCCGGATCGAGTGCGGGAAAGAAAACCTGGAAATGCGAACCCACCGCCGCCATGACCAGCATGCCGGGGATCGCGACGAGCGCAGAAATCCGCAACCCCCCGGTCGCCGCCGTCATGCGCCATCGCGCGAGCGCGAGCCCGATGCCCAGCCCGGCGAGCGCGCCGATGGTGAAATTGATCTGGAACGGGCGGCGGCCATCCAGAAAGAAGAGCGGGCCGAGCCAGAGGAAGATCGCAAAGAGAAGCGCAGTCAAAACGATGCCGATGGCGAGCGGGCGCAGGATCATGGGTCGGGTCACACGGTGATGATCGAAACTGTTTCACGTGAAATAACGGCAGCGCGCCGGAAAGGCGAGTCGCGCGGGCGAAACCGGTCATTGCCGCGAGCCGGCGACGAATCCGCTCGACAACCGGCGCAGATTGGGTTATGGCCCGGCCCTCAACTGAAAACAGGATGCCGAAATCCCGTATGCCGTGATCGTCGCGGCCATACAACGGCTGGAGCAAAAAGCGCAATGAACATCATCGAACAGCTCGACAAGGAGCAGGTCGAAAAGCTCGGCAAGGAATTCCCCGATTTCGACGCCGGCGATACGGTCATCGTCAATGTCCGCGTTCGCGAAGGCGAGCGTACCCGCGTGCAGGCCTATGAGGGCGTGTGCATCGCGCGCAATGGCGGCGGGCTCAACCAGAGCTTCACCGTCCGCAAGATTTCCTACGGCGAGGGCGTCGAGCGCGTCTTCCCGCTGTATTCGCCGCTGATCGAATCGATCAAGCTGGTGCGTCGCGGCAAGGTCCGCCGCGCGAAGCTGTATTACCTGCGCGACCGTCGCGGCAAGTCCGCCCGCATCGCCGAGCGCGTCGATCGCAACCGCGTCTCGCGCAAGGATCGCATCGCCGCCGAGAAGGCTGCCGCGGCTGCCGCCGAGAGCACGCCCGCTGCCGAATAAGGCACGATCCGCTTCAGGATTTGCGGCGCGGCTTCCTGTGAGGCCGCGCCGTTTTCGTTTTTCGCGCAGGATTTTTCGCGGCAGAATCGTTTCGCTGCAACGCCCTGCGCGCAGTCGCGCCATGCTTTCGCCCTTGATCGCCGGGAGAATGAGCGACTAAAAGGATCACGACGCATTGTTTTCCCGGCGCCTGGCTGTTTCGAGCCCGCTGCCGGCAGGACGAGGAGAGACCGAGGATGAGCAAGCCCCGCACCATGTATGACAAGATCTGGGACGATCACGTGGTCGAGACCCAGCCCGACGGGACGAGCCTTCTCTATATCGACCGGCACCTGGTGCACGAGGTGACCAGCCCGCAGGCTTTCGAGGGCCTGCGCAATGCCGGTCGCAAGGTTCGCGCGCCCGGCCGCACCCTCGCCGTGGTCGATCACAACGTGCCCACCACCGACCGCTCCGCCGGCATCGCCGATCCCGAGAGCCGGATCCAGGTCGAGACGCTGGCCGAGAACGCCCGGGAATTCGGCGTCGAATATTATGACGAGCGCGACACCCGCCAGGGCATCGTCCACGTGGTCGGCCCCGAACAGGGTTTCACCCTGCCCGGCACCACCATCGTCTGCGGCGACAGCCACACCTCCACCCATGGCGCCTTCGGTGCGCTCGCCCACGGGATCGGCACCTCGGAGGTCGAGCATGTGCTCGCCACCCAGACGCTGATCCAGCGCAAGGCGAAGAACATGCGTGTCGTCGTCGACGGCAAGCTGCCGCAGGGCGTGGGCGCGAAGGACATCATCCTGGCCATCATCGGCGAGATCGGCACCGCCGGCGGCACCGGCCATGTGATCGAATATGCCGGCGAAGCGATCCGCGAACTCTCGATGGAAGGCCGGATGACGATCTGCAACATGTCGATCGAGGGCGGCGCCCGCGCCGGGCTGATCGCGCCGGACGAAAAGACCTACGCCTATCTGAAGGACCGCCCCAAGGCGCCCAAGGGTGAGGCCTGGGACCGCGCGGTGGCCTATTGGGAGAGCCTCAAGACCGATGAAGGCGCCGTCTTCGACAAGGAAATCCGCCTTGATGCAGCGAGCCTGCCGCCGATCGTGAGCTGGGGCACCAGCCCGGAGGACGTCGTCTCCGTGACCGGCGAAGTGCCCAATCCCGACGATATCGAGGATCCGAACAAGCGCAGCTCGAAATGGCGGGCGCTCGACTATATGGGTCTGAAGCCCGGCACCAGGATCACCGACATCAAGCTCGACCGGGTCTTCATCGGCTCCTGCACCAATGGCCGGATCGAGGATCTGCGCGCCGTGGCCGCCATCGTCGAGGGCAAGACGGTCGCCGATCACGTCGATGCCATGATCGTTCCGGGCTCTGGTCTGGTGAAGATGCAGGCGGAGGCCGAGGGGCTCGACAAGATCTTCACGGCAGCCGGGTTCGAATGGCGTGAGCCGGGTTGCTCCATGTGTCTTGCGATGAATGCGGACCGGCTCGCCCCGAACGAGCGCTGCGCTTCCACCTCGAACCGCAATTTCGAGGGCCGTCAGGGCTTCAAGGGCCGCACCCATCTGGTTTCGCCCTCGATGGCGGCGGCCGCGGCGATTGCCGGCCATTTCGTCGATATCCGAGAACTGGAGAATGCTGCGCCCGCCATGGCGTGAGCGCCCTCGGATCAAGACGATCATGCGCGCGGGACGCTGACGGCGTTCCGCGCGTTTTTTGATTCGCGCCCGCCGCAGCATCTTGCACGGCGCATCTTGCACGGCGCACGAACCCGGTTACCCTTGATGCGTTGTCACGTCGCAGCCGTCCCGCGCCGGACGGCTGGCTGACCGTGATACGGCCAGGACATAGTCGAGACTTCGATGAGGGGAGAGGATCATGATCGCAGCATTCGGTAAGGGGCGAAAAGGCGTTCCGGGGCATCTGTCGAGGGGATTGGCCGTGGCCAGCTTTGCGCTCGGCCTGGCATTGGCGCCGGCGCACGCCGTGGAGGAGGGTGATGTCTCGCGCGGCGAGACGGCCTATGAAGCCAATTGCGCGTCCTGCCATGCCAATGCGGCCCGGATCACCGCCCGGGTGGAAGGCGCGGACGATACCGAACGCGCCGAGGCGCTCGAAGCCTTCCTGCCCGATCACTATGCAGAAGACGATCAGGAGCGGGCGGACATCATCGCCTATATGCTCAGCCTGTGATCCCCGACACGCCTTCGCGCCGGATGAGCGGCTTCAGCCGCGTAGCGCGAAGGCGATCACGCCGACGAGCAGCAAGGCCGAAAGCGCCCTGAAACGCCGGTTCTGGGCGATGTCGATGCGCGACAGCGCGCCTTCGTCATAGTCGAAACGCTCGTAATGCACCCTTCCGGCTTCGAGGCCGAGATCGAGCAGCGTGTCGGCGGTCTTGGTCATGAAGATGGTGGGGCCGCAGGCCAGCGAGACCGTAGCTTCGCGAGGCAAGCCTTCGAGGGCACGTTCCAGCATGGCGCGATCGACATGCCCGGTTTCGCCCTGCCAGTCCGGACCGGGCTCCTCGACCACGAACCAGACCCGCAGATCGAGCCGCTCGGCCATCGCCTCGATCTCCCGCTTGCCCACCAGTCGCTCCTGTGAGCCGACCGCGACGATGACGCGAATCGGTCTGGTTTCACCAGCGGCATCGAAATCGCGCAAAATTCCGAGAATGGGCGCGATCCCGACCCCGCCGGCGAGCAGCAGGAAGGCTTTCGCATCGGGATCATCGGCGGTGAAAGCACCGTGGGGGCCGTCGATCCCCGCCAGCGTGCCTTCGGGAAGCTCACCGATCCGGTCGGTATAATCGCCCGCCTCCTTGATGATCAGCCGCAGATCCCGCTCCCGCGGGCTGGAGGCGATCGAGAAGGGGTGATCGAACAGCGGAAACCGCCGTGGCGCCGTGCTCAGCCAGACGAATTGCCCGGCCCGATACGGCAGGGGCGTCTCCGCCACCCGGTGGAAGGTCAGTTCCCACAGACCGCGCGCCTTGTGCTCGTTGCGCGCCAGCCGCCAGGGGTCGCGCCGGAAAGACAGCGTGCGCCAGACATAGACGATGACGAGCGTGGCCAGAGCAGCGCCTGCGAGGCCATACCAATAGACCTGCATCAGCCATTCCCCGGCATAGGTCCCGACCGCAAGCGCATGTTCCGTTGCGGCTACGAGTGCGACGATGCCGAGCACGGCATGCAGGCCGCGCCAGGCCTCATAGGGCATTCTCACCCGGTCCCGCAGCATCGCCAGCACCACGATCAGGATCACGGCGACCCAGGCGATCACGCCGGTACGGGCGCGTTCGCCGAGAAACATCATCGTCAACCGGTCCCAGCCCCGCCCCGGATCGGCGAGGAAGGTGGGAACCGTGTAGAGCAACGGGTGGAGCAGCACGAAGAGCAGCAGGATCCGCGCGGCGAAACGGTGGAAGGCGATGGAGCGGTCGATGCCGATCCGCCCCGACAGGCTTCGAAACCGCCCCGAGGAGAAAAATTGCAGGGCCATCATGGCCAGCGCCACGATGCCGAACGCCGTCGCGGCCTCACCCCAGGCGTGATCGGGGGGCATGTCACCAAGCAGCGGGAGAACGAGGCCGGTGGCGATGACCAGCACGAACAGGGCGGCGAGTCCCTTGCCCGTCAGCCCGACCTGCGGCGGGGGCGTAAAGCCATCCCCGATTTCGTTCGCCTGCGGCGATGTCTGAGGCATACCGTCCTCCCCTGCGCGCTGTTCGGCTCTGTTCGTCCTGCCGTATGGTCACGACGTCGGCACGCGAATCAACCCGCAGAAATCCTGATCGTTCATCCGCCAGACGGGAATGCTGCTCACGAAGAGCCGAGATAATCCCGCCAGATCGGCGCGCCCTTGAATTCGGCGAGGAAGGATGCATGCGCTTCCCGATCGGCATCGGTGAGCCGCGACGGCGGGATGCGGCGCTCCCGCGGCGCCCCGTGCCGGGCCTCGCTGCCGAGGATTTCCGCGCGCGCCTTCGTGACGGCGAGACCGAGATCGGTCTGCTTGCCGCCGATCAGCTCGATATAGACTTCGGCCAGGATCTCGGCATCGAGCAAGGCGCCGTGCTTCGTGCGACGGGTATTGTCGATATTGTAGCGGTTGCACAGCGCGTCGAGATTGTTCGGTGCGCCGGGATGCTTGCGCCGCGCCATGGAAAGCGTGTCCAGCACATTCTCCATGCGGATCGCCGGGTGGCCGGTGCGCGCGAATTCGGCATTGAGAAAACCGACATCGAACGGCGCATTATGGATCACCAGCCGCGCATCGGCGATGAATTCAACGAATCCGTCGGCGATATCGGCGAAGAGCGGCTTGTCGGCGAGAAATTCGTCGGACAGGCCATGCACGGCGAGCGCGCCCGCCGACACCGCCCGCTCGGGATTGATGTAGACATGATAGCTCTCGCCGGTGGGGATGTGGTCGATCATCTCGACGCAGCCGATCTCGATCACCCGGTCGCCCGCCGCATGATCGGTTCCGGTGGTTTCGGTATCGAGAACGATTTCGCGCAACATCGGCGATCCCCTGCTTTTTTCAGCGCCCCTGCCGGCCGGCCAGCGCACGCAGGATATCCCGGACCTGGCGCTCTGCGGCAGGCACACCACGGCTCGTATCCACAATGAAATGCGCCCGGGCGCGCTTTTGCGCATCCGGCACCTGCCGCGCCAGAATCTGGTCGAAGCGCTCCTGCGTCATGCCCGATCGCTCCAGAACCCGTTCCCGTTGCACGGATTCCGGCGCGCTGACGACGACGATCGCATCGCAATGACGCTCCCCACCGGTCTCGAACAGCAGGGGAATGTCGAGCACCGCGACCGGGGCGCGCCGGGTGCGCGCTTCGCGCAGGAAAGCGTCACGCCGGGCCGCCACGAGCGGGTGGACGATCTGTTCGAGCCGCGCCATCGCCTCCGGCTTGCCGACCACCTTTTCGCCCAGCGCGACGCGATCGACGACGCCGTCGCGCATGGTGCCCGGGAAGGCCTCCTCCACAAGCGGCGCGGCCTCGCCACGATAGAGATCGTGGACGGTGGCATCCGCATCATGGACGGGGCAGCCGGCCCGGCGAAACAGATCGGCGGTGGTCGATTTCCCCATTCCGATGGAGCCGGTCAGGCCGAGAACGAAGGTCATTGGGATTTTCCTTTGCCGGCTACAAGATCGGCGCAGACATGATCGCGCAAGCCCTGCGTCACCTGCGGCGTGGCGCCGAACCAGCGGGCAAAACCGGGCACGGCCTGGTGCAGCAGCATGCCGAGCCCATCCACGGCGCGCAGTCCACGCGCCCGCGCCTGCGCCAGAAGCGGCGTCTCGAGCGGCGTATAGACGATATCACTGACGATCGCATCCGCGCGACAGGGCGCGAGGTCGATCTCCAGTGCGGGTTGTCCGGTCATCCCCAGGGAGGTGGTGTTGACGATCAGGCCAGCCTCGGGAAGGAGCGTGGCGAGGTTGTCGAGCGGATGGGCGCGGACTTGATCGGGCGCGAGCCGGGTCAGCGATGCGGCTTTGTCCGGGCTGCGATTGACCACGTGAATGCAGCCGAGCCCGCGTTCGGCGAGGCCCGCCACGACGGCCCGCGCCGCGCCGCCCGCCCCCAGAACGACTGCGGTTCCTGCCCTTTCCGCCCAATCCGGAGGACAAGCGGCATCGAGATTGGCCAGAAATCCGGTGATGTCGGTATTGTCGCCATACAGCTTCCCGTCCTCCAGCCAGAGCGTGTTCACCGCGCCCAGCCGGCGCGCGCGATCGCTTGCATGGTCGATCCCGGCAAGAGCCGCCTCCTTGTGGGGAATGGTGACGTTGCCGCCGACATAGCCCTGATCGCGAAAGCCCTGCAGGAAAGCCGGAAAATCCTGCGGCGTCACGTCGATGCGCTCGTAACGACCGGCGATCACATATTCTGCGAGCCAGTAGCCGTGAATCAGGGGTGAGCGGGAATGGGCGATCGGATGTCCGACGACGAAGGCCTTGCGCATGACGGCTGGTTTACTCCTCGGTCCGGGATAGCTGGTCGGGAGCGCGTTCCGACCTGACGGGATGATATGCTAAAGCGCCAGCTTGCCGAGCCGGCGAAGCTGCGCCAGCAACGGGAGAAGCGGCAGCCCGAGAATCGTGGCATGAGCCCCCTCCACCGTTTCGAACAGATGGATCCCCGCTCCTTCCAGCGCATATCCACCGACGCTGGCAAGAGCTTTTTCTCCCGCGAGATCACAATACAAAGCAATCTGCTCCGGCGTCAGCTTTCGCATCGCAAGACGGGCCGTATCGACGCATTCGGCGAGAACGCTTTCCCCCGATACCAGCACCATACCCACATGCAGCGCATGCCTATCCCCGCTCAGACGGGTGATCTGCCGCGTCAGCGCCGCCCGGTCCGCGGGTTTGTGCAGGATCTCGCCGGCATGATGCAGGACCTGGTCGCAACCGATCACGATGGCTTGCGGATGGCGCGCGGCCACAGCGCGCGCCTTCGCCCCGGCGAGGGCGAGCGCGATATCGCCGGGGCCCGCGCCCGCGGCACGGGCCGCATCCTCATGGGCGCGCTCGTCGATCTCGGCCGTGACCGCACGGAATGCCAGCCCTGCGGATGTGAGCAGTTCGCGACGAGCCGCGCTGGCTGAAGCGAGGATCAATTCCTCGCCGCCACACCAAAGAGCGTTTTGCGCCGTCATCGCGGATCCTCGTGAGGCGGATTGTTGGGAATCAGCCGATCGCATCATGCAGGATAACCTTGATCGAATCGCCTGTGGCGGCCCCGGAATGGGGCGGTTTCAGGTGGCGATGAACTTCATCTTGTGGGCGCGGTAATGATCGATGATCGCCGCCGCCGTCTCCTCGATGGAGCGCCGGGTCACATCGATCATGGGCCAGCGATTGCGCGAAAACAGCCGTCGCGAATATGCGATCTCCTCGGCCACCGCGGCCCGGTCGGTATAATCGGTGTTTTCCGAGGCGTGCAGGCTGAGGATGCGGTTCTCGCGAATCTGGACGATGCGTTCAGGCGAGGCGATCAGCCCGACGATCAGCGGCTTCTTCGCGCTCTCCACATGCGGCGGCAGCGCGATTCCCGGAACGAGCGGGATATTGGCGGTCTTCAATCCGCGATTGGCGAGATAGATCGCCGTCGGCGTCTTCGAGGTGCGGCTGACGCCGAGCAGGAGCACGTCCGCCTCCTCGATATCGTCGGGCAATTGCCCGTCATCATGCATCAGCGTGAAATTCATCGCGTCGATGCGTTTGAAATAATCCGCGTTGAGCATGTGCTGCGCGCCGGGCCGCGCCGTCGAATCGGCGCCGAGATAGGCCTTGAACAGGCTGTGGACCGGCGAGAGCACGGCCAGACAGGGCGAGCCGGTCTCGCGGCAGGCTTCCTCCAACCGCTCCGAGAGCTCGCTCTCCACCAACGTATAGAGCACGATCCCCGGCGCCGCCTCGATTTCCGAGATCACCCGGTCGAGCTGCTGCGGCGAGCGCACCAGGGGATAGACGTGCTCGATCGCCGAGACACCCTCATATTGCGCCGTCGCCGCGCGCGCGACCGTGATCAGGGTCTCGCCCGTCGAATCGGAGACGAGGTGAAGGTGGAAGAAGCTGCGTCCCATATCTGCCCCCGATTAGAGCCCCGGTAGCCCGTGTTTCACCATGCATTTCATGCACCGGGTTTTCCCGCAAGCAAAACGGCGCCTGTGGATGGATTCGGAGAGCCGCGCTGTTCTCCCCCGTAGCCTGCGCGAGTCGGGGATGATCATCAACAATCGCGATTCCGTGGAAGCCGGAATCGCCTGTGATGGGGGAATCGGGCGAATCGCGATTCGACACAGGCTCATCGACGCGGCGGATCGACGCGTTAACACTTTGTTAAGGAATGGTTTCGTTAACGGATCGTTAACACTTTCGATCGCCTTCGTCCTTCCACAGCACCCATGAGCATGTCTGTGGAGGATCTGTGGACACAATTGTGTGCGCAGAATCGGTCCCCCAAGAAAAAACCGATAAAGATTCTGGATTCAAAAATAGTTTTTTGATTCGGGATCAAGGCGTTGATCGCATCGCTCACGGGTCTTATCGAGGAACTGTCACAAGCGTCGCCGGGCGGCGCATCGCGAGGGAGTGAGGCTGTTGAGCGAGACGACGCAAAGCCGGGCGATCATGCGGGTTCTCGACGGTGAGGCGGTCTGGCCGCCACCGATCTGGGTGATGCGTCAGGCCGGGCGTTATCTGCCGGAATACCGTGCCACCCGGGCTGAGGCCGGCGGCTTTCTCGACATGTGCTACAATCCGGATTTCGCCGTCGAGGTCACTCTCCAGCCGATCCGCCGCTACGGCTTCGATGCGGCGATCATGTTTTCTGACATCCTCGTCGTACCGCATGCGCTTGGGCAGAACGTCTGGTTCGCCGAGGGCGAAGGCCCGCGTCTCGATCCGGTGACGACGCTTGAAGATCTCTCAAAGCTCAACCAGCGCGACCCGGCGGAACACCTCGCACCCGTCTTCGAGACGCTGCGTCGCCTGCGACGGGAGTTGCCCGCCCAGACCACGTTGCTCGGCTTCTGCGGCGCGCCCTGGACCGTGGCCAGCTACATGATCGCGGGCAAGAGCACGCCCGATCAGGCGCCTGCCCGCATCGCCGCCTATCGCGACCCCGCCTTCATGGCTGCGCTGATCGACATGCTGGTCGAGACCTCGATCGATTATCTCACCGCCCAGGTCGATGCCGGGGCCGATGCGATCCAGCTCTTCGAGAGCTTCGGCGCCGCGCTCTCCGCACCGCTGCTGGAGCCGCTCTCGCTGACCCCGATGCGCCGCATCGTGACCGGCCTGAAGGCACGGCGTCCACAGGCCCGGGTGATCGTCTTCCTGCGCGGCGGGGGGCCGAACCTGGCCAAGCTCATCGAGGCGGATTTCGCCGATGCCGTGGCGCTCGACTGGTCGCTCGATCTCGACCGGGTGCTGCCGATGCTGCCCGCGACGCTCCCGAGCCAGGGCAATCTCGATCCGCTGGCGCTGGTGGCCGGCGGCGAGGCGCTGGAGCAGGGTGTGGACGCGATCCTCGCCGCCACGCGCGGGCGCCCGCACATCTTCAATCTCGGCCATGGCATCGTGCCGCAGACGCCGGTCGAGCACGTCGCGCAGATGATCGCGCGGGTGCGTGCGGCGGATAACTGAAACGCGATGCGCGGCGATGAGTGATCCCTATCTCTGGCTGAAATTCATCCACATCCTCGCGATCATTTCCTGGATGGCGGGGTTGCTCTATCTGCCGCGCCTGTTCGTCTATCATTGCGAGGCCGAGACCGGTTCGCGCCAATCCGAAACCTTCAAGGTGATGGAACGGCGCCTGATGAACGCGATCACCACGCCGGCGATGATCGTCAGCGTCATCACCGGATTATGGCTGGGTTTCATGGCCGGCTGGTGGTCCTCCGGCTGGCTGCATGCCAAGACGCTGCTGGTCGTTTTCCTGCTCGCGAGCCACGTTTATCTGATGCAGGTGGTCAAGACCTTCGCGCGCGACGCCAATACCCGCTCGCATCGCTGGTATCGGGTGATCAACGAGGTGCCGACGCTGTTGATGATCGGCATCGTCTTCTTCGTGGTGATGAAGCCCTTCGGCTGAGATCACGATCTGAGCCCGGGATGCGGGAATTCCTCCGGGTACGATCGGATTTTCTCTTGTGATCGCTGGCGAAACGGTTTAAGCGTCTGACATCTTCCCCCGATAGACAGGTTGCGTTGCCTCGCGTCGATGGATCCCGCTTCGAGCGGCTGGTCCTGAACCCGGCGAAAGTTTCCCGCAAGGCAGAATGTCGAACGGTTCCCCGCCGTTATCCTTTTCCCGAAACTGATCGAGAGTGTTCCCCGATGAGGGAAATCAAACTACAGGATTTGAAGATCAAATCCGCGACGGAACTGACCTCGTTTGCAGAAGAGCTCGAGGTCGAGAACGCCAGCACCATGCGCCGTCAGGAGCTGATGTTCGCCATCCTCAAGCAGCTCGCCACCCGCGACGTCGAAATCATCGGCGAAGGTGTCGTCGAGGTGCTTCAGGACGGGTTTGGCTTCCTGCGTTCCGCCGAATCGAATTATCTGCCCGGCCCCGACGACATCTACATCTCCCCCTCGCAGATCCGTCGTTTCGGCCTGCGCACGGGCGATACCGTCGAGGGTCCGATCCGGGGCCCGAAGGAGGGCGAGCGCTATTTCGCGCTGCTCAAGGTCAGCACCGTCAATTTCGAGGATCCGGACAAGGTCCGTCACAAGGTCCATTTCGACAATCTGACGCCGCTCTATCCCGATGAGCGGCTCAAGCTCGAGATCGAGGATCCGACGCGCAAGGATTATTCGGCGCGCATCATCGATATCGTCTCGCCGATCGGCAAGGGCCAGCGCGGCCTGATCGTGGCGCCGCCGCGCACCGGCAAGACGGTGCTCTTGCAGAATATCGCGCAGTCGATCACCAGCAATCATCCCGAATGCTATCTGATCGTGCTCCTGATCGACGAGCGTCCCGAGGAAGTCACCGATATGGAGCGCTCGGTGAAGGGTGAGGTGATTGCCTCGACCTTCGACGAGCCGGCCACGCGCCACGTCCAGGTCGCCGAAATGGTGATCGAGAAGGCCAAGAGGCTGGTGGAGCATGGCCGCGACGTCGTCATCCTGCTCGATTCGATCACGCGTCTCGGTCGTGCCTACAATACTGTGGTGCCGTCTTCCGGCAAGGTCCTGACCGGCGGTGTGGATGCCAACGCCCTGCAGCGCCCCAAGCGCTTCTTCGGCGCCGCGCGCAATATCGAGGAAGGCGGCTCGCTGACCATCATCGCCACTGCCCTGATCGATACCGGTTCGCGCATGGACGAGGTGATCTTCGAGGAGTTCAAGGGCACCGGCAACAGCGAGATCATTCTCGACCGCAAGGTCTCCGACAAGCGCGTCTTCCCGGCCCTGGACATCACCC
>LFIK01001717.1_pt1 | contig 17521 bp, 26 predicted proteins | sample 643401 | NCBI WGS metagenome assembly LFIK01 (sample SAMN03777447, study PRJNA286221) | soda lake metagenome | biome: soda lake; feature: Kulunda steppe; material: water; isolation source: sample T5-Br brine of Lake Tanatar-5 | place: Russia: Kulunda steppe | collected 2010-07
CCTCTCCACCATCCTCCACACCCTCTCCACCATCCTCCAGACCCCCGGCTGCGCACGTCTCCCCTTGCGCACGGCCCAGGTCCTCGTTTGTCGCTGGGCCGGCGCCTGTTGCTGCGTGTAGCGCGAAACTCTCGTGCCTCGACACAGGCCCGCCCTTCAAAGCTTGCGCGCGCATCGCCGCGTGCGCAAGGTCTTCCGGATGCGGGGCTGCCATGGCGCCCGCGAGCTGTTCAGGGGCCGGCACACAGCCAGCCTGCGGGGGCAGCACACGCAACACGCGCACCATAGCGTGCGGGTAGTACGTCTGATTGACAGTCGCCGCTGCCTGCAGCCAAGGCTCCGAGTCGGCCGCAGCGCCGGCACTGCTGGGCGCCCCACTTCCCTGCTCGCCCGCTCCTGCACCCATTCCCCAAAAAGGGCCGTCGCTGCTGCCGCTGCCGCCGCCACCGTAGAGGAACAGCACAAAGGAGGGCGCGCGGCCAGGTCGCCCTGCCACAACATCCAGTGTGGAGAAGGGGGCGGTGCGGCACGCGCGGTTGCTATTGAAGCAGTGCATGCCCTGGACGGACGCGTGCTGCGCGCGGCTGCTGGCGTGGAGAAGCAGCCACAGGTGGGGCATGCGGCAACCTGTGTGCACGGCAGCCAGAGGCAAAAGGCATGTGTGTGTGTGTGTTTGCATGCAGCAAGGAGAGGCCCCAGCACGCGCGCGCGTGTGCGTTTGCGTGTGTGCATGTGCGGTGTGTGTGGAGTTGCAACAGGCACGGCACGCTATGGCGTGCATGGAAGCAGCCTGTGACATGGTGTGTGTTTGTGTGCGCACGTGCGTGTTGTGCGTGCCAAAAGATCCAGGCCAAGGTCACCTATTCACCTGAAGTGCAGGCCAAGGTCACCTATTCACCTGTAGTGCACACCAAGGTCACCTATACACCTGCAGTGCACACCACTGTCACCTATGAACCTGTAGTGCAGGCCAAGGTCACCAATGTGCCTAAAGTACTGACCAACATCATGCGCAAGGGTCAAGGCCCACACCAGCAGCCATGTTGCGCAGGCCCTGGCCAAACTGACACAGGCCACAACCGCACACTTGGTGCCGTGAGAGCAGCAGTGCGCACCTGGCGCAGAGCATGGCACGTAGGGCGAGCCCCTCCTGCCAGGGGGTAGTACCTCCGCGCTCCCCAGCAGGCCACCGCTGCGCTCGCTCGGCTGCTTTGGGGCATCGCCTAGCAGGAGGCGGCCAGGCAATGGTTCCTGCTGCTGTTGCTGTGCTTGCACCTGCTGCTGCTCCTGCTGTGGGCTGCCCTGCTGTACTCCGTACACCGAGCCCGCCAGGGCGCCCCTGTGGTAAACAAATCCCAGATCCTCCCGAGGGAACTGCAACCGCAGCGTCTCCCCTGCACGCACGCGCAGGCAGCCCATGCTTTCCTCGCTCCTGCCAAAAGCTGCAGGGCCATATGGCGCCCCCCCCTGCATCCCGCCAGCTTGAGGCGCTGCATGCTGCATGCAGCGCGCTGCATGCTTGAGGCGCTGCATGCTTGAGGCGCTGCATGCTTGAGGCGCTGCATGCTTGAGGCGCTGCATGCTTGAGGCGCTGCATGCTGCAGGCAGCGCGCTGCGAGCTCAAGGCACGCCCCCCCTGGCTTGTGCCCCGGCACGCATGCTGCTGCAAGCCTTGCAACATGCTGCTGCACTGTGCAGACAGCTGCACTGCCCTCAGACAACGTGCTGCACCAAGGCAAGCCCAGCACGCCTTCTGGGACCACCAACCGCCACGAGAGCCCTTCCATCCACATCACGTACGCCCTGAGGCGTGCAGCCCTGCCATGCAGCGTAAGCAGCGGTGCACACACACAACGTGACGCCAGTCCGGTGCGAACTTCCCCATGCAATTCGTGACCTCTGATCAGCCGCACACATACCGTACGCACGCACCTGATGCAAACACGCGCTCAAGCTGTGCATTCTGCCAAGCGCGCAACAGTCCTGGCGCCCACTCCGTTGTTGCAACTTTCCCCAGAGAGAGCCCTGCCTCAAGCAGGCGGCGCTTGAGGGTAGAGGGGGCCGGCACTGTGTGTAAGGGAGCAAGATAGGGCGGGGTGGTGGGTATTGGTGTGAAAGCACGATGTGGTAAGGAAGCCGGCAATAAGGGTAGGCAATAATCTGATTGTGAATGAGGCGAAGAAGGGGCCACTGAAGAGGGAAAGCAAAGGAAAACAAGACTTTGTTGCGTGTGGCAGTTCGTGCTCTAGGGAGCATGCACTCCCTTGCAATGGGGCATACACAAATGAAGACACGGCTGCAAGACCATAACATACGAGAGAGGTGTTCGCGCTGCGTGGGTGGTGCATATGAGATCAAAGCACATAAGGATTGTGTCAAGAAACACAGCAATCCCTGTGTGCCATTGTGTACAATCCCTGTGTGCCATTGTGTACAATCCCTGTGTGCCATTGTGTACAATCCCTATGTGCCATTGTGTACAATCCCTATGTGCCATTGTGTACAATCCCTGTGTGCCATTGTGTGCAATCCCTGTGCACCATCGTGTGCAATCCTTGTGTGCCAGTGTGCAATCCCTGTGTGCCTTTGTGTGCAATCCCTGTGTGCCATTGTGAAGTTGGAAGTGAAATTAACACCCAAAGAGTGGAGGACCAGAAAGAGCGCCATGTTGAATTTGCTTGGAATGGGGGGCGCTTGCAGATGCCAAGGCAGGAAGGGTAAAAAGGATGCATCCATGCAAGAGCAGCCACTCTGCCTTCTTAGATGTTGGTTGAGGGGACTGGCTGCTGAAGCTGGACTTGAAATGGGATGTGGAGGACACCAATAAGAACAAGGGCTGTAGGAGGGAACATGTTTGTAAAACATGACCAGGCATCACAAGCACGACTGCCCCCTCCGCAAATAGATGACGGCAAGGGGACCACAGCTCACAGCAGGATGACGGCAAGGGAAGCACACTGAATTTAAGGAACCATAGCTGAGGGCATGCACCGCAAGCTGCTAGTAAGCAAGCAGACATTGAGGTCCATGCAAGCGGGCGCTCCATGAGAAATTAGCAAGCAAGCAGACATTAAGGTCCATGCAAGCGTGCGCTCCACGGGCAATCAGCAAGCAAGCAGAGGTAAGATGGGCGACCCATTGTAAGGACTGGATGGACAGCCATTGCAAGGACCAAACGGATGACCATTGCAAGGGCCAGAAGGACAACCATTGCAAGGACCGGACAGGTGACCAATTACTGTGACAGGATGTTCGCCTGGAGCAGGAGTACTAACTGGACATCTCATGCAGGACCACAAGTGACGGGCACATTCCATGCAAGGATTGGATGGATGACCATTTCAATTTCCCTGGTAGGGCTACAGGTGAAACTGCACCGCAATCATAAATTATGGCACTTATCACCGATCAATTACGGGACTGAACTGCACTTGACCAATCATGGCAATTTATCCTTTTGGCAAATTATGGTGTACACAGCTTGGCTTGAGGCTCAAAAAGACCCGCCCGCACTGGAATGCTTGTGGCCCCTAAGCGCACAGTCTTGATGGTGACAGACATCTTGGTGGCATGCACTGCCGCGGGCCGGCATTGTCCTGGAGCACCAAATGAACCTGAGACCTGTAAAGGAAAACTCCCTTGCTGGTCCACATCTGTCCATCATTCCCACTCCCACTCCCGCTCCCTCACTCTCACCCACACCCACACCCACACCCACACCCACACAACCCCATCCTCAGTTCAAACCACCAGACATGCTGCCCATACGGTGACGGGCCACAGGTGCTCGATGTGCCATAGGTGCTCGACGGGCCACAGGTGCTCACCCGACCTTGACTGCACCCTCCAGCAGCTCAACATGCGCTCACCGTTGCCTACAACACTGTTGAGCAGGTCTGCAGCTCTTGGATCCAGGCCCAGCAGGGATGGCACGCGCACTGCCTCTTGCCAATTGGATTCGCTGAGTGCTGCGTTCGCGCAAGCAATGGGCTGGCGCTCAACCTGCACAATGAGCATGCACATACTGACCCGCATACTGATCCACAAACTGACGCATACATGGACCCACATATAGGCCCATATACCGACTCATATGCGGACCCACATATGGGCCCATATACTGACTCATATGCGGACCCATATACAGACCCATATGGACATACACTTTCCATGGGCACACTGCACACAGTCTACCCTACACTTTCCATGGGCACATTGCACACGGTCTGAATTGTCTGGCACACACGCTAGCTATAGGCCATGGTGCACCCTTCAAGGCATTCACTCTGATACAAGGAGACCATGGTGCATCCTTCAAGACATGCACACTGATATAAAGGAGGTCATAGTGCATCCATCAAGGCACGCACCCTGATATAAAGGAGGATGAAACCTGAACTGGGGAATCGCGTCCCCCCCCATCCATTATGTGACTTGCATGCAGTTGTGAAAGACGGCCCAATGATATACACAGATGCAGAGTTCACCCTTGAAGTGTTACCAAGGATACCCAAAGACAATGTCATAATCCTAGATGCAAGGTTAGTACACCAATGACCAGCGTTTGCAAACTGACCAGCCCAATGCGCCTTGGAAACTGGGGATTGGCCTTGTGGTTACCATCATCTATCTATCCTTGAAGGATAATGTTCTATACCTTTATAAAGCTCTCTAAATTGCGCTACATACCTCATAAGATTGTAGCAAGCGTGTTGGACATACGGCAGGCTGTGCATCTTCGCCAAGTTGTGCACCAGAGGCCCTGTTTCGTACCACAAGGGCAAGCTTCCAAGCCAGATTGTGGGCATCTTGGACACCAGTGTTCATTCCAAAGCCCCCTGGATTGCAGATAAAAGAGGAGCTGATGCCTTCGTTGTTTCAGAATGCAAACCTCTCTGGAAAGCAGGGACATCAGCAGCGTTTTGTCAATTTATAATGCAGAAGATAATCACAGCCTATAGCACATTCCTGGCACTTGACAAGTGTTGGACATAATCACCCTCTGCACATAATGACTTTGGTTGCCAATCTTGGTACATTTGCCCTAAGTGCTGCAAAGGATTTGCCATTTTTGCCATGATCCCTTTGTCCTCCACACGCTTATACACACTTGTACAGGTCATTCACACAATGCACATGTTCAGAGGGAAACGGGCACTGAAGAGCTGCAACAGGATAATCAAGGTTTGGGTTTGAGGGTAATTGCTGGGCAGAATTTCAATAATTGAGAGAGGATTGCCAAGAAAAAATTGCTCGCAGAAAGCACAACACACGGCCCCCTGTCATTTTAGAACGCAGGAGCTTATGCCCTTGACACAGCAAGCAAATTGACACAGCCCATGCGCTTGACACAGCAAATTGACAAAGCCCATGCACTTGACACAGCAAGCAAATTGACACAGCCCATGCGCTTGACACAGCAAATTGACACAGCCCATGCGCTTGACACAGCAAATTGACACAGCCCATGCGCTTGACACAGCAAGCAAATTGACCCCCCAGTGGGAAAACATTGGAAAATTGCATAACATAGGAAAATAGAGCCTGTCTCTCCTTGTCCACTCTTCAAGGTTGCATGGCAAGTGAGGGAGCAGTGCTTCAGCATTACGAGCAGTACAGCACTTTGACAGAGCAATTGTGGCCATAAGTAGGGCTTGCTGCCACCAATAATGTAACAGTGTCATCTCTTTGTACTGAGGCAGGCAGGAGCATGCACACTCAATTTCAACAGGATACAGTATTACGCAATCTTAACACACCAGCAGGTGGGAACGAGTGGGCAGCGTCGCCTATCAAAAAAATACGGGGGGTTTGTGGGGCGCTGCTGCTGGCATTGCTGCTACCACTGCCTTGGGCGATGTTCTGTTTGGCTGGCTTGCTCCCAAGTGGCGGGTGCAAGTACCTGCAGCAGTCAAAGCAATCCATGGGCGATGTATTGTGACCTTGTTTGCCACAAATGTAGCTTTTCTGCAAGGAGCGCAAAAGCCAAAGCTAACTAGCCTTGCCACTCAGGCGGCCAGTCTTACAAGGCCTGCAAGCGGATTGCTGACAAGCAAGGCAGGCTTTGGCGGGGACAAGGAATGGGTGACCAATGTTGGACAAGGAATGGGTGACTAATGTTGGACAAGGAATGGGTGACTATTGTTGGACAAGGAATGGGTGACCAATGTTGGACAAGGAATGGGTGACCAATGTTGGACAAGGAATGGGTGACCAATGTTGGACAAGGAATGGGTGACCAATGTTGGACAAGGAATGGGTGACTAATGTTGGACAAGGAATGGGTGACTATTGTTGGACAAGGAATGGGTGACCAATGTCGGACACCAGAGGCAATATCACAACCATTTTGCGCAATGCATGGGAGCAACAGTTCGTGTCCCTTGGCGGTGCGCACCTGTCTGCGACCAAGGAGGACATGGTCCATGGACGGGCCTGTAAGTAAATGCACAGGTATTACAGCAGTAAACGTGAGCAGAGACAACCAAATTGCTCATGCCAAATTTGACCTTTGCATCATTACGCATAATCATTATAATCTATCGGCATCACCGTTTGTGATTCACCATCATAACTTTTCTCATAATTGAGTGCAGGTACTTCCCTGCAATTGGCGCCACCATCACCACCATCACCATCACTACCATTAGGAGCATGTGCAGCAGCACAGTATCAGAAGCACCGCAAAGTTGTCATACTTGAGAACCAACCAGATAGAACCAGCATTGCAGCAAATGTGCGTCAAGGCAAGGTGGTACTGCTTGCAATTTCCGTGCACATCACAGTGCATGTTCAGTGGAAGTTATCTATGTACATAGCATGCATTGGAGGGTATCTATGCAGCAAGAGAATTTGGTCATGCAGACCTTTTGCATACCGGCTTGCAATTCCCAGCAATCTACCACACTGATTAGACGCAACAATTATCAATGGTGGCGCATGTGACAGCTTAAAGACATCTGTATCAGTGGTATAAAGATGTACACCAATTCACCTGTAGGACCTGGAGATCCTGAAGCTGGTCATCAGGTAAGCCTGACGCAGCCCGGACAATTTCAGCACAAACAGGTGCGGGGAAGTCACGCTTTGGAGATTGGAGAGGAGGAAAATAAGGCACCTGCACTGAAAGGGCGTCCGTCATTGCAGTGTAAAAATGTGTTTGGATTTCAGATTTCAAAGTTGGTGGAAAGAGTTACCACTTCTTGTGCGGAGACTTGGACAGTTCTACGGATGCACCACATAAGTGTCCTGTTATATGATGAAACTTCTCAAACAGAAAACATCAAGCCATTGCTTGTCTTCAACCATTTTTCCTTACCTTCCCAATCCTCAGGCATGGTCGGAATAAATTGACCCTGCTTAATGCCTGCTTTCTAGCAGACCATGATGCGACAGCTACAGGACATATTGCCCGTCCTTTCACTAACCTGACAAGCATACACAACATTCCTGTCTACCTCTGCAATGCTGCCTCTCATCAGCACAACTGAATGTGTGCAAGAGCAGCATGCTGAAAAAAATCCACTGCATGCATGCACACGCGTGCGATAAACAACCTGCAGCATCCACGGACGCACCTGTGCGACAAACTCGCCCCGCTGCAGGTCATGCGCAACAATCACAGCCACCACGGAGCGATTGAATACGAAGTAAAGCATCGCCGCGCGCGTGCCCACAGACAGGGGCTGCAAATATGCATGCGGCTGCGGTTGTGCCGCCGGCTGTGCCCCTGCCTGTGCTTGTTTACTGTGGGCAGTGAGCTCTTTTGCCTGTGCTCCTACGCTATTGTCAGTGAGGTCTTGTGCCTGTGCTCCAGCTCGGGCATGCTGGTGGCCATTGCCCCCCACAAGGGTTGCTTGGCTGCTGCTGCTGCTGCTGCTGCTGCCTAGCAGGGCTCGACCCAGGGTCTTTGAGGTGAAGTGGATGTTGATGAGGTGCTGCATCGCTGCGCGGCCTTGCAAGGCAATACCCAGTTGCTGCCTGCATCAGGGCGCACGTCTAAGTGGGAGGGGTGTGTCAGGTGAGTGGGAGCATGCGGTGCGGAGCTAGCTGCCTCTTAGAGTTGTACAAGCAAAACCACGAAGGTGAAGACTGAATATACAAATAAGCATGCCCTCGTTGCAAATGATTTTCGGTCCAGCGCTCAATCAGATCCACACAGCAGGAGCCTTTTATGCTCTTATGTAGTGCCCCGCTTACGCTCATATTGACTGTGCATTTGCAGGTGCATCAGATAAAGGGGCTGGTGCGTGCTGATCAACTGTGCAAGTGCCGGTGCATCAAACACAGAGATTGTGTCAGCACGAAGCCAGTGCATCAAACACAGAAAATTTTGTTGTTCGATTGTGTCAGCACGAAGCCTTTGTGGACAAGCCAGGCCCGGCACTGGCAAGTGGAAAGACGCAACAGTTGCACCTGCAGTCAGGCTAGCAGCGTGGCCTAAGGAGGACAAGGGTTAGACCTAAGCGCAATGCACACGATCAAGACTTCAGGCATAGTCCTTAAATGAGCTTCGTCTAGAAGCAGGTGTTTGCATTACTTATCAGCACGGCCTTTCTTAAAAACAGCTGTTACTATCCAGTGGCCTCATACCGGTGCATAACATGCCAACAAGATCACACCTCAGGCACAGTGCAGGGATGGCTCTTAATGGTGTGCAAAACGCACACTGCAACACAGCATTTACGGTTGCGCTGCCTGGTTAGCACACTACATTTGAACAAACACACCCCCCAGTGCGCAACAAGTGGTGCACTTGGCTACGACTCACACTCTCTTGTCAGGTCCCAAGCACAAGCATCCTACCTCTCCCTCCCTCCCTCCCCCCTCCCGTGGCTGTACAACTCCACATCTTCGCATTCGCTTCCCTGGGCACGTCCATCACACCCCTCGCAACTCCACATCTTTGCTTCTGCTACCTTCCGCTCGGCACACCCGCTGCATCCCTCACAAGCGCAGAGGTGAAGAGCCCACTGAGAGCCAGCTGTACCCTGATGCCCCGTGTGTACTGCAGGAGAGCTTGAGGTACGGTTCACGCACAGCGGCGCACTATGGCTGCCCCTCCCTGTTTCAGGCTGCGCGGCGCGGCCAAGCACGCATGCAACATTGTAGACAATAAGCGCACCTGCCCGGGTTGCCAGTACCAGTGTCCGGGTCTACCTAGTGAAGACCGCAGGCAGCGAAAGCACACCTCTGCCTGACTAGGCTGCAGGCATCGCCCCTTGCTGCCAGGAAGCTGCCAAAACCACAAGGACACCCACCTGATCAGGCTGTGGGCGCCATCCCCTGCCACCAGGAAGCTACCTCTCGCAAGGACCCGCTCCCCCCTCAGGTTCTGGACTGTCACGGTGACCCCCTCCCCAGACTCCACCACCCCCTGCACAGAGTGCCCAAACAGGACACGCGCCCGGCTGCCTCGTGCGCACGTGCGCTTGAGGAGCAGCGGCAAGAGGCGGTGCTGGGGGAGGTGGGCAACAGGCTCCGGCGAGATGGAGGGGGAAAGAGGGCTGCCCTGGCCTGCAGAAAATCAGGGGAAGAGGAGGTTGAATCAGCAACCATTTGGATCTCATACTCCACGATCCATGCAATTCTCTCCACATGGCATTGCCAAGCATTCGCACAGCATTGCCAACCCCGCCCACCTCTAAAGTGGTCTACCTCCCCTAAAGCTTCGCCCAGCATGCTGTGGCAATAGATGAACTTGCGCCATTCATCTAGGGGCGGGGTGTTGGCAACAACCTCAGCAGCCAAATCCCTGCTGCTGCTGCTGCTGCTGCTGCTGCTGCTCTCAGTGCTTGAAGGGTCTGGACTCCCAATGGAGCGGAACACCTGTGGATGTATTGAATGATCCACAGGCCGCACGGTGTCGGATGTCGACTTTGATGCGATGTGGAAGTGTTCAAGGGCCTTGTTGGGGAGCGTTGTGGGCGCCACCTTGATGGGCGGCAGTTGGTTAGCTGGCATTATGGGCATGCTTGCGCGGTAGTGGCAGAACATCTTGCTAGCTTGTGTGGCCAGAAAGAGTTAAGCAGCAATGCAAGCATGGAGGGGCCATAAAAGCCAAGAGCCAGCAACTGGGCACAACAAGCCCATTGCAACCAGGCATAAGAATGCACTTTCATAATGAACAACTCAAGCATCTCTACGGTCAGAGGAGGCCAAGAGAGAATTGCCATGGGCGCCCTGGCAGTTGCTGGGATTCTGGTAACCGGATTCCAACCCCTGCAGCTGCTCAGCTTCATTCCAGGTTGCAGCGTGGCCCAAGGTAGCTTTGGGTAGCTCATGCTTGCACTCTGCCTGTATCTGGATTGCATGGGCTCTGATTATGGGAGCCCAGTGGCATACCGCTGAGCTCTCCATAGAGGAGCACTCTCCTTGCCTCACCTCCATTGTCCGATTATTGATGTAGTGTGCTTGGGGATGGGTGGTCAGTGTTTGGCTTTTCTCAAATACGAGGCTCCGTACTCCTATACACGCATTGAAGTACATGTACATAAGATTGTAAGGTTTTGTTCAAAGCTTGCTGGCCTCAATGTTGTTTGTTTGCGGGATGGCCCTGAGGCGGCTTGTTGGTACGCTGGTGAGCCTTCCCTGCTGTATTTTACTAGTAATTTGTATGCTTGTGTTGCCAAGCGTTATGAGAAAGCATGCCTTCGCTCCTTTTCACACGTTGTCAACTTGCCAAATTATGCTGCCAGCAAGACATCAGATACGCTCAGACATGGAGAGATGCGTGAAAGAGTTAGTGCACCCACTCCCTGGTGCAAGCAAGGGCATGGGCATACGGCCACTTGGCCCACTGGCATCTGGTTGGAGGTGCACCGAGCACGCTCACCATAGCGTGAGAGCAAGAGGGCCAGCGTGAGGCCAGAAGGTCCAGCCCCAGATATGAGCACAGGTGCCTGGAGCTGCTGCTCCTGCTGCTCCTGCTGCTGCTGCAACGGCAGCGGCAGCGGAGGTTGTTGCCCTGACAACGCCTGCTGGGTGTGCAGACACCGCAGGGAGTGCCATGCTGTGCCGTGCCACGGATGCACTGGCAGCTCGGATCTGCTTGATGATGGCACAGCAGCCCAGCCACTTGATGCACAACAGAACAGGGTAGACAGTTGCACGTATGTGCAGGTAGGCTCCAGCAGAGCGGCCGGGGCCAAGCTGTGGCCACAGGCCTTGGCTGCGAGGTTCAACCAGGCGGGCTTGCAACGCCTCATAGCCACACCATGCCCTTATTATAATAGCTTATTGATCTCATGCCATCACGCCGTTTGCATATTGTATGTCGTTGGGCCTTATTTTGATTGATTATACTATGTCATTAATTGCTGTTCTTTGTAAATTATTGTTAAATTCATAAATAATTCGCACAGGGTGGACGCCTGTCGCGATCTCTCTGCTGCACCTCTTACTCAGCTATTTTAGCCTCCTGGAGCCATTGGTCATGTGTAACTGAAGCATCTGATGCGTGCTTTGAGCATGCTCTGCCATCAGATGGGCCCGCATCAGCTCCTGCTCCCTCCACAAACGCCACACACACCCCTCCGCCCAACAAGCTCCAGCGCCTGTAGAAGCAGCACAGCCAGCAAGCCCACCCACCTTTGTACTTCCCAAAATGCTATAAGCACGCCGTCATCAGGGGAGGCAGCCTCGTCTTCAGCCCCAGCAGCATCAGCCACGCTCTACATCCCGTCTCAAAAGACCCACAGCCTCCATGCCCGCGGCTATGAGGTCATTCAAGGTCTAGGGGAATGGGCTGAGCACAGATTATCGCGCTTCTTGAAGCCCTCGCACAGCTGCTGGCAACCGCAGGACCTCCTGCCAGAGCCTTCGTCCCCTGACTTTTTTGACCAGGCACGTGCAAGCCTGGAGATGGGCATGCCTCCCCGACTCATGCACCCCTTCTTTACAGCTGCTATGCACAATTCATTTTGGCTCAGGCTTGGGCCTTGCATTGCGCTCCTTTGGCGTGTGGACAGCCCTTACAAGGCGAGCGCCTGCTCATGTGGACTGATCTTTGCTCGTCTTGACTTAAGCTTTCTGCGGACAAGTAAGCCCCCCAACAGATGCCACACTTCAACTAAATGCTCATTTGCGCGAATGATCACACTTCCACAGGTGCTAGAGCTGAGACGAGGGGCGCAGCAACTGCCCAACGACTACCTGGTCGTGCTCGTGGGGGACATGGTTACAGAGGAGGCCCTACCCTCCTACATGAACATGCTCAACACACTGGACTGCACCAAGGTCAGTTGAAACTTACGATTTGCGCGCATGTGATGCTCATATGCGCTGTTAGGCCCTACCCTCCTACATGAACATGCTCAACACACTGGACTGCACCAAGGTAAATTGAAACTTATGATTTACGCCTATGTGATGTTCTTGTGCACTGTTAGGCCCTACCCTCCAATTATATAATACATCATGGCCTTCCTATGTGGCCGCGCTTCATGCACCAAGTTCAGCACCCAGTCATGACCTGGATGTGTATGGGGGGCAGAGCTTGTGCCTGGTCATTTATGAGTGGGTACCAGGATATGTGAGCAAAAGCAAGCATAACAGACACGCATATGCACTCTCTCTCTCCCCCCCCCAACAAACGTGGACCTTTCTTTGGCTCCCCTGTTCAATTGCAGGATGAGACCGGCGCAAGCGATGACCCATGGTCCAAGTGGACGCGGCAATGGACGGCTGAGGAGAATCGACATGGCATAGTGTTGAACAAGTACCTGTACTTGTCTGGATGGTAAGAGCTTGTTCAATGGGAGCCTGTGAGGGAGGGTGTCAGGGGGGCTGCTAATAAACTTGCAATTACCTTGCATGTTTTGCTTGATTAGCACACCAATTGCTTAACATATTGCTTACTGTCTTAACAATCCTATGTGTTAGTGACTGCCCCTGTATTGCGCCCAGGCCTGTGCTGTCCGCCTCAACCACCTGTCCCACCTACTGCATCAGTCCTCCCCCCACATCCAAGGCAATTCTCCACAATGCATCAAGTCAATTCAAAAACCTAGGCCCTGATTGGAGCATGTCCAAGGTGCAATCAGGGAGGTGCCCAATACCTGGGCTGCCTGTGGATCTGAAGGAGAGGAGGGGCCCTGGATAAGGCTTGTGAGCTTGGAAAGTTGCGAGTGCGCAGGGTTTGGCTCTTGCGCCACAGAGGCGAGTCATGAGTCAAAACAGCATGCGCGCCCAGCTCGTTTCCTTCTTGCAATAGCCATTAGGAGTGTGTGGCCCAACCCTTCATGATGCTAAGGCTTGCCCTGCAGCACGGACTTGCGCTCCTCAATTCTGATGTTGAGTTGGTACCCTGCAGCATGGGCAAGCTCCCGTCACACTTTCTTTTTGCTGCCCTGCAGCGTGGACATGCATTCTGTGGAGAGCACGATCCAGCGTCTGATCAGCAGCGGTCTGGACCCAAAGCTGGAGAACAACCCCTACCTCTGCTTCATCTACACCTCGTTTCAGGTGAGCCATTCACTGATCATCGTGCCTGCGCGGATCATGCTGTGCGCCTTCCCGCAGGCAAATGATAGGCACTGCTTGATCTGCATCAGTTTGTTACCTGCACAAGTGCCAGCCAGCCACACTGGTGCTCTGCAAGCAGCTGCTTATGCACGCGCAACATCACAAATGCTACGTGCATAATGGCTTATGCAAGTTGAACATACACCTTATGCACAGAGCTCACATTGCAATTGCACAGCAGGGCCTTCTCTGACGCATTGCACTACTGCACACAATCAGGTGCATGGTGCATAACTTCCAAACTGCTTCTGAAGAACTGGAAACCACAGTAGAGGCACTGGGCTGTGCTAACCACTACTTGTGTGCCCAGATGGCAAGGCTGTTTACGCAGGACCATTGCTACAATAACTCTTGTCAAATGCATACTCACCCTGCAACAGCTGCTTCTCCTCTTATTGCTGCTTCTCCTCTTATTGCTGCTTCTCCTCTTATTGCTGCTTCTCCTCTTATTGCTGCTTCTCCCCTCACAGCAGCAGCAGCAACAGCAGCAGTGTCGGTTGTAGGAGCAGCGGTCTCTTCCAATGTATCTGTACTCCATGGCTGGCATGCTCCTGCCATTGCTGCAGCTGAAGCAAAGGGCCAACCTCGTGAATCATCCCAATGGACTAGAGTTGGGTTCACAGCAATCCCGCTAGTTGTCCTGTGTTTGGTATTGAGGATCCCGTTCAGAGTTAGGTCCACAAAAATTGAATTGATGTCAGGCACGAGAGTCAGGACTAAGCATTGGGCATGTTGGGGTCGCATGCTAGGGGCACCTTCTCTTCAATCACTAGGTATGCTTAGCCTATGTCTTTCCACGCGGCCCGCTGCATTTGCCACACAGGAGCGTGCAACAAAGATCAGCCATGGCAACACTGCGCGCCTAGCGGCTTACCACGGGGACACTGTGCTAGCAAAGATCTGCGGTCTTGTGGCTGCAGACGAGGCCCGGCATGAAGCCGCATACACTAGCATCGTTGAGCAGCTGTTCCACAGGTGCGCAGCTGTGTAACCCGTCTTAGGGGTCCTAGGAGGCTTAACCCCAGCACCAGTGTAACTTCTGAACACGTCTCGTGTGTGTGTGTGGGGGGGGGGTTGGGCGGGGGTGCGTGTGGGTGTGCGTGTGGGTGTGTGGGTGCATGTTTTGGTGCATGTATTGGTTGATACATATACGTGCAATCTGCCCACACACTGCGTCCCCAACCTGACCTCTCAACGAATGTGTGATGGTACCCTCCTTGAGCAACATGAATGCCTGCTTGGTAAACTCAGCATGATAGTAACTCCAATGAACATCGAAGATGCTTTCTTAGCACACTTGCATCAGCATACCCACTTTTGGAAGAATGGATTTTAGCTCCAAGCCCTTCTTCATAGGCAAAGAAAGGCCAGCCTGTTCAACGCTCAGTTACCCCTAATGAACAAAATAATTACGCCAGCAGTGGGAAACACTCCTCACAACATCAAACCAACTTGAAAGGGGGCCACTTGGGCCAAGGCACAGCATCATCCCTCTCCTCCAGGGGAAAAAGGAAAGGAGCCAATGCCTTTTGGTCATCCTGGTCATGCGCACATGGCCAAGGTGCCGCGGACAGAAAAGAAAGAAGCCAATGCCTTATGGTCATCCTGGTGTTGCGCGAGCAGCCAAGCCCACCACCATTGTGAGCCGCTGCTTATGATATGCACGCACACAGCCCTGAGAGCTCCTGAGCAGTTGTGCTTTGGTTTTAAGCCAGGCCGGAGCCTTTTCTGGCTGTACTCAGCCTAACAGCAGATGGGCGCCCCCTACCATGCCAGCAAACGCCTGGTGCCTTATTGTCGTGACGGGAAAGGGACCCCTGTGAGTGCTTGTCCTTCGGGACATGTTAAAATTGCTGTTAAAATTGGAACGATACAGAGAAGATTAGCATGGCCCCTGCGCAAGGATGACACCATGAAGGGTCGGAAAAGGACCCCTGTGAGTGCAAAATCTTTGTGGCACAGCCCGCGGGAAAGTTGGACCACAGCCACTGGCGCATGTGTGTTAGGCAGCTCCTGGTTGTGCGGTGCAGGGATCCTGAGGGTGCAGTGCTCTTGTTTGTGCGCTGCAGGGATCCTGAGGGCGCAGTGCTCGCGTTTTGGGACATGATGAAGAAGGGCATCGTCATGCCTGCGCACCTGGTGGACGATGGAGTGCATGCGGCAAACAACAAGGGGGCAAACCTGTTCATGGACTATGCAACTGTGGCAGACAGTACGGGCGTGTATACCACGGCGGACTATGCTGACATTGTGGACCACCTGGTGAGTGTTAGTATCGTAATGGGCGTGAAGATTTATGTGGATATGACGTTTGCAGTGGATGTGCCCTGCGGTGGGTGCACTTTCTGTGGTGGGCATGAAGGTTGCCTGATGGACACATGCGGTGGGCTGGAAAGGATTTCTGGACTGCCTGGTAGTTTAAGGCTTGATAGGCGTACCGCGATTGAAGGGCATGAGAAAATGCAACTTGGTTGGCTGTGCTGGCAGGTGCGAGTCACATGAAGAGTCTGGCTGTCCTTTGCATCCTGAACTCATGTTGTGATGTGTATCTCTGCTTTACGCGCTCTGCTCCACAGGTGTCGCGCTGGCGTATAGCTGATCTGCAGTTTGCAGGAGGCCCAGCAGCTGAGGCGCAGGAGTTCCTCTGCCAGCATTCTGAGCGTGTGCGGAGGCTGTCTAACATCCAGGTGGGCTACACTCATATCAAACCATGAGCTCAGGCTTATCACTGCCAGTCCTCCAAATGCTCAGGTTGCGCTCAGAGCTGCCTAGCCTTTGACGGGGCACATCATAAGTGAGGTTTGAGCACGCCGCTTGTTGCCAAAGCGGGCTAGCAGCAGAATACTGCTGTTGTTTATGCTGGCCAGCCGTCAATGAAGGTGATTGGCCAGCAGTTTGGCCCATCAACATGTGTGATGGTGGGGCAGCAGTCGTTGGTGAAGGAGGCGCACAGGGCAGCAGGTTGCTTCATCGCTACTAAATGCTGCAATGGCCTGCCTTGCCTGCACATGGAGTTTGTGCAGGCGTGCACAGGTGCATGCTCAAGAGTCCACCTTTTGGCCTAGAATTGAAGCCATCAGCTGAAGCTGCTCTCGTTTGACACGCGCAGCTCTGTAACATTTACCTTGCCTATCAGGAGCCCTGCCTCCCTGCATGTAGCATGCCCTAAGACCCTAAGTAGACCCTGCCTCTCTGCATGCCCTTTGGCCCTAAGCAGACCCTAAGTACACCCTAAGCAGACCTTAAGTACTCCCTAAGTGGACCCTGCCTCTCTGCATGCCCTTTGACCCTTAGTAGACCCTGGCCCTGAACTCCAATCCTCTGCCCTCAGGCTGAGCGCCGCCTGCGCGACCGCAAGCGCGGCAAGGCGCGCACAGCGAGCTTCAGCTGGGTCAGCGGCCGCCAGGTGCCCCTTTTGTGACGCGCGCAGCGCCCTGCAGCAGTTCCCACTGACCACAGCACCTGTGCTGGGCAGCTCTCAGTACCTCTGCTCGTTGTACTTCTTCATGGCATTTTTTTGTACAATGCGGCTGCTTATGTTGGCGGCAGAAGCGCCCGTTGCACCTGTATCGCTCGGCTGGGTGCTTGACTGGAACTCCCAAAGCTGTAAACGTCGTGGCAGGAGTTGCGTGCTAGTAGGTTTAATCATGGTAACACAGAAGAAGCTGTGTTGCATCCCTCACTGGTATTGAGCACAGCATGGCTGGCCCAGTGTCTCTCGCCTTCCATGGTCCTGTCTTTTGTCAGAGCCTCTACATCGCAGCAATCCGTGGAGTGCCCCTTGCGACTTCGTCCTCGCTTGCAACGCAGCCGATGTTAGAAAAGCTTGGTTGGACTCTGCCTGTGTGCTATGCAGGCAGAGAGGTTGCCCTGTGCTGTGTGTACGTGCGTGTGCATGTCAATCGGGCACATTGTGAACGCATTAAATAGTGTTAGAAAGAGAGGAGGGAGAGAGAGAGAGAGAGAGAGAGAGAGAGAGAGAGAGAGAGAGAGAGAG
>LFIK01001718.1_pt1 | contig 17512 bp, 28 predicted proteins | sample 643401 | NCBI WGS metagenome assembly LFIK01 (sample SAMN03777447, study PRJNA286221) | soda lake metagenome | biome: soda lake; feature: Kulunda steppe; material: water; isolation source: sample T5-Br brine of Lake Tanatar-5 | place: Russia: Kulunda steppe | collected 2010-07
GACCGGGAGCCCTTGAGCAGCAGGGGACGTGGAGCAGAGGGCAGCAGGCGTGGCTCCCCGCCGTCTCGGCGCTTGCCATCACCACCTGCGCGGCGCTTGCCATCACCACCTGCGCGGCGCTTGCCGTCGCCTCCCCCCCTGAGGCGGCGCTCCCCCTCGCCCAAGCGCCGGCCATCTCCACCCAGAAGGTAGGCCATGCTGCAGCAGCACCAGCCCAGCTTGCTGTAGGCTCAATCAGCTCCTGGTACGTGTTTGGCGGGACTTGGCAGAGCGCTTGAATTGGTCTGCTGAACATTTTGTGTTCCTGGGTGGGCTAGGGCTGCTGGTGCTGGATTTTGAACACTAGGCTGACGCTCAAGCTGTACCTGAGCTCTTGCGCAGGATGTTATTAATTTTTTTTGTTGGGGCAAAGCCTATCCAGACCGCCCCCGCCCTAAAAATTTAGCTCCACTCCCTAAATGTTTTTTTGTTTTAGCAGGCCTGCTGTGCAGAAAGGCAGGAGTAGGTGTAGTTGTTAAGGCAGAAACTTTGCTCAGTTGTTATGGCAGAAACTTTGCTCAACGAGTTATGGATACGGGGGCAGGCAGTTCTTGGCCAGGACCAGCCAGCCCTCGGCCTGGCCTGAAACTCGGCATGTGTTCCTAGCATAACTTGACCAGGGGTCTCGAGTTTGGTAGCTGTACAGGCGCAGTATGCAGTCAGAGCTACTAAACATTTTGAGCTCTGTCAGCCAGGCCGCCCTAGGTCTCCAGACCACCGCCTGATGGGGCTGGCACGCACTCAGCATGCCATTCTGCACGAAGTTCCCAAATATGCGAGGGGGGTTGGGTCGGGGCCAGCCTTCAGTATGCTCCAGTGGGACCGCTCAAGCTCGTGACTGAGAGACGGTTCTCCAACATTTAAGATGTGATGTGATACGTGACACATGTAATACAAGTGAATAGTGTAAGCAGTACATCAGCAGGCTCTTTTTGGACCGGCTTAGCCAACTTTTCAGCATTGCTTGCAAGGCCTCCCTCACTCGTTATAAGTATTGTAAGGGCATCAAATCTTGTTTATCGAAGGTGTGTGAAGGTGTGCACAATTCTGCTGCCACCACCACCACCACCACCACCACCAACAACAACAACAACACTGAATGACAAACTAAGCTCCTTCACCTGTCCTTGTCTCTCTGGCCAGAGTTCCCAACCTCAAAGCAAAGGAAGGTTGATCAGTTCCATGCCTGCCTGCTGCCGTGCCATGAGCGCCCCTGCTTGGAGCATTGAACAAGCTGGATGGAACGTCACCCGCCACCTTGAACAATGGCAGCTTGAGTGGGGTCCCTGTGAACCTGCTGCATTGTCTCCAATTTCTTTGTGCCAGGTTTGACCACCATCTGAACCATGTGTTGGTTTCAAGTGTGTGAGTGTAATGCTTCTACCTTTCAGATCTAGCCTTAAACTTCTCTTATATCTTTCTCTTCTGCACCCAACTCTGCCTATGCAGCAGCAGGCGATCACGCAGCCCTGTGCGTGGCTCTGGCTACAGCCGCCGCGGCGCCAGCCCAGGCCTGCGTCGCGGTGCCAGCCCCCCCCCGCGCCGGCCTCGCTCCCCCTTGCCCCCCTCGCGCTCAGCAAGGTCGCCTGTGAGAGGAGCTCGCTCACCTCCCAGGCGTAGGGAAAGGACACCACCCCGCCGGGTTGCACGCTCGCGCACGCCACCACGCCGCAACCGCTCGCGCGCACGTTCACCTGCAAAGGTGAGGAAATGGTGGATGCCAGCCGAGCGCAGATCTTGTCCGGGTACCGGCCTGCTGTGGTGGTGTACCTTAAGTTACTTTGCCATTGTTGCCATTGAGCGGTGCTCCAATGCCTTTGAGCATTGGTTTATGAAAGATTCCTATCCATTGTTTGGTGATGAGGACCATGACCCTAACCTCATGGCATTCAATCTTCCATTACCTTGCTGCTTGTCATTGTGTGCAGACCAAGGCAGCATCGCCACCCCGCCGCCCCGCCCGCGGGCGCAGCACCAGCAGCGGATCCAGCAGCAGTCGCTCCTCTTCCTCCTCCAGCAGCTCGCGCAGCTCAGGCAGCACTTCCAGCAAATCCTCCCGCTGAGCTGACGGTTACCTCACCCTGTGCAAAGAACCTGTGTAACCGGATACCACAAACTTGCATGCGAGAGGAGAGAAGGCGTTGGTTTTGATCGGACTCTTCTTTGTCCATAAAATCTGTCTCCCATTGTGTTGACCTCTTTCGTGTAAAGATCTACGTGGAATTGTGCAAAGGTCACCCGTGTGTGTACATTCTCATAAGTTTTCTTTTGAAAGAAACTTGAAACTTAGAATGGCGCTCCTAGCGCCGGGTGCGAACTGTGTGCACCCCCTTCATCGCCACAGCGCATCAGTCAGGCCGCGCTCTGCTCAGGTCTGCCGTGCAACCCCTGCACCTAGTGTGCCAAATGAGGCAGCACTTACAACGGGTGGACCTGGAGCCAAATATGCTGCAGGGCAGTGCACCAAGGTGTGGCTGAAGGATGGCTGTGTGTGAACCATATTTAGCAGGTTACCTTATGAGGCGCTGAGGTTGCTGCTGGTGGTTTTTCCATCTCTTTTGTATGCGCATACACCCTGACACAGGTCCCAGTTGCCAATATCAGGAATTTCAGCATTATCGCCCACATAGACCATGGCAAGTCCACGCTGGCAGACCAACTGCTGCTGAAGACTAACACTGTGGCAGCACGAGACATGGTGGTAGGTGCTTACATGCATGTGCTCAATTGTACGCATGACAATAGAGTGTTGATAACCAGGTGAGGCCTAGTGAGCAGAGCATGCCCTGGGCTGGCTTCCTTGCACAGGTAGTGCATGGTGCGTAAACTCACAACCACACACATAATTACGCACAATCACACATACGCATACCATCGCTCATGTAAGCGAGCGATTTGCATGTGCACAAAAGCGCGTTTACACTTGCTCAAGAGTATGGATGCACGCAGACTAAGGGTCAGAGAAGGGCAAGCATGGGCATTAAGCCTGCTGCTTGTGTTGCTGGTAATGCTAGTACATTGTTGCTGCACAAAGAGACTGCACTGAAATCCAGCTTCCAGGCTGGATCATTGCGATTTGCAAAAAGTTCAGATTTGACAAGAGTCTGAAACAAATTGTCAGACTCTTGTCAAAAAGTCTGACAAGAAGGTGCCAGCATTGGGTAGACATCACCATGCGCTGGTGTGGAATTGCATTAACAAGTAGCACAGCAGACAGGCCCGGCAGCTATCTTGCCTTACGAAGCTGCCACCAATGCAGATGGATGTGACAGCACCGCTGGGCCATGCATGATTCATGAATGACATGGGTACTTTGCACTTTCTTCCCAATCTGCATCTCACTCCTCATACCTCCCTCATTGCCATCCCGTCAAGCACCCCAATGCCTTCTGAAGGGCACTGTCCTTTCATGTACCTCAATTTATTTCATGAATCCCTCATTGCCATCCCGTTAAGCACCCCAATGCCTTCTGAAGGGCACTGTCCTTTCATGAGCAAAAATGTATTTCATGAATCCCTCATTGCCATCCCGTCAGGCACCCACCCCAATGCCTTCTTAAGGGCACTGCCCTTTCATGAACCTCAATTTGTTTCATGTTTTGTTCAGCCTGGCGGCCTCATAAAGTGCCATATGCCTGACTGTTGGATGCAGGAGCAATTCATGGACAGCAATGAGATTGGTGAGTGAATTGGCGCCTTGTGCTGTCTCACCTGGTGCGACGCATCACACTCTTCAAGAGCTGTCTTAGGTGCAGGCAATCCTTGCTCCCCGCTGCAAAGATTCTGCACGCCGCATGGGCAGACATGATCATGTGGGAAGCTGCCTCGCGCTGACTTGCTCTGCACGCATACCTGTGCTGTCCCAGAGCGCGAGCGGGGCATCACCATCAAGCTGAACTCTGCAAGGATGAGGTACACCGATAGCAAGGGCGAGCTGTACGCCTTGAACCTCATCGACACGCCCGGTGAGTTGGTTTGTGTGTGTGCTTGCATGCTATGCCGTCCACACACTCCTCCTGAGCCAAGCTCTGACCAGCACCTGCTGGGTCCAAAGCCCGGCTCTTGTGATGAGCTGCAAATGAGTGCACCGACCTGCCCTTTGGAGCAAATGTGTCCATGGTCCTCGCCTGAAGCAGCCTAAGAAGCAAGCGCACCAGTTGAGACGCCTGCAGTTAAGGTCAGGTCTAGAAGCCAGCCTTGCTGGCTGGCTATGGGGCAGCACTGGGTGGGCAACCTGTGAGTGGAGGCGCACAGCAGCCTGTACTGTCCATGCCCTTGCTCCGGCGTTCTGTGTGCACAGCAGCCTGTACTGTACTGCGCTTGCTCCAGCGTTCTGTGTGCACAGCAGTGCACCTGCCCCTCACACGCCCACGCTCGCTGCGGCACCCCGCAGACACAGCAGGACATTTGCCGTTCAGCCGCCCTCGCCCACTGCGACACCCTGCATGCACTCCAGCACACCTGCCCCTCACGCACCCTTGCTCGCTGCAGGCCATGTGGACTTTGCGTACGAGGTGTCCCGCTCCCTCGCTGCTTGCGAGGGCGCGCTGTTGGTAGTGGATGCCAGCCAGGGCGTGGAGGCACAGACGCTGGCCAATGTGTGGCTGGCACTAGAGAATGACCTGGAGGTCATCCCTGTGCTGAACAAGATCGACCTGCCAGGTAGAGGGCGATCTCTGTGCTGAACAAGATTGATCCCTGTGCTGAACAAAATCAATACCTGTGCTGAACAAGATCGACCTGCCAGGTAGAGGGGGCGGGGGTGCCGTGGCTGCTGGTGATGTTGCTCCTCCTGCTGGTGGTGGTGCTGGTGGCGGTGGTGGTGGTGAGGCTGCTGCCTTGATGCTGCTCGGGCACATGCCAGCGGACACCGACGAGGAGCCCTGACATCCATGAGGAGCCCTGTCTCTCACTGAGCTGCTGAGTCGTTGAGCGCCTGAGTCCTGAGCTGGCGCCGTGTGCTAGCGTGCGGAGTATGCGAGTATGCGCATGCAGGCGGGCCAGCGTGGGCCTGACAGAGTGTTGGTATACTTGCACGGGTCCAAGGAAGCACATGCCCAGGGACAGCACTCAGGATTTTTTGACGCAGGAACTATTCGCATGTGCTTTGAGGCTGGAACTGTTTGCGTGTGTTTTGACGCGGGGGCTGTTTGCATGTGTTTTGACGCTGGAACTGCTTGCATGCACTGCACCCTCTGTGGTGTGAGTGCACACAGCCTCTCTGCTCTGCTGTTGGGTTGTGCGTGGGTGGTATCCCTAGGTGTGGTGGGCACTGGCAACGCAAACTCAATCATAATGCTGGCAGAGTTTTGGCTAGCTGGTAGAATTGTGTACAGCGTGGGTGTGTGTGCACCTGTCAGAGGGGGGTTCCTGGCAAGTTCCTGGTGTCAAACAGCGGTGGGCACTAGCCCTTTGATGTTTATATACTGGGTGGCAGAATTTCACGGCGCTGCCCAGCTGAAGAGGCACTCAGTCTGCCATGGTCAGGCGTCCTGCAGTGTGCCGCGCAGTGCTCACAGCTGCCAACCGCTGCAAGGTGCTGCAGATTGTTGCTTCACTCCACACAATGTGCGTCAGGTGCCGATCCGGACCGCGTGGTGAAGGAGATTGAGGATATCATTGGCCTGGACTGTACAGACATCCTGAAGGTGAGCTTTCTTGGCAGCTGCGCAGGATGAAAATGCGCACATGGTGCAGGGCAGCCAGCAGCACGATGCATCCTCCTAGCTGGATCGCCGTCTCGTCTTGGGGCCTGGCTTCCTTTGTTGGCGCCTGGGTTTGCTCCTTGCAGGTGCCATAAGTTCCTTGTGATGTGCGCCCCGCAACACCCAGCTGCGCCAGCTAGGCAGGCAGCCAGCAGTACCACTGTGAATCTCGCACCGACAGGCGCCTGTGCGGTTGGTGGCGCCGCCTGTGCACACGTTCCACCCTGCAGGTTTCTGCTAAGGTAGGCCTGGGCATTGATGAGGTGCTGGAGGCGATCGTCAACCGCATCCCTCCCCCCAAGAACACCGTCGACAAGCCGCTGCGCGCCCTGATCTACGACTCCTACTACGACGCCTACCGCGGCATCATCTGCCAGTTCCGTGTGGTGGACGGCACGGTGAGGGCATCCGTGGATAGTGGTATTTCACGGTAGAGCCTCAGGAGCCTTAGGAGGAGAATGTAAGCATCCACCTGCGGGGTAGTTCTGTGTGGTGGATGGCACTGTGAGGGCGCGCCGCTGCAAACATGAGGCATCAGGCAGCCTGTGGAGCCCATGTTTGCTGCCAATTTATTGGATGCAGCTTCGGTCATTTGTGTGCGCTGCGGATGCTGTTGCTGCTATGGCTACCGATGCTGATGCTGATACAGGTGCTGCAGATACTGTCGCTGCTATGGCTACTGCTGCTGCTGCTGCTGCTGCTGCTGCTGCTGCTGCTGCTGCGCTTGTGCGCGTGCTCACCTGCTCTTGTGTGCGCACCCCCTTCCGCGCAGGTCTCCAAGGGTGACAAGATTCTGATGATGAACACCGGCAAGGAGCACATCGTGGACGAGATCGGCGTGCTTGCGCCCAACAAAGTCACGGTGAGGCACAGCCAGGGGCTGCTGCTGCTTCTTTACGTGATGCAGCACCTGATGCCCGGCTGCCAAGCACGCTCGCTGCCCCTTGACGGCAGCACCCCCTGCTTGCCTGCTCAGCGCTCACGTGCTCTGATGGTCAGCAGCTTGTGTTTGTACGTGTGTGTGCGCGCGTGTGCGTTCATATGAAATAAGAGAGAGGGCGTGAAAACCACAATGGGAATTGGACCGCACGCGCGATTAAGTCATCACTGTTGCAGCACATGCACGGGCTGGCTGGCCTCCTGTTGCGTTTGATGTCGGCCTGTTGGGGCTGTTCCGTGGATGGCCCTAGGAGCTGCTGCGCCACGCGCTGTGATCACGCCTTTGGATTGTTTGCCATGCATTGCCGATTACGGGAATGCTGCAATGCACGCACCAAGTCTCTCAGCAGCATGCTGGTGCCTTCAGTGCAGCCCCCACTGCACTTATGCTCACCCTCCTCCTCTCAGCCACCCCTCAGTATCCAGCTACGCCTCTCCCTGCCTGCCCGGCCCTTGCGTGGCACACACACGCGCACACACACATCTGCCTGCCCCTCCCCTGATGGCCACGGCCCCAACCTCGGCCCCCTGACCCTCCCCAGGTGGACACCCTGTACTGCGGGGAAGTTGGCTACCTGGCTGCGCAGATTAAGTCCGTCAAGGATGCCCGCGTGGGTGACACCATCACGCTCAGCAAGAACAAGGCGCCGGAGCCGCTGCCAGGCTATATCGAAGTGCAGCCCATGGTGTACTGCGGCCTGTTCCCAACCGACAGCAACCAGTACCAGGTGGGCTGAGCGTACAGCTGTGCAGCATGTGTGCTTGGCTTTGTGCATGCTCATGCGCACACACACCTCATCTGGTCTCATAAGTCCTTCAGTGTAGGTGCTGCGGCAGCTCAAGCTGTATCAGCATGTCATGGTCTGAGCACCAGCGCGGTTCATGGAAGACAACAGGCTCCTTGCTTGTGCCCGCGCTCCCGGCCTTGCCCACTGCTGTGCCCCGGCCAGGCATGCGCACACGCTGCCCTCTCCCCTCCTGCACAACCTCTGTCTTTGCATATGCACGTGTGCTTGTGTGTGCACGCAGGATTTGCGGGAGGCTCTGGACAAGTTGCAGCTCAACGATGCGGCGCTGCGGTTTGAGCCCGAGATCAGCACGGCCATGGGTTTTGGCTTCCGCTGCGGCTTCCTTGGGCTGCTGCACATGGAGATCGTGCAGGTGTGAGCCGCTCATGCACATGCTTGCGCTCATGCGGCCATGCCCCCTGCCATGCCCCATGCCCCCTTGTGCCCGTGCCCCCCTTGGGCTGCTGCACATGGAGATCGTGCAGGTGTGGGCCGCCCATGCACATGCTTGCGCCCATGCGACCATGCCCCCTGCTCATTCACTGCTGTTCCCGGTACCCCTGTGCCTATGCCCCGCTTCGCTTATTCACCCCTACGTCTGTGCACTAATGCGGCTGCGCTCTACATCCGTTTGCCCTTGCGCCTGTGCCTCCCCGTGCCCCTGCACTGCTCCGCAAACGTTGCGTGTTATCAGTTGCACAAGCCAGCAAAGGAAGTGGGCTGCCAGGGCAGGATGCTAGCTGGATGCAAAGCAATTGAGGCAGGAGGCAGATTGAGAGGGGCAGGAGGCAGTGGCCCACGTTAAAAAATGCAGGGGATGGTAGCCAGCTGCGCTGGGCCCAGCACAGAGAAGAAGGGCAACAACTCTGCTACAACCAATGCCATGTGAACGACACACAAAGGAGTGGTGCGCATTGCAAGCTCATTTCAAGCCCATCATTCGCTATGCACCAGCGCCACCAGGACCCTCTGGCTGGTTATTCTGCAACCTACTCTGCAAGCACTTCGCCATTTGTGCGTCACCCTGCACCATGCACATTCTGCATTCGCACCCTAATCCACATTGTGAATACCCTGTCTGGTGAAGATGTATGCGCAATTGCAGTGCGTGTCAACACAGACGAAAAAATCATGAATGGTCTTCTACAAAAGGATCATTGGGTACATACAGAATGGACATCAAGCAAAAAATGCGCTCTTGAGCTGGACAAGCAATCAGTTTTGTCACACTCTGGAGTCCCCTTTACCCCATCCACACTGCAGCCGCAACTCTCCCTGTTCCAGCTCCTGTTCCTGTGCCAAAGCTCTGGACCTTCAAAGCTGGTGTATATTCGCTCGCAACTTCGTTGTTTCTCTCCCCTACCTGCCAGTGGACTGGCTGGTGCCAGGCTGAGGATCACAAGAACGCTCTCACCACTGCCTGGGTAAAACCTAGCCACAGGGCGGGAGGCTAGTCAGTATTTGATCAGCATGGGGCAGGGCACAAGCCTGTGCACTGTGGCGACATGAGGACAAGGCTGTGACAGGGACGAGGCTGTGCACTGTGGCGACGTGCAGAACCCTGCTGCCCCTCCGCAGGAGCGCCTGGAGCGCGAGTACAACCTCCAGCTCATCACCACTGCGCCAACAGTCATCTACAAGTGTGTGACTGCTGATGGTGAGGAGCTCATGGTGAACAGCCCTGCCGACTTGCCAGAGGTGAGCATGTGTGGGCGTTAAAAGGGACACAAAAGGGGAGAGAGGGACAGGGTGGCAGCGCGTGTGAGAGAACAAGTGCCGGAAACAGGGGGCAAGAGCGGCAATTTAGAGGGGGGAGAGCACAGTGCAGTGCAATGCAGTGCAGTCAATGCATGCCGACAAGACCCAGAGGACGCCTGCTTCGAGTCATGCACTCAGCTATGTGACGTTGGCCCTCAGCTTTCTGCTCTCAGCTATGTGACGTCAGCCCTCTGCTTTCTGGTACAAACTTTGCCACACACTAGGTAGCTGTGATGTGGCCTTTGTAACCACACACAGTCTGGCTCTTACATGGCCGCAGCCTGTCAAGCGCCGGAGCATTAGTGAGCCCTACGTGCGGCTGGAAATGGTTACTCCGACTGACTATGTAGGGAACCTCATAGAACTTGCCACATCGAGAAGAGGTGAGCCTTAGATGATGGCGTTTTGAGGGTATTCACTAGGGAATAGGAGATGCACTTGCGCATTAGCATGCCGCGCCCAGCAACTATCAGGTTACCCAGCATTCATCCTACAAGTTGGCTCTTCTTTCTGCTCAAGACTTTTTTTGGAGGCAATTATCCCTTACTTCGTTCCAAAATGCCTCTTATTTTCCTTCTGATCAAATGTTTGAGAAACGTAGGCCCAATAACCTGCAGTGCTGGATTTGCAATTTGAGCCATGTACTGATGTTGTTTTTTTGGCACATCGCAGGGGAGTATATTGAGATGAGATATTTGACAGAGAACAGGACAACCCTTGTGTTTGACATGCCGCTTGCGGAAGTGGTCACTGACTATTTTGATGTGTTGAAGTCCAAGTCAAAGGTAAATTAGTGTACTGCAAAAATGCTGGCTGCAGCGTACATTCGACAGCTTGTTGTGCAAGGGATGCCAATGAGCCAACTTCTATCAGTGTCCATGATGCCAAATTTTTATGATCGCCTGGATATATATATATATATATTGCATGCTGCCGCACGCCATCAAACAAATTGCATGCATAAACAGGCACACAGACATAGCGACTTGCACTCATGGCCCAAGTCTGCCGTGCCCTGCGCTGACTGTAGGGCTACGCCTCCATGGAGTACCAGATGACGGGCTTCCGTGAGAACGATTTGGTGAAGCTTGAGATCAAGATCAACGGGGAGCCTGCAGATGCACTGAGCGTCATCACGCACCGCGACAACTCCTACAAGCTGGGCCGCCAGCTGGTGTCCAAGCTGAAGGAGCTCATCCCTCGCCAGATGTTCAAGTAGGTGTTCCATGGCTTACTGCTCAAGGGCCGGATGTTTTGAGTGCCAATAGCCCATGGAGCTCAGACAGGTGTTTTGAGTGCCAATAGCCCATGGAGCTCAGACATGTGTTTTGAGTGCCAAGAGATGTTTTGAGTGCCAATAGCCCATGGAGCTCAGACAGGTGGGCATGCCGTGACCTGAGCCAACCTTGTGATGAATCGGGCATGGCTGACTTGATGGTCGCGAGTCCAGGTTTAGGTGATGTGTCCCCTGGCAAGGTGCTTGGCTATCAAATGCCAAACGGCCAGCAGTCCAGGGGGGGTGAGCAGGTAGGCGCCCCGTGTTGTGGAGTACCCTTGTAAAATGCACGGACCTGATGGAAATTGGAGTGTTGAAAGCAAAGTATGCAGAACCTGGCCCAGGTGCACGAGAATACTTTTAGCTGAAGGTGCATTGGATGGGTCCCTGCCCATCGTGGTTTAGTGAATGTGTACGGCATCGCCTCCCCTGTTCCTGCCAAGTCTGTCCGGCCTCTGTCATCAGTGCTGCTCAAACTTCTGATCACACATGTTAGTGCTGTGCCTGGCACTGATCATACACGCAATCGAGCCGTGATGATATACATGTGTGTTGCTGAAATGCAGGGTGCCAATTCAGGCTTGCATTGGTGTGAAGGTCATCGCATCAGAAGCCATTGCTCCGTACCGCAAGGATGTCACAGCCAAGTGCTACGGTGGAGACATCAGCCGCAAGAAGAAGCTGCTGTCAAAGCAGGTGCGCAGACACTGATCTGGCTGCAATAGTGCAGGCTGGTCCCGATGGATCCCGTGTGTGTGAGAGGCGTGTTTTTACACACCATTTGATATGGCAGAAGCACACCTCGGTGCCTCTCTGACACAGACGCAAGTGCTTCTATGTTCTTGTCCATGCCGCTACTGCCGGAACAGTTGCAGGAGGATCACCATGATTTGCAGGCCCTCCACACCCCACCCTCGCGGCACAGCACCCTTGCACGAGCTCTACATGCTTCGGGTCGGGCATGCACAGCCTCTTGCATGTCTCCTGCGCAGCATGAACCCTGCTTCCCTTGCGCCTTTCTGATTGCCTGGAAAAGTCCTGCTTCCTTGCATCGCTTGAACAGGCGGAGGGCAAAAAGCGCATGAAGGCGCTGGGCAGAGTGGAGGTGCCTCAAGAGGCGTTCATGGCCGTGCTTAACTTGGTGAGTTTCAGTCCTTGTCCCCACCTTGCTTTCCCCTTCCTATCTGTCTGCCTGCCTGCCATCCTATAGGTCAATCGTTTGTGATGGCACAGCACTTCAGCGCTGCGTGGGCACCGCACTTGGTTGTGTGTCTGTTGATAGCACCGGCTGATAGCACCGGTACCTTTGGCCAGGTGTCCTCGTTTCGCAGGTGACAGGGCGCTTGATACCTGTCTTTGCGCGACTCTTTCTTGTAATGCTCGCTGTACTGCAGGACAACGACAAGTAAAATGCAGGGTCCGGATGGATGTGGGGTTGGCCTGTCGGCTGCACAATGAGGGCGTGACCACTGAAACGGTGGAATGTCATTGGGACAGAGTGTAGTTGAGGATCAGAGTTCGGCATTAGTGTCCAATCATATTTCGTTTTCACCTTAGATGTACATTACATAAAGAGCAGCAAGCACCAGCTGGCGTAAACCCTGCCCTTGCAACCTCTGCTTGCGCAGAGCCTACAGGAAACTCAACTTTGCTTTTTCAACTTCTGCCACTTTCTAATTGTTGCAAACTAACAGTTCCATTTGTCGTGAGTTGGGCTAGGCTGTTGAGGATGGGCAGTTGGAACATCGTCGGCGCTGCAATCCAGCGCTGTGCTGCTTTGTATGCCACCACAAACCAGTAATTTGTGCGGCGCTGCAGATGCAGGCCGAAACTCTTTCACCTGGCCACAGTCCCTGTGCTGGGGTGCTAAATCTCAAAGGTTAGGTCAGGTTAGGTTGCATAGCTGTACCTGCCGAACGAGTGCGGCTTAGCTGAAGCAAAACAGGCCTGCAACTGAAACTGACGAAGGGCAAGCAAGGTTGTGTTCTGAAATCAAAGGGTTACACTGTAATTGGCAGGGGTTTCAAGAAAAAGGCCCTCAGTCAGGAAGAGCGACTGCTAGCCTGCTCAGAAAAGGCTATCAGTGCATGAAGGAAGAAATAAAGCTTTTTGTTTTCCTGGCACAGAAAAGCAGGCACATTATCTAAGCGTTCGGAAGGAAATAGGGATGCATAAGTCCTTCGGAGAGAGACCACGTGTGGATGGGTGCAGTGAAAAAGGACATGTTGCTCATCCTGTACGCCATGAGCATTACACAAGTCACAAGTAGGGGAGGTATTGTGAGTCCAGGTCACAGTTTCAATTCATAGAGTGTGGGCACAAAGTCTGAAGCGAGCCACGCTGCAAATAATGTCTTGATCTTCCCCAAAGATCTCAAAAAATCTCAAAGAAGGAAGATCAAGGAGCATGAATCTAGGAAGGGTGTATGGCGAATGTGTGACCAGGGCCCTCTTGGTCGGGAGGGCGCACCATTGATGGTAAGTGGCGCTCTCGAAATCTAAGCACAGCATTTTAGGCACTCGTGTACACGAGCCAGGCCTTTGGTGTCTACTTGACTTTTAAAGTCTCTCAACCTTTCTTAAACTCTTGAATAGAGTTGAAAGGGGTTTAATAAGGTTTACAAGGAGCTAGGGCAAGACTTGTTTAGCTTGAGGATGCCTCGAGGACAGCTTTTCTCAGCGAGGCCACTCTTCATAACAATTATATCTGTTTGAATATGAAAACATCAACTTTAGGCCTACGAATGAATTGGACCGTTCGTCTACTAGTTCATGACGGTGGAAGTTCATATCCAATTTTTTTTGGGGTGTGTAACAGATCAAAATGTAAACACATCCATGCTCATGGATGTGATGTGCTGAGGGGTGGAAATTGTAAAGGATGGCAGACCTGGTATTGATCGAGCCTGGAACCAGTGTGTTTACTGGAGGGGAGATCCGTGTGGTAGGTGTCATTGTAAAGAACAACGCAATGAGCTTGCAGGTACAGACACACAAGACATGATGACATAAATACCTTTCGCTTTACAGGCCATCCTTCCCGTGGGGGATGTTCCCCGTCAGGCTTTGGATGCCTACATGGCATGCATCAATCAGGCCCGCCACATCTCGCTCAGCAGCATGCGCGCCCACTACAGGGAGCAAGCTCAGAAGACTCCCTTTGGCAACCTGGATTGGGACAAGGGCTTCATGCATTTTCGGTACATGAACGTGAGCCTTAAGGCAGAAAATATTTTATTTGTGTGTTTGATGGACAGTGCATGCGCGCATTGACAGACTGTGCAGCTTGTACAGATTTGGAGGAATGGGGTGCTAAATGTACACCTGCGAGGCAAGATGTCACACTGACATCAAAGGGTCTCCTCGTACTGCTGGCATCAAGTGCTGTGGGAGCTGGAGTACGCTGTAGACTCTCCACTCAGCCATCGCATTTCAATGCCCACCCTGCGCAGCTGGATGAGGCGCGTAAGAAGTCACGCACAAGTGACCTGCATCGCCAGCGCCAAATTCTGGCTGTGCTGGGTGTGGTTCACTGCCCTTGGACGCACTCCCTGCCTGCGGCCAACACCGAGTTCACAAAGATGTGCAGGTGGGCACCAGCACTGCGAGGCATGCTGCATGCTCCATGGCCTGCGTAGTTGGCAGTTCATGAGCGAGGCTGTTGAGTGCTGGCATTGTGGTGTGCTTGCTTGCCTCATGTATGTTCTGGGCGTGCGGGGCTGGGAGCGTATGGCAGGGAGCTCCTTGCTGTGCACCGCCTGCCACATGTGATCTCTGGACTGCAGGGTGGATGCAACTCAACATCGGGCATTTTCTTTGAGCAGATGCTGCCTTGGACGATTGGACTTGGTGCTTGGATCTATTGGAATCAGTCTGTTGATCTGTTGAGCTGTAGTGCTTGTACTACTGGACTTTGTGCTTGGATCAATCAGTGGCTATTGCACATGCTCACCAGCACCAGCCGAGGCAGGTAGTGGTGAAGGCCATGTCCGTTCCGTGTCTGCACTTTATAGGCGTGAGCAAATGTGTAGGGTTACAAGGCACTGTGTTGCATGCACGCGATGTGTTTTTCCCAGAATGCGTGTGCTGAATCGCCAGAGTTTACGGGGTTTGTGCGTTTAAGAGCACCCCAAAAAAATTGGCCCACTAAAAAGGGTCTGTCCCACTAGATCCTTCAGGGTGGCCACCTGAGCCTGCTGCCCCCTCAGCCCTGATCCAGTCAGTGCGTTTGTTGGGACTCCTCAATGCGAGCGCCGCCCTCAAACTTAGCATTTGCGTGCGCGCCCACGTGCGCATGCACACACACACCCTCAGGCGCACGCGCACACGCACAATGGCATGCCCGGGTGTGTGCAATCCCGCAGCCTTTTGTTCCCAGAGGCGCCCATACAGCGCTGCCTGCTGGTGGACCCCAGCGCGCACCATCTGCAACAAAGCAGGGAGTGCGACTATGACAACTTCATCCTGCTGCATCCCGGAGGTGCGCGCCTGTGCGTGCCTGTGTACACGTGCGCGTGTGTCTGGCAGCCACACTGTCTGAGCATAAGTGTGCCTAGGCCTGCATGCGTGCTCCCATCTACGTGGGTAAGTGTGTGCATCCTTAGCCAATGAAGGAGGCAATTGTTTTCACTGCCTACGTAGTTTTCTTTCTTTTCTTTGTATGCATGTGTGCGTGTGTGCGCTCGCGTGTGTGTGCATCCAGGAGCGCGCACGTGTGTACAAGCAGGCGTGGATGCTTGGATAGTGCCTGGTGCTCAGGCAGCCAGCGCCGCATCTCTGATGCGCCTGAGGGGAACCTCGGAGGGCAGAGGCCTGGTCACTTGACAGGGCGCTCACGCGCACCTCCCAGCGCCGCACGCCTTCATGCTTGTGCATGCAGGCAGCATTGAGCATCTGGAGCAGCAGTTCAGCCTCTGTCTGCACGACCTGGCAGCCTTGGTGCTTGCAGGTGCGGCGGTGTCCTAGCAGGCGCGCATGGGGTGCGTGCAGGAGCTCAGGTGCACGCACAGATGCGCCTGTTTCAAAGCAGAGGTGCAGCTGTTGCGCTCAGGTACACACATGGTCCTTGCAGGTGCAGCTGCTCCCATGTGGGTGCAGCCCTGTTGTGTAGCAGCCCCATTTTCATATCATGGCCCCCGTGCAGAACTGTGTGCATGTATGCGTAAGCCCACGTGTCCCCTTGCAGAGCTGGAGCGCTGGGTGCGCGGCGCGTCTCCGCTGAGAATGCCCCTCTCAGTGTATCTCGTCTCCCCCATATGATTTCCTGTGTTCCCGGAAATGTGGGTCTGTGTGCGCGTGTGTCTGCGTGCAGAGCTGGAGCACTGGGTGCGCGGCACGTTTCCGCTGAGAATGCCCCTCTCAGTGTATCTCGTTCCCCGCATACAATTTCCTGTGTTCCTGCAAATGTGGGTTTGTGTGCGCGTGTGTCCGCGTGCAGAGCTGGAGCACTGGGTGCTCAGCGCATCCCCGCTAGGAATGCCCATGGGCCCGGCATGCTACGCAGACAGCCCCGACTTCACCCGCAGCACAGCGGTTGCGGACGACGCGGGCAAGCGCTTTGCACTCGACGAAGACGAGGTGCGCATGCGTGCTTGCATGCGTGCCTGCGTGCGTACACTTTGCAACCAACAAGGACCAGGTGCGCATGCATGCGTGCATACACGCAAGCACTTGCACTGGACAAGGACAAGGTGTGCATGCGTGCTTGCATGCATGTGTGCGTACATGCATGCGCACTAGGACTTTGCGCACGATGAGGTTGAGGTGCACTCGCGCGCACGCATGTCGCAGGCATGCGAGCATGTGTAGTGGGCGCCATTGACTGCTTGCCTGTATGTGGGTCCAAAAATGGTCATGCCTGCAAGATAGTGTTGTGGCGAGTGGGTGCTGTGCGCGGGCAGCAGGGCTGTGCGACGCGTCCCTCACGAGCACGTGCGTGCCCTGCGCCGCTTGAGCACGCAGGCCCATGAGAAGAAGCGGTGGGGGCGGCTGATGAAGGCAAAGGGGGACCTGTGCCTGATGGCGGGGTCGTGCCAAGACGCGTTTGACCACTACAGGTGAGGCCCTAAGAGGGCAAGTGGTCACGTCTACACAATGCCAGGTGTGCGTGCGCGCATGTGTGTGTGAGTCCTGTAACCTTCGGGTGGAGGGCAGGCGCTGCTCTGCGTACCCAAGGAAGGGTGCTGCCACCGTGGGCCTTTTATCTTTTTCAGGTGCTTGCTCCCAGCAACAAGTTGCAGCCCCAAAACCTGCACGCTGGCTTGCAATCCTGTCCTGAAGCGCCCTTGGCAGCCGTGCTGCAGCGGTGGTGCCTGTGGCTTGCTGTGGAGGCTTAAACGGTGGAGGGGGACCACAGGGATGGTGCAGGATGTCAGCCTGTGTCCAAGAGCCCTGCACCCCTGGGGCTCTTCAGCCCTCTGCTAGGTTGTGGCGAATGAGACAGGGTGACGGCACGAGCGCCAGCCATGGGGCAGCAATGCCGCTTGGCAAGCAGGGAGCAGGCAGCCTTGCACATACTGCACTCCCAGGCAAGCAGGAAACGGGCAGCCTCGCACATGCCGCACTCCCAGGCAAGCAGGTGCAACCTCAGAAATGCCGCGTTCCCTGCGCAGAGCCTGGTGCACTTCCTGCCCTAGAGCTCAGTGCGCTCCTTGCGCAGAGCTTTGCCCTGGCACAGCGCATCCAAGCAGCGCGGTTCCCTTCTTGTGCCGGTGCCTTATCCCTCTGGTGGAACACCTCAGGAGCGATAATAAGAGGTCGGACGACATGTAACCAATCGCCACCTCCACCACAACGCCGATGCAGCGGCCCGTTGCCCCTGCTGCCAGACCCTGGTCGTGTAGCCAGTGGGCAGTTGCATCATAGGCGTTGCCCGCTGAGTGCTGCCCCCATCCTTGTTCAGCCTCCTGCGTGCATAGGCGTTGCCCACTGAGTGCTGCCCCCATCCTTGTTCAGCCTCCTGCGTGCATAGGCGTTGCCCACTGAGTGCTGCCCCCATCCTTGTTCAGC
>LFIK01001719.1_pt1 | contig 17512 bp, 15 predicted proteins | sample 643401 | NCBI WGS metagenome assembly LFIK01 (sample SAMN03777447, study PRJNA286221) | soda lake metagenome | biome: soda lake; feature: Kulunda steppe; material: water; isolation source: sample T5-Br brine of Lake Tanatar-5 | place: Russia: Kulunda steppe | collected 2010-07
ACACACACACACACACACCAAAACACGCCCACACTCACACTCACACAAGCACACATAGTTCAAGACAACAATGCGATTCTTTCAAAGCATGAAACAGCTCAAATGGAGCTTGGGAGAATGCAGGTGGGCGTGTTTTGGTGTGTGTGTGTGTGTGTGTGTCTGCACACTGAAAAGATTTCCTCAGCAGGCAGCACCAAGCGTTTGTAGTACAGGTTCAAGCGGCGTGTGAGAGCTTGTTGGCGCCTCATGATGGCATGTCATCCAAACCATGTGTATCCACTTAGCCGTGCCCCGAGTAGATGCGCAAAAAGGCGATCGCAGAATCTCCACCACTCGGCCTCCAAAACTTAGTAGTGACCTTAATCAGGCACGTGCACAATACTAATGGCTGAATTTCTTTCGCCTGTGCCTTGAATGCCTCACAGTCCTGGACTGGGCTTGTCAGCGTGCCGTGTGAATGCCCCTCCTGCCGCACAGATGGAAGCTGCCAGACGCCAAATATGCCTCAGGTGAATCCATGCCATCATGCATATGCTTGTTGTGCACACACGCAAGTAAGCAAAAGGGAGAAGCCGGCTTCTGCCACTGGCTGCACCTGCAAGCTGACACTGCACATACACGTCTGCCTACTTTGTTGGATTGGAATTATTGTGAACATTTGCAATGGCTGCTTGCCACGAATGCTTTTTCATGCCCACGTAAGTGCCCCATAGCACCGATCCGCTCAGATAGGTCTCCACTCAGCCCTAACCACACGGGTGTGATCATAACCTCTCTAACATGAGCAACACTGCGTGCAAGTCTCAAAGGCACATGCCAAATCCTGATGCTCTGCCAAACCCTGCTTGTTTTGTATGGACTGCAGCCCCATCAAAAGGTTTCTGTAGGACCAGCGCTGACCTCACCCATGGAATTCTCCAAGAAGAGATGTCCATCAACAGGCAAGCAAAGTGTTTTGCTCCAAGAGCCCTAGACCAGGACACATCTTCCGGAACTGTGCCGTCCAGGCACAATCCGTTATTAGGATTTTGGTTTAATCGTGAGCCAGGCTACCATAGCAACCTGCCAGAACCAGGATACAAAGGCCCTTGAATTTGGGTCACAGAAAAATTATAGATGCTTCAGTTGGCACATGGGTAGGACTTCAATGAGACTAAGCCGCCTGGAATGCACCTGTCCAAGGTGATGACGAGCGTGTTGGAGCGCTACAATACGCGCACAGGCACATAAGCACACATGCAATCACACAAACACCACACAACCACACACATGCACTCACATGAAGCGTAGTCGTTGCGTGCTTATTTGAAAACTTACCTTGGAAGGTCAGCACCGGCTCAAGTTGTCAAATGAAAGGTACATCCATCCTGAGCTCATTGTGGAACATTTTGCGTTTATTATGTGCACACGCATGACTCCACCACATGGGTCCATGACTACTTGACTGATAATTACAAATTTTTGTTGTGCGCTGAGTGAAAGCTATCCATGAGCCTTGGATGCCTTGGGTTCTATCGTTTGAAGCCCCAGGAATAGGTTTGGTGTGCCACTTTAATGTTGCAGCTTTTGAATGTGCATAAATAAGCATGTACCTAAAATCATGCACTTCATGTCTGAGACAGCTGTTCTTTAGAAGCGTAGCAAGACGGAACACATGCCTTCTTACATTATACCCCATGCCTTCATGTCCAATCACTCAGGGCGGACATCAGATATCCCGCAACATTCATGTAGCCTTGATCTTGAAGGCCTAGATGTGTTGAATTCCAATGTGAGTGTGTGTTGCAGGAGAAGCGCATAGGTGTGTGCTTATATGAGTGCACATGCACTTGCATGTGCGCGTTTGAGTACGTGTGCATGTGTGCTGCAGGAGTGCACATGCAGCCATATGCAACAAGTTTCTACTTGCAAAATTAGCCATCCATGACTCTGTTCTCCATTAGAAGCCTTATCAGAGTTTCTACTGCTCTCTGACAGTGTCATGGTGTTGAAGCTCTTGTGTGTGGACACGTTAAGCTCAATACACCCATACAGGCACTTGACTGTCCTTGCAGCAGGCCCCACGAACATGTTCATTAGTCCCATCAAGCCGGCACACGTCCAGCCAGTTCTTGCAGCAGGAGCAGGTAGGATAAGCTGGAGTTTGCCTACTGTCCAATCAAAAATCCGTAGTAGGCTGCAATATCTCACCGTGTCTGCCTATCCATGCAATTTACAAGCGATGGAATGAAAGTTGTGGGTATGTTGCCTGACTGATCCCAGATTGGCATCGTTGTAGCGAGTGCATGATGCACAAGCATGGTGGCATATAGCTCCCTACCAGTCCAAGCTGTGGCTAATGGGTTAAGATGAAGGTTGATGAGACAATTCAAAAGACTGAAATGTCTTGACATGCACAAAATGTCAACTGGAAGTCAGGCTAGCGCCCTCAGCCGCGCAATTGCTTACTGCATTGCTTGCCTAACTTGCGGGTCATCGGATGCAGCAGTAGCTACTGGGAAGGTGTTCTGCCTGCTCGATTGACAAGTTTGCATGAGCTGATTCTAACATACCACATAAAGTATGCAGACGGGCAGGCAGGCTCATGTTTATGCTTCTGCACATGCATTTTGTGTTAGAACATCTGAACGCACTGTTTGCTGAACGCAATGCTTGTTCCTCCATGCACAACTCTCCCTGCACCCCTTCCTCCTGGCCCTCAACGTGTGCAGGCAAACCGGATTGCCGCCTGTTGCACGCGCGGGTGTTCTTAGACCTGCACCTTGCCTTCAAGACTCCATGCATGTCACATGCAGCATGTGTGCCCGTGAGCTTTCAGCAAACATGCGCACACACGCGCACACAAGGTACAGCGCAGCCTCCGTGTTTTCCCCTGCAGCCCCCCTGGTGCGCATGTCCACATGCTTGTGCACTGACATATGGACATGCATGCCAAATGCTCGCAGGCGTTGCCCAGCCTGCAGCGGGCCCTGAGGGGCGCACACAGGAGGCGCTCACCCAGCTTCACTTCCAGCCCTCAAGCAATTGCTGGCCACAGAGTAGACAGGGAGAGTTGGGGGCTCAGTATTTACAGGTAGGGTGTGTGGCCTTCTTGTCTCAACCCACGGTATGGCCGTGCTCTTGAAAACACAAGGCCTGTTGTGCTGCATGTAAGGTACTCTTGATTTGCTGCAGACAACATGCAGACCTACAAGAAGTCCCCTGCCACAAGCGCTGTCAAAGGCGGAGCATCAAAGGCGTGTCGATATTTGCCGTGCATGACAGGGAACTCCAAGCACTCCCCTGCCTCGAGCAAGGGCACTCAGTGAGCAGCATACCCATGGGTGTGCTGCACTCCCTCAGTGAGGATCTGCCTGCCGAGATCCGACCGGCCAATCTTTCCTGCTCAGGCAGCAGTACTCAGCTGCAAGCTGCTGGGCCAAATGGTGTGCGCAACATGGAGTGCAGCGCAAGGCATAGTGCAGGCTTGAGGATAGGAGAGGAGGGCGGTCTGGAGGGCTGGCGCAGCTCTTTGCATCCCGGAGACACCAGTTCCAGCTTGTGCACCCAACTCAGCAAATGCGACAGCGCCTATGGGCAGTCAAAGAGCACATACAAGGCCGTGGGTGTGGAGAAGCAGGCAGAGCATGAGCACAAGCAACAGCAGTGGAAGGATGGTCAGAAGATGGCCAGCTTAATGTGCTTGGGAGTGGGAGAGGGGGAGCAGCCTGAAGAGGAGCCCACAGCCTGTTGGTGAGTAGCAAGGCTGCAAAGTGGGGCTGGACAAGAAAAGAAGATTTTTGTTAGTTTGGTCGGCCACCTTTGCCCTTAACGTGATCGCCATATAAGCACAGCAAGCAATGCATGAATTACGCACTCTGGCACCTGTCATGCACGGCTTCTGCCCCATACTGGCAGCTGGAAGGCACAAAAGGGAATGTCCATGAAAAGGCTAACACAGAGGGTGAGAAAAGGAACGTCAAGGGTGACAAACGATTGGAGGCACACGTGCTGGAATGTTCCTGCATGTCTGCTGCAGTGCTGAGCTTTAAGTGCCCGATAACTGCTTCCACTCTATAGAGCCTTACCATGACCATTCTTTAAAATTGCTTAGGATGCTAGCTGGTGATGCACTCACTTGTACACTGTTGTCGCTGCATCTGCTTAGCTGTCACACAGTCATGCCTTGCAGGCACCATGTTCGTGTGCCTCCAAGTGCGGGCCATACTTGAGTGCTGTGCATCCATGCCTTGCAGGCACCATGTCGAGGCCACATTTGTGACAGACCCTGAAACGAGCACTCAGCTGATGCTGATCACCCATCATGATGTGTCTGACTACATTAACACAGACCTAAAAGTCAAAGAGGTGCGCAAACGCCACCATGGAGGGCGCTCATCACCGTTCCCTCTTGTGTTCTGCGCACCCGCTGTGCCTTGTACCTTGGCATCATGGTGAAGGGGCAGCATGGTGAAGACTCTGCAAGCAAATGAGGGCGCCCTCACTTCGGATCACAGATGTGTTCAACCAGAGTGGAGTGGAAGCAGGCGCTTGCTGTCTGCATGGAATTAGCCAGGGCCCAACCTCGCACCTTGCCAGTGCAAAGATGCCGGAGGCTGACATTTTCATCTTGTCTTTGAAGTCTGCTTCTCTGCCACAGCCTTTGGATTGAGTGTGTGTGTACTGCGTGCGATACGCGTGCACCTTAGCATGTCTGTACAAAATTATGCCCTCATGCGCACACACACACACAAGTACGTGTATGAAAATGTACGCGCAAATTTACACGTGCGCTTGCTGCGGGGAATGTTTTGCAGGTGGCTCCTCACGTGTTGTTTGGAAGCAGGTTGAGAACCTACAACTCCTGATTTGGGAGCATGAGCATGCAGGACACCTGTGCATAAATGCATAGGCGCATGCCTGCATCTGTCTGAACGCAGCGTGTTCCGTTGTCAAAACTGACCGTCTGGTGGCTGCAGATTTTGGACCTGGACCACTCCCTCCTTGAGCAGGTGTTCCCCCAGCACGTCCTGCAGGTAAGGACTTGCAGCTGCACACATGCCCTGCCCTGAGCAAGTTCATGCACATTTCCCCCAGCATGCATCTAGCTGATGAGGGCTTTGGCCACGCATCCCGTGCCAGAGGGAGCGCACCACTCTTGCAAGCAGCATATGCCATCTCTTGTGTGTGCCGGCCGGATCGCACCTTTTATGTGTGCCGGTCGGATTGCATCTCTCATGTGTGCCGGCCAGGTTGCATCTCTTCTGTGTGCCGGCCGGATTGCACCTTTGCCGTATGGTCCAACTGGTTGGCACACATGCCATAGAGCCTCAAGGTATCCTCGTGGGCTTGGCTATTAAACGCGCTTAGTTAAGCAGCACATCGCAACCCATCTTTTGCTGTAACGGACCAGGACCATGCATGTTAAAGCCATGGTCGTTTTGTCGTCTGCGTTCCCATGTCCACTGCTCATGCTGCAGTATTTTAGCTGCACAGCAGCTGGCCAGGGCTTGCAACCCTTTCCTTTCAGCACATACCTCCTCGCTCACCCACTTGCACACGCTTCCTCCTGTCCATTGCCTCTGGCTGCAGCTATGTCCTAGCCTGCCTCAACCCAGACCCATCTGCCATGCGTTGCGGCCAGCATGTGCATCTATTGCTCTCACCTTCAGCCTTGAGCAGCCCCCTGCCCTGCCCTGACCCATCCCTGCACGACATGCGCAGGCCATTGCCAACGCACACCAGCAGCATCTGAGGGGCCAGGCGGCGGATGTTGAGCCAAGATAGGTTGGGCAGCACACCACCAGACCCACAAAGTGTGCTCCCTGTGCAAGCTTGCTGGACAACAGATGCTAGTACGCAGCTGCAGCTGGCGTGGGGCACTGATGCTGCGCCAAGCAGCCGCTGCCGCAGCAGCAGCGCCAGGGCCCAGGCTGTGGCAACCTGCTGGACAGAGGAAGATGGGGATGTCACAATTTTGCATTGCCCAACTCCTGAGCAACCATCTGCAGCAGCAACAGGAGCCCGGCAAGCCGCTGGTCTTCATGGCAACATGGCTCAGAGGGGGACATGCAGCCTCAGCCACTGCACCAGCCCTTTGCACCTCAGCTCAGTACTGCTACCTGCTGGGCCCCCCAACGCACCACTGGTTCCTGCCTCCCGCACCAGCCACAAGCCATGCAGCCCTTGCCCAGGGTGGACCCCAGAGTTGAGACACTGTGCCTCAGAGCCCCTGGCAGCACACAACCCAGCTCCCACCTGCACAGCCAGCTCGCCGCTGCCTGGGCCAGAGCCCGCACCAGGAAGCCCGCAGGCATGCGCACCAGAAGCTGCCCTTGACATTCCTCTCGAGTGCCCGCCCACGTGCCCCCCTTGCCTCTCCCCTAGCTGCGCACCTCCCCTCAGGTCACCAGCGCTGGCGCCGGCAGTGCTAAGCTCAACTCAACTCAGGGCTCCTCGTCGGTGTCCGCTGGCGCAGCCCCTTAGACCTGAGCAGTGCCCCACACCCCTCTCCCGCCCCTCAAGGCTGCAGCAAAATCTGTTGGGCCGCAGCCAGAGCCTGCAGTGCCTGCCTGCGCTCTTGCCAACGGCACTCGGGAGTGCGGCAAGGGGCTGTCACAGTCAAGGCTTGCCCAAGCCATGGCTGCGGCCGTGGCAGGTGCAAGAGCAGGAGTGCAAGCTGCAACGGGGCTGGAGCACAGAGGAGCTTGGGCAGAGCCTGGCCTTGCAGCCCCATGCCAGCCCCTCCACGCTGTATTGCTCAGGAAGTACTTCACTCCTCGAGGACCAGGGCTGCTCTGGGGTCAGCCCTTCTGCGCGTGCTCATGGTCAGCACAGGTGAGAGATAATGATGCTGGTTGGGACATGGGAAGAAAGGGCGACAATATCGGTGCTGGTATGTTGCAGGTGTGCGCGCAACAGCAAGTGTCTGGACCATGCATAAATGGCCTTTTGTTTGACAGGGACACAAACGAGAGCTGTCCGCATGCTGGCACGGTGTTTCTCAGCTCTGTCTGCGTAGGAGTCAGGCTGCACCCTTACCCGTACTTCCTCTTGTTCAGATTGGCCAGGTGTGAGATCGGTCAGGACCCTAAGGCGGCAGCGCAATCAACTGGAGAGGCTTCCAATTCACTAGGTGTGTGCCAGGCAAGGTGGTTCTAGATGCAAAAGCACCTTGGCTGGGCAAGCATTTCCAGCGGAGTATGGGTCCCTAAGGTGATCATTGCAGATTGGCTTTCTGAGCAAAAACCATGGTGCGCCCAGGCTTGAGCCTGTGCCACTTGAAGTCGGGCAAAACCCGCTCCCGTCCACATGCACAAGTCCTGTTTTTTAGGCCTGGTCGGTCAGTGCATGCGCACGCAATTTTGATCACACACTCATTGGTACTGTGACTGATTGGCTGGGCCAGAGATCCTCCTTTTGGTAGATGGTGCCCGAGGTGTGTGTTAGAACAGTGCCGCCACTAGCAGCCTGCTCAACACTTGTCCTAAAATAAACGTCAGGGAGCAATGTCATGGTCAATCCCTGTGGTAGTCTGACTCTGCGTTGAATTACTGTTCAGTTCACTGAAGTAGCCTGCGTGCTAGGTTGAATGACTCTGCGTTGAATTACTGTTCAGTTCACTGAAGTAGCCTGCGTGCTATAGGTTGAATGACTCTGCGTTGAATTACTGTTCAGTTCACTGAAGTAGCCTGCGTGCTATAGGTTGAATGACTCTGCGTTGAATTATTGTTCAGTTCACTGAAGTAGCCTGCGTGCTATAGGTTGCAACACCAGGATGCTTTTGATTTCTCTGTCGTCAATGTGATGTATGCAAGCAAGCGTGCTGCTTCACAGGCAATCATTCCAGCTCGAGCGTTTCAGCCGCCCCACACACTAGAGGTTGATCATTACACAGTGCACATCTGACTCTTATCCATATATCTCTAGGCTGTGTTTGTGCTCAGCATTTTCTGACTGTGCTCAATCTTCAATTTGCCATTCTGCATCACGACTTGTTCCCCTGCAGACGTTCAGACTGAGGCAGTGCCCAACCCTGCCGCGCTTGCCGGCGGAGTCGGAAGTTACCACTCAAATATCACCGTCATGTTGTGAGTGCCATATGCTGTGTGAGGTCTGAGTGAGGTCCCACACTGTGCAGTGAGGTGCCATACTGAGTGGGCTCCCACTCTGTGCAGTGAAGTGCCTTACTGAGAGAGATCCCATACCTGATCTAATACTGAGGCAGGTCATAGAATGATTTTGGTTCCCTTAGAGTGAGGCTTGCCTGTTGGCCCTTTGTGTGCCACCTAATAAACTGTCACACTCCAAAGACTTTGGTGGTAAGGTGTTTGGTTTGGTGCCCAAGCCACACCCTCCCTGTTAGCTATGCATTCACGGTTGTCTTGTGTCTTTAGCTACCCCTCTTCAGTCAGCAGTCCTCTGTTCTCTCCTGCATGCCTTCTTGGATCCACCTGCAACTGCGGCCCCCATACCTTACAATCCTGCATTGGCCTCCACAGCAAGATTTGGACCCTTGCAAGTTGGACACGTCCTTGCACTCGCTCGCCCCCTTACATCTAAATGTCCTTGCACGGAGTCCTTGACGTGCTTGCAAGTGCTCGCCCCCTTACATCTACATGTGAGGGGACGAGCCTGCTACTGTGCAGTGCCCTGCCCCACCCCTCAAACCACGTACCTCTCCTGCACCCAAAAGCTGCCCTTCGCTTTGGCGTGCAGCGCGGATGTGGTGAGCTTTACGTCCATGGCCACTGCAGTGGAGCCCTTGGAGGTCATGGACTTCCTCAACGCCCTTTTTCTGCGCTTTGACGCGCTGCTTGATGCTGTGGAGAAGCACGGGGTGTACAAAGTGGAGACAATTGGAGGTATGTGGCAGCAAACAATTAGAACGGGCAGAGCGCGTATGCTCCACCAGGGCCATGCCAGTGGTGTGTGGCAGTAAAGCAGCTTGCCAAACCCAAGGGTGACTTAAAAGCCCAAGGCTTTTGCATGCAGCAGGAGAGCTTGGGGGTGCAATGGAAGGACATGTTGGGGTTGCAACAATGAGAGTGTGTTGATAAATTTGAGGGTTTTGTGCACAGCTAGCTGTGCTGGTGGATGAACTTACTAACACTGCACCTTTGCAGTCTGGCGTATGCACATGCACACAGACACACGCACACACGCACACACAGACTCTGGTAGTATTTATGGCACAAGCAAGCACTGATAAGGGCTTGGTGTGAACATGTGCTGCCTACCTGCCTGTACCCGCCTGCTGCTTACCAGGCTGTGCCCACCTGCTGTCTACCAGCCTGTGCCCGCCTGCCACTTACAAGCCTGTGCACGCCTGCTGCTTATCAGCCTGTGCCTGCCTGCCGCTTACCAGCCTGTGCCTGCCTGTGACAATTAGTATACATGAGCCATCAGCTGTTGGGAAGCATCGATTTTGATATATTTTTATGGGCCTCACAGCGTTTTTCCCATGAGCCAGGTACCGCCTGCCGCTTACCTGCTCAACCTGCTACTCCCCTACCAGCTTAAGCTTCCCCCTGAGCAACAATCCTGCTCGCGCACATCATTTGATACAAAAAAACATGCCCCTCCCCTTCTCCTCACTTCTGTTACTTTGCTACAGTTGGGTATATAGTATGCTCAGGGCTGGCTGAAGCATCACCCGTGATCTGCGCTCGTGCTCACCTTATTCCCCTCCCTGACCATGCCCAAATGATTGCCGCAGACTGCTACATGGTGTGCGGGGGCCTGCTGAAGCGGGAGGATCCCAGGGCCTCACACACGCTGTGGCAAAACGAAGGTGCTACCAACCCTGCGTGCCACATGCACGCGCTGGCCATCAGCATGCTGCGTGCCGCACAGGTGAGGCTTTCAATTCCCTGAGTGTTGCGCATGCATGGCACTCCAGGCACCACACCTGCAGGGGCTTGTGCTCTTCACTCTTACACAGCACAGATGGGGCATGCAATTTCCTGAGTGAAGCACTCCAAGCCTTCATTTCGCTAATGGCCTTTTTTTGGTGATTTATATCGGAGCCTCTAGCAGCCCGCAGTGCATGGTACTGAGCTGTAATGTTTGCATCAACTCACATCGAGGCTGCGCCATCATTGATGATGATTAGAATTTGCTTGCCCATGTTGCTGCCCTTATGGCATTAATTGCATCCAGTGAGTCCCCACATTGGCGTTGCACTCTGAACATTGATCCACACCCCAACATTGCTTGGTTGAGGCCAGCTTCTGGATGACCATTAGGACAATCTTTATGAAGTTGGATGAAATGTTGCTCACACACTTGCGCTGCACAGATGATGCCCATGCCAGCATCTGGAGACCCTGTGCAGCTTCGCATCGGCATGCACACGGTGAGAAGCGCTGTCAGCAAATAAGAAGAGGGCCAGTGTATTGAGTCACAATCCAGCCAAATCTACGCTTATGCTTTGACGTGGTTTGGACTGTACTTAGGGAAATGTTGAGTTTCCAGGCCTGAGAAGTTGTATGATCAGAGTGTTGCAGCAATGTCAAAGTTGAATTTCATGAGATGTTTGCCTGCTGAGACATGTAGCACGGATCTTTGTGTCTCTAAAAAGATAGCATGCAGGGCTAACCGCATGTGAAAACTGGACACATAGTAAGGGGTTTGCCTATAGCACAAATGTTTGAAAATATAACACATGTGAAATTGGCCATTTCAAGTGGCTGCCAACTGAATTGGGCCTGCCGGCCCTTTCCGTGGTTGTTGACTTGCAATATCAGTATGATTATGGAGGATGAAGACTCTGAGCTCGAGTTATGGATGAAGTTGGGGGAAGATGGCAAGTAACCATACGTCCAAGGGTGCTGCATGCTGAACTGCTCAAGAAGCTGACGTCTAGTGGACGAAAGAAATGGGAGAGCAGGTTTACTGCAGTCACTAAGGAAGAATGTGGGGGATCGGTGGTGCTATTTTGCAAAGAGTACAAGATAAACCTCAGCCCAGCAAACCCGTCGATGACCCTAGTGCGCCACACGTGCCCCTCGGCAGCCTTAGCAGCAGCAAAAAAGAGGCGAGCAAGCAATGCAGACCCCAGTGAGCAGCTGCAGCAGGAGGAGGAGGAGGAAGTGGATTGCATTGGACAGCCCCCAAAAAAGATGCACAGCACAAGCAGAGCATGCCAGAATTTGCAGTGACAGCAGCCCAGCTCAAGCAGTTCCACAGATTTTTTGCAATGCACATCAAGGCAGAGCGCCCCCTCGTGGATGTGGACTGCCCTTGCCTGAAGTGAGTATTCACCTAGAGAAGCGCGACCACGCAACTGACTCCGCGCAGTTGCAGACCATTGAGCCTGTCAAGCCAGACTTTTGTGTTCAAGTTCTGGTTGTGCAAGGCAGCAAAGCAGTTCCCATTGCTCTCTGTGGCAGCAAACAAGCTTCTATCAGCACATGTAATGTCAGATGCAGCGGCGCGGAACTGGTCAGCTTGGGGGCGCATCTACACACCACTCCGCAACAGCCTCAGCATTGAGATAGCTAAGAAGATGATTTATGTCAAGGCAGACATGCCTGCAGCTTGGTACAGCTTGGAACAGTAAATCAGACTCAGTGACTTTTTGACATGGAACATGTTGCCTTGGTAGATCAGATCTGACATGGCAAGGCCCCCATACTGATATTTTCAGTCATCATACATTTTTAAGACACTAGCTGTCCCTTGAAAGAAATGAACGTGATATAAGGCAGCAAGAGCGAAGCAAAATGCACCGTGAGTGCATAGATAGAGGCGGCTAAGTCAGATAGGCATGGTCAAATATAACATTGTATCTTGGCCTATTGGCCAAGCAGAGCACAGCGGAATTATTTTTTGCTAACTATATTTGGCAAAAGAGAGTTCTAAAAGGTTTCTAATCATCCCTCAAAATTTGACAAAATTTCAGTTGCATGTGGGTGTTCTGGCACATATAGCGTCTGGAATACAGCGCTATATAGCGCTGAATACTTTTCCATGTAGCGCTTTACGCTGACTCCTACACATAATTAAGGTGCACGGCTGCCTCATTCAAACCTAGCCTTTTCCACATAACGTCTGATTATGCATTTCCATAGTGCGATTGTTTGTGTGTGTGTGTTCACACGCACATCAGAGCCTCCAGGTTTTGATCTTCTGGGTTTATCCTCTCCACTCCTTGACAAACTGTGCCAACATGGGCTCGCATGCACAGACGCACAGGAAAATCGTTTGCACCCACATTCCTTCATCTGCAGGGCCCTTGTGTCAGTGGCATCGTGGGCATGAAGATGCCGCGCTTCTGCCTCATGGGGGTGAGTGGCTGTGTCTGACAAGCGTGCTTCATGGGGGTGCACACATACCCCATGGGGATGCAAGCGTGCCTCGGGGGGGTAGCGCTGAGTTAGAAACCAAGAGATACGCAATTGGGGAGTCGGGTAGATGCCACACAACCATCTAGGGGGTCGGGGAGTGCCAGAGGAGCATCAAGGCACTATGCATTTTCACCGAAAGACCACCGCACTCCACAAAATCACAAATGGGGCAGCAGGATGCCCCCCTCTGAAAACTGTAGCTCATGGCGCCCTCCCACCGACAAAACCTTGCTTGCACTTGGAACCCCCCTCCCATCCACCCATCACGCCCACACCCTTTTTGCGCCGCAGGACACTGTGAACCGCGCCGCTCGCTTGGAAGCCACCTGCCCCCACAACAGCGTCCATGTCAGTGCTAACACATGGGATGCCTTGGGGCGCCCTGCCCATGACCCCTGCTGGAGCAGCAACCAGGTGCACGCCAAGGGCATCGGAGAGCTGCGTACCATGATCTGGCGTGACACGGTGAGTGCCATTACTTTGTGCATGTATGCTTAGGCCCTGTGCCTGAAGTACCAGCGTACTAGGATCATTGTCTGAAATGTGACGTAAGCCATGCTGCGCTTGTCCGGAAGCTTTGTTGTGCCGCTGCACAACATGGTCTGGCGCGACACAGTAAGTGCCACGGCATCTGCTGGCGAGCCCAGGGTGTGCCTTTTGCGTATGCTGGGCATGACCAGGGAAGTTCAGCCCGGCCCGGCTCAGGAGGTATTTACTAAGCTTTGGCCCGCGCCCCTGGAGCGGGCCAAAGCTGGTCGGGGTTGACTGGCACTATCATTGCTCTCCTTTCCGGGCGTCCAGAAGATTGAAATTGGGTACCCAGGCTGCAAATTTATGTCAATTATGGCAAAGAAAGGGAAAGGGTGGGCGCCCCTGCCCAACATGCCACCTCCACGGATACCTTGGGCCGCCCTTTGTAAGTACCGATAAGGAGGATAGGGAATGCTGGGAAAGAGCATGCTCAACGCTGAGAATGAAGACATCTATATGACCAAGGAAACAACCAGTCATGGCAACCACTTTGCAGGCAAGGTTCAAGTACAATTTTTTTTTGTGTGTTTTCGCAGTGAATCACCTGGCCGGGGGCGCAGCCCCTGACCAGACTTAAATCCTAGGGTTAAATTGGAAACATTTGGCACTGGCTTCCAGGGAACCGGGAGTTTTCAATGAGTAGTTCCGGGCAAATCGAAGATGTCACAGACCCCGCTGAACTTTTCTGGACATAACCTCGCTCAGGACTTTCCTCATGAGAGGCATGTTGAGCGTTGCCCTTCATGCGCTAGAGCAGTCTGGTTGGCCGACGGTGACAGGCAGAGGAAACAATGAAATGAGAAGGCCAGGGTTTCCCACCCCATGCAATAGTATTGCAACAACACCGTACTATGCATTCCAATTAGGGTCAAATTATCATTCATATCATCCCAGGCGACGCCTGTGATAACCTGGTCACACAGCTGCCTCGAATTGTAACACATTACAGCTGATGAGTGCGCAACGACCTGGCACACAACTGCCTTGAACTGGGACATAGATAACTAATAAGGGCAAAATGGGCAAAATGGCCTGGCCTGTAACCGCGTCAATTGCACACATGATAACTCATGAGAGCAGCACAGTTGTGAGGGAGTACATATGTAAGTTACGATCATGGTGAACTTGCAGTTTTCGAGTTCTCATCACTTTCAGCATAAAGCACAACGCCGCATCCTCATGCTAGCGCGCTCTTCAGCTCCAGGTGCATGCTCTCTTTCAAGGCCAGCTCTGCTTAGTGCATGTTCTTTCAAGCGCTGCACTTGCCTTGTCCTTGGCCCTGATGCATGTCCGGCCTGCCTGCATCGCCCTTGGCAAGCTCCATCCTCAGTGTGGGCAGCCAACTCACACTGCTCCTTGGCCTTGCATTGCTTATGTAGATCACGGAGCGAATGGGCAAAGCATGATTGTGACGCGAGGAGGTGCTGCAGCAGCCGCCCTTATCCAGTCGTGATGGGCACACTGTCCGTCTGCTTGGAGTGACATTGAGCAGCAGCCTGATATTGTCCATTGGGCGGAGTGACATAAAGCAGCAGCCTGCAAGAGAGTGTCGGTTTCATGTTCTGGTGTTGTTATGCCTGCCCGGGTGTTGAGTGCAGCAAGGGGTATGGGTCTATTTGTATTCTTTCATTTAAAGCTGCTGTGAGCCGAATCTATGGTAGGTGCGTATGTATCCAGTTATAGCACCCCTGACAACTGCAAGCTTCTTGGCAGCCGAGGGACCGGTTGCTCTGCCATACGTTGTTGTGCTCTTCCTTACAGACTATTTCTAAGTATGCCCTCCAATGAAGGATGCCTTGCTTGCTGTTTTTGGCTCTTTCTGCATGATGGGTCCTGCAGCATATGTGGGGCAGGTATCTACCGTTATGGCTACAACATTACAGGAAACGACATGTCCTCTGATGGTGTCTTTTTAGTGGATAGTCTGTTTTATGACCGCTTCGCAAACTAGTTAGGCACATGGGAGCCTGTGCACTTTGCTCAAAAAGCATAACACACTACATTTTGGCCGAAACTTGCTCACATGAACCCAATGCCAAGGTGCATTCAAGCCAGTCAGAGGAGATTGTGATGGCTGGGACACATGGTTGCTGCGATTGCTTTGCTTTCTTTGGATTCTCCAGCTCTTGTTGCTCCATTTGTGATTTTTAATGGGCTGCCATTTACTCGCACATAACATGCAAAAGTGGCTTGCAGCCACACGTCCTTGAAGAGACTGTGGGGTTGAAAGGCTGCTCTAGAAGTGCTTTACAGGAGTCGTAAAGATCATTACAAGCTACCTACCAGCAATGGGTGTTTGTTCTGGACATGATGCACAGACTCCCTTCTTAGCCCCTTTATGCTTGAAAGCTGTAACTTGATGAGGAGCATTGGCTCTACAGACTGCTTTGCAGAATGCATCTGGAAGTTGATGCCTTTTCCTCTTGCATGTAATCTATTGTTAAGGTTAGGAATCGAGGCTTGGTATGCTATGCATGCTTGTGCGTACAAATGAATGAGAGCTCTGCACCTGTCAGTGGCAAGCCCGTGAATCTATAAGCATTATGATTGATAATTGGCTGATGCAGCTAGCAGCACCTTTAAGGACAGCATGAAGTTGATGTGTTTTGATTGTCAAATACAACACATAGCATGAGTTTCTGCATGGGATACTATGTCCATGCACGCCCTTATTGCAAGCAACCAGGCTGCTGGAGAGGTGCTTCAAAGGAGTCATTGTGATTGTTACAAGCTCCCCTCCGGCAATGGGTATTTATTCTGGACATGAAACACAGACTTGCTTTTTGAGCCCCTGTAAGCTTAAAAGCTGTAACTTGAGGAGCATTAGCTCTTCAGAGTGCTTTGCAGAATGCATCTGGAAGTTGATGCCTTTTCCTCTTGCATGTAATCTACTGTTAAGGTTGGTCATGGAAGCTTGGTGTGCTGTGCATGCTTGTGTGTACACATGAATGAGAGCTTTGCACCTGTCAGTGGCAAGCTCATGAATCTATTGTATTTTAATTGATACTATTAGTTGATAATTAGCTGATGCTGCGCGCAACGCCCCAAAGGACAGCGCGAAGCTCATTTGTATTTATTGTCAAATTAACACGTTGCATGAGTTTCTGCATGGAGTATTTCATACATGTGTCCATCTCCGTCTTTACTACATGCTAGCAGTGCTGTTGTTGCCGTGGCCATTAATTACTATGTGACGGCCCCAGCCGCATATATTTGCCCTAATCGATGCTCTATTGTATAGATATATTTGCCTCTACCCGTTTTTTAATCAAGGCTTAGACTTGGCTTTAAATCCCTTCTGCTCTCCTTATTGCTTTTCCTTCCTAAGGTGTCCCCTGTGATCGTCTTGCTGTCTTTTTCCAGCTGTTACGCAGGCCAAAACAGGTCACATGATTAATGAAAGGTTCCCTGACAAGTCCAAGGACCATCAGTGTCTCACCTAAGTTCAAGTTACAAAGTGTTTAGACTTTAAGCTATATGGGTTGAGTGCTGGGCTTGCTAGGCACTGCCTGCCAAACAAAGTATATCCATAGTTTCAAAAAGAATAAGAAGTGATTTGTACGTCTGCTTCAAGAGAAACAATTTCACATCCGCAGCACTGATGCTGTCAAAGTAAAAAGCGCCTGTGTCTTAAAGAAGTCCTATCAGTAAGATCAGCAAATTGTTCTGCGAATTTCCTTCTCAAATAGCATATTTCCAAGCAATGTCTGCTTCAATAGAAACAATTTCACATCCTCAGCATACAAGAGCATAAAAAGGACATGTTTTTTCACCCTGGACATCATGCAAGTCACTTGCAATGTGAATGTCATATTTGTCAAAGTGCCTTTTGCGGTTTTGCCTACAGCCAGCTCCAGCTTAGGGTATGAGCATGCAAACGAAAGCGAGCAACATTACAAAGCACATGCCTACTCAGTTCCAGCTGTGGATATTAACGCAGCAAATGGGGGGGGCCTCGCATGGTGCTTGGCTTGAGAGGCGAGGCCATCCATGCATGATAGATAGCCAGTTGGTGAGCGTGTGTCGTAGGATCTGCGCCATCCAAGTCCCTCCATACTGCATGCAATCGCTCACGCAAATTTACCATAAGGTCTTGTAGTGGAAAGGGAATTACAGCCTTAATGCAATTGGTATACCTATCTAATGCATGTTGACCCTCATACGCCTCTATGAACTCCGCAGTCCCTCACTTTTTGTAAGAAGCACCTAGAGCAAAACCTGCGTGCACAATCTTATTGAGAAAAACTTGGCAGCAGCACGGAACCATATCAATGAAACTGCAAAGGCTCCGAGATACACTCTTGTAACACAGCCCAGTTTGCGCGGATCTTTTCACACCAAGCACACCTCTGAGAAAGCACAAATGCGCAGTTTTAAGGGGGCTGTCAAACTCACTGCCCTTCTTCATGAACCATGTGCCCCAGATCTAGGAAGCGTACATACTGTCGGGAATAGCGTAGCATTGAGCCAACCAGAGGAGAGTGTGTGGCCTGTCAATCACATGATGTTCTCGTGCAAATTGCCTAATTCTGTGACAACCAGCCATGAAAGGCTCAAGCATATGCTCAGCAGATTTAGCAATTTTAGTCCTATAGAGAACCATGCCTAGGTATTTGAATGAGTTGGCAAGCGGAGCCCCCCCCCCCCCCCCC
>LFIK01001721.1_pt1 | contig 17501 bp, 16 predicted proteins | sample 643401 | NCBI WGS metagenome assembly LFIK01 (sample SAMN03777447, study PRJNA286221) | soda lake metagenome | biome: soda lake; feature: Kulunda steppe; material: water; isolation source: sample T5-Br brine of Lake Tanatar-5 | place: Russia: Kulunda steppe | collected 2010-07
CCCAGTAGATCACCAGACCCGCCGGGAAGGAGGCGAGCAGGAAGGTGAAGATCACCGGCATCCAGGTGAACACCGCCTTCTGGATCGGATCCGTCGGCTCGGGGTTCATCTTCATCTGCACGAACATCGTCAGACCCATCAGGATCGGCCAGATGCCGATGGTGAGCAGGGCCGGAACGGCGAAGGGCAGCAGACCGAACAGGTTGAAGATCGAGGTCGGATCGGGCGCAGCCAGATCCTGGATCCAGCCGAAGAACGGCGCATGGCGCATCTCGATCGAGACGAACAGCACCTTGTAGAGCGCGAAGAAGACCGGGATCTGGATCAGCACCGGCCAGCAGCCGGCGACGGGATTGATCTTCTCCCGCTTGTAGAGATCCATCAGCTCCTGCTGCTGCTTCATGCGATCGTCCTTGTAGCGATCGCGAATGGCCAACATCTCCGGCTGCACGGCCTTCATCTTGGCCATGGAGGCGTAGGACTTGTTGGCGAGCGGCAGGAACAGGATCTTCAGGAGCACGGTGACGATCAGGATCGCCACGCCGAAATTGCCCACCAGCCCGTTGAAGAAATCGAGCGCGTAGAACATCGGCTTGGTGATGAAGTAGAACCAGCCCCAGTCGATCAGCAGGTCGAAGCGCAGGATGTTGTAAGTGTCGCGGTAGCCGTCGATGACGTCCACTTCCTTGGCGCCGGCGAAAAGTTGCTGCGTCACCGCACCGGTCGCGCCCGGCGCCACGGTGATGCCCTGGCCGAGCACATCGGTCTGGAAGATCGGACGGTCGCCGCCTTCATCGACGGTGAAGCGGCCCTGGAAGGGCGTCGTCTGGTCGGGGATGACCGTTGCGGCCCAGTATTTGTCGGTGATGCCGAGCCAGCCGCCGACATTCTCGGTCCAGGTCGTGCCGCGCACGCTGCCGCTGATGCGCGAAGCGCCGAGCACGTTCGAATAGGAATATTCCTGCAGCCCCTCCTCGCCGAGCACGCCGATCAGGCCTTCATGCAGGATGAAGAAGCCGATCGTCTCCGGCTCGCCGTGACGCGAAACCAGGCCGTAGGGGAACAGCGTGACCGCGTCCTCGGTCACGTTCTCGACCCGGTCCTCGATCGTGAACATGGCATCGTCGTCGATCGCCACTGTGCGGCTAAAGACGATGCCGGCCTCGTTCTCCCAGGTCAGCGTGACCGGGGCGCCGGGGGTGAGCTGGTCGCGGTCGGCTTCCCAAAGGGTCTGCGAATCGGGCACACCGCCGGGCACGTTGCTGCCGACCCAACCGAACTCCGCGTAATACGGGTCGGGCGAGCCGGTCGGCGAGAGCAGCACGATGTTCGGGCTGTCGGGATCGACGGTCTCCTGGTAGTCCTTCAGGACGATGTCGTCGATGCGCGCGCCACGCAGGTTCAGCGAACCACTCTTGGAGGCGGTGTCGATCATCACGCGCGGATTGGCCGCGAGAGCCTCGTCGCGCGATTGCGTGATCGATACACCCGGCAGTGCGGCGGTCGGCGCTGCCGGCTCCGCCGTCTCGTCCGGCCGGGGCATCTGCGCCTCGCCGGGGACCGGGATATTCTGCTGTTGCTGCTGCGTCTGCGCCTCTTGCTGGCGCTGCGCCATTTCGGCTTCCTGGCGCTGACGCTCCATCTGCGGCGCGCCGTAGAAATAGGTCCAGCCGACGAAGACGAGGACCGAGAGCAGGATAGCCAGGATGAGGTTTTTGTTGTCCTCGCGATTCATCGATACCCGTCCACGTCTTGGATTCAAGTGTTCCCTGATCGGGCGGGGCCGGGTGTCGTCCCGCCCGCGCCCTTCCCGCGACGGCGATGCGTCGATCGCCTCCGCCCGTCACGCCCGCGAGCCCGCATATCAGGCTCACCGGGCTTCGTCACCTTCGGCAGCGCCCGGGCGAGATCCGCCAGGAGAGCCTCGAAGGGCGCATGCATGGCCGGTCGCCGACCGATCACCACGATATCCGCCGGGAGCGCCGGCCAATCCGGGCATGGCGCATCCGGGCAAGGCGCATCCGGGGCGAAGCCCGCCCTCCCCGTCTGACCCGCAGGAACGGGCGAAATCGGGGCGGGAATCGCATCCGCGTCCTTCGGTCGCGCCACCGCATCCGCCCCGGCCTTGCCGAGTTGCCGCACTGCGGCGCGCAGACGCCGTTTGATCCGGTTGCGCTCGACGGCGTTCCCGACACGCTTGGTCAGCGTGAAGCCGACGCGCATGCCCGGATTTTCATCGTCACGCAGGCGGCCCTGGACCGTCATGCGTTCGCTATGAAAACGGCGGCCTGATGCCGCCGCCAGGAAATCGCTGCGCTTGATCAGGCGCCTGAACGGATGAAGCCGCGCATCGGGGCGCGAATCGTCCGGGCGCCCGGCCTCACTCACGCGGAGAGGCGCTTGCGACCACGGGCGCGACGCGCCGCGATGATCTTGCGACCGCCGACGGTCGCCATGCGGGCGCGAAAGCCGTGGCGGCGCTTGCGCACGATCTTGCTGGGTTGATACGTCCTTTTCACGGCCTGTCTCCGGTCACATGGCGCAGGGGCGAGCGGGCCGAGTGGCACCGATACCGTTCCTGCGCATCAATCTGGCTGCAATGGATGCGGCAGCGCTCGCGGGCGAGCACTGTCGTCGATGGCGCGGCTTATGGCGGATGGCGTCCCGAAAGTCAACGCCGAACCGCCTTCGGACGCGGCGAATCCGGGCTCGACAGGCGCGCAATCCCGATTACTCTGAACGCGCCGGAAAACTGCGTGACAAGCGCGCTCCGGCGGGACCAGACGCGAGGGAGGAGCGCGACCATGGAACATGCCTATGACCAGGATCTCGACCGCAATCCGGCGAACCACCAGCCGCTGACGCCTTTGAGCTTTCTGGAGCGGGCGGCGACGGTGTTTCCCGATCACGTCGCGATCATCCATGGCACTCTGAGGCGCGATTACCGCGAATTCTACGCCCGCACCCGCCGCCTCGCCTCGGCCCTCGCCAAGGCGGGAATCGGGCGCGGCGATACCGTCGCGGCGATGCTGCCCAACATTCCCGCCATGCTGGAGGCGCATTACGCGGTGCCGATGACCGGCGGCGTGCTCAACACCCTCAATACCCGCCTCGACCCTGCGGTTATCGCCTTCTCCCTCGACCATGGCGAGGCAAAGGTGCTGATCACCGATCGCGAATTCGCGCCCACCATCGCAAAGGCGCTGGAACTCGCAAAGCGCAAACCCATCGTCATCGATGTGGACGATCCGGTCTATGACGGCCCGGGCGAGCGGCTCGGCTCCATCGATTACGAGGATTTCCTCGCCTCGGGGGATCCGGAATTCGCCTGGGCGATGCCCGATGACGAGTGGGATGCGATCACGCTGAACTATACCTCGGGCACCACCGGCGATCCGAAGGGCGTCGTCTACCATCATCGCGGCGCCTATCTGCTCGCCATGGGCAATATCGTCACCTGCGGCATGGGCAAGCATCCGATCTATCTGTGGACCCTGCCCATGTTCCACTGCAATGGCTGGTGCTTCCCCTGGTCGATCTCGATCGTCGCCGGCACCCATGTCTGCCTGCGGCAGGTGCGGGCCAAGGCGATGTTCGATGCGCTGGCCGATCACGGGGTGACGCATCTGTGCGGCGCGCCGATCGTGATGTCGACGCTTCTGAATGCGCCCGACGAGGAACAGCGCGAATTCGTGCAGAGCGTCGATTTCTTTACCGCCGCCGCCCCGCCACCCGAATCGGTGCTCGCCGCCATGAAGGCGCGTGGCTTCAACGTCACCCATATCTACGGGCTGACCGAGACCTACGGCCCCTCCGTCGTGAATGACTGGAATCGCGACTGGGACAAGCTGGATGCCGGCGCCTATGCGGCCAAGAAGGCGCGCCAGGGCGTGCGCTATGTCACGCTGGAAGGGCTCGACGTGCTCGATCCGCAGACGATGCAGCCCGTTCCCGCCGACGGCGCGACCATGGGCGAGGTGATGATGCGCGGCAATGTGGTGATGAAGGGCTATCTGAAGAACCCGGAAGCCACGAACAAGGCCTTCGCCGGGGGCTGGTTCCACTCGGGCGATCTCGGCGTGAAATATCCCGACGGCTATATCCAGCTGAAGGACCGCTCCAAGGACATCATCATCTCGGGCGGCGAGAACATCTCCTCGATCGAGGTGGAAGAGGCGCTCTACAAGCATCCCGATATCGCCGCCTGCGCCGTGGTCGCGAAGCCCGACGAGAAATGGGGCGAAACCCCCTGCGCCTTCATCGAGCTGAAGCCGGGGCGCACGCTCGCGGAGAAGGACGTGATCAGCTGGTGCCGCGAGCATCTGGCGACATATAAATGCCCTCGCCACGTCGTCTTTACCGAGGTGCCGAAGACCTCGACCGGCAAGATCCAGAAGTTCCGCCTGCGCGAGATGGCGAAGGCGCTTTGAGGCGTCTTTGGACGCATTGCAGAAAACCAATGGCCGGCAAAGCTTTGCCGCAAGATTGTCCCCGGCGTGGACCACACGAAAAAGTGTGGCGGGCGGGTCCGATTTTTCTTGAGAAAATGCATCATCACGCGTATATCGCGGGTGCCCAATTTCGCACGTGCCTGTGGTCGCGTGCTGGTCGGTGCCAATCCCGAAGTTTCGGTGCGGCGCCTGGATGTGGTTCCGCAAGGTTCCATCTCCAGTCCCTGATGACCAGCCGCCGGAAGCGAACCGGCCTTTTCCGCCCGAGGCGGGGGAGCGCGGCTTAAAGCAACGACGTTACGGGCTTTTTTGGTCTCCGTCGGCCCTCCAAAGGTCGGCAACCGAAGAGGCTTGTCTCATCATTGCCGCATGTGCGGATCGGAGCTTTCCGTTCCAATCGAAGGCAGCACGTCGGGTTCGACCCGCTGGACGCGCATCATGTCTCCACAGCATGGTTCGTAGCCGCGCCGTCGCACCCTCCGAGCTGGGTGGTCACGACCACCTGACATTCTGACAGTGGCGGCAACGCGCCGTCCGTTGAACCTTTGTGAGGAGGGCGCCATGACCGCGCGCATCCGTGAATTCCTGCGTAGCCGCCGCGATGACGGGCCGTGCCTCGTCGTCGATCTGGACGTCGTGCGTGACAACTACATGCAGTTTTCCCGCGCCCTGCCCGATACGCGTGTGTTCTATGCGGTAAAGGCGAATCCGGCGCCGGAACTGCTGCGCCTGCTCGCCGGGCTCGGCTCCTGCTTCGACACCGCCTCCGTCGCCGAGATGGAGTTGGTGCTCGCGACCGGCGCCACGGCCGACCGGATCTCCTTCGGCAACACCATCAAGAAGGAGCGCGACATCGTGCGCGCCCTCGAGATCGGCGTGCGCCTCTTCGCCGTCGATTGCGAAGCGGAAGTCGACAAGATCGTCCGGGCCGTCGCCGCCACGGACGCACAAGACGTGAAGGTGTTCTGCCGCATCCTGTGCGACGGCGCCGGCGCTGAATGGCCCTTGTCGCGCAAGTTCGGCTGCGTGCCCGAAATGGCGGTGGACGTGCTCGAACATGCGCACCGCCACGGGCTCGAAGCCTATGGCGTGTCCTTCCATGTCGGCTCGCAGCAGGCAAATACCCAAGCCTGGGATCAGGCGCTCGCCTCCTCGGCGGCAATCTTCCGGGAGTGCATCGAGCGCGGCATCCATCTGTCCATGGTCAATCTGGGCGGCGGTTTCCCGACGCAATATCTCAAGCGCGTCCCGGCGGTCGAGGCTTATGGCCAGTCGATCTTCGAGGCCCTGTCCCGGCATTTCGGCAACCGCCTCCCGGAGACGATCATCGAGCCGGGTCGCGGCATGGTCGGCAATGCGGGCGTGATCGAGGCGGAGGTGGTGCTGGTTTCGCAGAAGAGCCGGGCGGAGGACGAAATCCGCTGGGTCTATCTCGATATCGGCAAATTCGGCGGCCTGGCGGAGACCATGGACGAATCGATCCGCTACGCCATCCGCACCCCGCATGACGACGCGCCGAAGACGCCCTGCGTGCTCGCCGGACCAACCTGCGATTCCGCCGACGTGCTCTACGAGCGCGCGCCCTACGAACTGCCGGTATCGCTGTCCATCGGTGACAAGGTGCTGATCGAGGGAACCGGCGCCTATACCAGCACTTACGCTGCGGTCGCCTTCAACGGCTTCCCGCCGTTGAAGAGCTATGTGATCTGAAAAACCAGTTGCGCTATGCGACCCGAAAGACAAAAGGCCGCCTCCGGGCGGCCTTCTTGCTTCGACGCTCCGAGCGGGCGCTCCGAGGGACGTTCCGGCGGCCCGGCGCGTATTATTTCAGGGCTGAACTGCCCTGCTCCGGGATAGCTGTGGATTCGCGCAAATACGCGCGCAGTTTCAGAGCCTGCTCGCTGGGAATTTGCGTGACGACGTCGCCGGTCTTCTCGTCGAGCGCCTTGAAGACGACATTGCGTGTCATGTCGTCGATATCCATGCGACGCTCGACCGCGCGCTGCATCACGGCATCGAGCGCGGCAAGCTGTCGCGAGCCCGGGCTCAGGTCGAGATTGACGCCGGCACCTTCCGAAATCTGCTGAACAGCGGAATCCTTGTCGAGATCGGTCCGCACTGCACCCGACGCCATCGGCGGATCGGAGCGCTGGACCGCCGCCTGCGACGATGGCGGGGCGGTCTTGTTGACACCGGTAAACTCCATGGCAACCTCCTGGGCGCGCAAGGCCTTCTGGCACTGGAGCAGGAGTTTACGTCACGGATGTGAATCAAGGGTATAAATCAATGGTTAAAATTGAGCAGATAACAAGAGGCCAGATGGCTCCAATTGAGAATTACTGCTCAGTTTCAAGAAAACAAGCGCTCATTTCAGCTCCGCCCCTCGCAGGTATCCAGACCACGCTGGAAAGCCATGCCTCTCCGGAAGCGGTAACGGATGTTGATGATCGTCATGCTGCCATCGGCGCGAAAGTTTCGTTGTATCGTAATCAGTTCCGGCGGAGAGACATCGAAATCGATACAGTAACTCCCGACCACCTCGAAACCCGGGCGCCAGCGCCCACGCTGACTCAAGGTAACGTAGGTGCTGCAGCCCGTGGGCGGACAGACCGCGCCGGGCCGCAATCCCTGACAGATGAAGCGGTTTTCGTCCACGATGACGTCCGGCATGCCGTCCGCGTCGAAATCCGCGAAGCCGACCGCATCCATCACATCCCCCGGCGTACCGCCGAGCAGCGAGCAACGCCGCGAGAGATCGAAGAGCTGGCTGCGGATCCGCTCCGGAAGATCGTCAAAGCCGAGCCTGTCAGGCGATGCAGCCGCAGGCCCGGCGAAAGACATCACCAGCATTACGGTGAGACAGGAAAGGATGGCACGCATCGTCATGCGACGACGATCCGCCTGAGCGGTTAAACTTCGGTTACAGCCCGCCACACAGACCGACTTACCAAAGGCAAGGCATCGACGAAATGGCGCTTACCCTTGGTAAGAAGAGCCGATCAAAGGTGACCTGCGTCATCGAGACACGAGATCACGTTCTCGAGATGACGCCGCATCGCGGCCCGCGCCTCGCCGCGATGCGCCGCTGCGAGTGCGTCGAGAATGGACGCGTGGTCGTTGCGCCACATGCTTTGACGTTCTGGCGCCTGCAGCAGTGCGCGCAGCGCCTCTCGATCCGGTCGCGCCCGCGTGGCCTGCCAGATTCCGAGGATCACGCCATGAGCCAGCGGGTTGCGCGTCAAACGAGCCAGGGCAAGATGAAAATCCCGGTAATTGCGCGCAGCGGCATCGATATCCAGAATTTCGCGCGTGCGCGCTTCGTGCTGCGCGCGCAGGTTCGCAACATCGTCCCGGTCGGCCTGCGCCGCAGCGGCGGCGCAGATTTCCGGTTCGAACATCAACCGCGCATTGAGGATATGCGCGACGCTGGGCTCTGAGGCCTTCTGCGCCCCCAGGCCAGCCAGAGATTCAGCCCCCTCGGTCACATAGACGCCGGAACCCACCTTGATATGCACCAGATCATGAATCTCGAGTGCCAGTAATGCCTCGCGAATACAGGAACGGGACACGCCGAATTGCGCCGCGAGATCCCGCTCTGTCGGCAACCGCGCGCCCGACGCGAATTCGCCCGAAAGTATGGCCTCGCGCAAAGTCTCCGCAATGGCGCGGTATCGCCTTTGCCTGGGCGTGTTCCAGCCTCGCCCGAACCTGTCAGATTGCATCGTCGTTCACATCATAATCTGAAGATATGTTGAAATACGACGATCGCTCGAAACAGATCAATCTTGATTTGAATGATCGTAAAGTTTTATCAAATTTTTAGTAAATCCAATTCTCCACCCACGCCGCCCAGGGCGCGCCCGCCTATATCGCCTGGTGCGATGCGAAGACGCAGCCCGGCCAGACAGTTGAATTTTTCGGCGCTTCGGCGCATCACATGGGCCAGCCGACATGGGCCAGGCAGGGCCACGCGCGAGCGGGCGGATGGCGAGAACCGAAAGAGTGACATGACTTCTGAAAGCAGAGACGGGCCGGAAACGAAACAGCCGCGTGTGGCCGTGATCGGCTGCGGGGCCTGGGGGCGCAATATCGTGCGCTGCTTCGCGCAGCTCGGCGCCCTCGAAGCCGTCGTCGACAACAATGCCGAGACCATCGAATCGCTGATCGCGCTGTTCGGCTGCCGCGCCATGTCCGCGGAAGAGGCCCTCGCCTCGCCGGATATCGACGCCGTGGTCATCGCAACGCCACCCTCCGGACACAAGGAGATGGCGCTCGCGGCGATCGCGCGCGGCAAGCACGTCTTCATCGAGAAGCCCGTCACGCTCGATCACGCCGAGGCCGTCGCAATCGTCGATGCGGCGCGCGGCGCGGCGCGGGTGATGATGACGGGGCATATTCTCCAATTCCACCCGGCCTATCGCAAGCTCAGACAGCTGGTCCGGGACGGCGCGCTCGGGCGCATCCAGCGCATCAATGCAAACCGTCTCAATCTCGGTGCGGTGCGGCGCGAGGAGGATGCGCTCTGGTGCCTCGCGCCCCACGATGTTTCGATGACGCTCGGCCTCGTCGGGCAGGCTCCCGATCATGTCGATGCCCATGGTGAAGGCCATCTCCGGGACGAGATCGCCGATGCCGTGACGCTGCGCCTGCACTTCCCCCAGGGCGAAAAGGCGTTGATCCACGTCTCCTGGCTTCACCCCTACAAGGAACACCGCCTCAGCGTGATCGGCTCCGCCGGCATGGCCGTATTCGACGACACTCTCCCCTGGGATCGCAAGCTGCAACTCTATCCGCATCAGGTCTCTCTGGACGGCGCGACCCCGCAGGTCGTGCGTGCAGATCCGGTTGCCGTGGAAATTGAACAGAACGAGCCTCTTCTCGCCGAATGCGCCCATTTCCTGGATTGCATCCGTGACGGATCCGAGCCGATTACCGGCCCGACCGAGGCGCTGGCCGTCATGGATGTTCTGGAGCAGGCGAAGCAGGCGATGCTGATGCGCCAGCCGCAAACCGCGACCAAAGGCAAGCGCGCAGCCGGCGGCTGATCCGGCTTCGCGGCTGAACCTTTCGCGCAGTCAATGGTTGATCTGGCGATGAAAACAGCTTCGCCGGGTCGCCCACCATCCTGTCGCAACGGCGGGATTACACGCGCCCCCGGCAGATAGGGAGGCGCAGAATGAACCTGTCACGCACGCTCATGGCCATGCCCGTGGTCCTCGCCCTGCCAGTGATCGCCTTGCCAATGATTGCCTTTCCGGGAACCGGCCTGGCCGGATCACCGGATGGCGCCGATGCCGATGTCTCGGTCACAGGGCTCAGTGTCACGCGCCCGGCCTCCGAGGATGCCTTGAACCCGGCCCGCACGCAGGTCAGTCTCCACATCGCCATGCCGGGTCAGAACGTCGTCGGTCTGGGGCCCGATTCGCGGATCACGACCCTCGAGGACGATACCGGCCAGTCTCTCCTCGATGCCGAGCGACAGGCGGAGGAAGACCAGACGGAACCGTTCCGGGCACCTCCCGGGCTGACTTGGCGGAACGCCCTCTCACCGGGTGCCGCAGACGGCAACCTGCGCCGTGACGAGTTCGAGGTCGGGGGGCGCGAAGGCTGGCTCGAAGTCACGATCGACGCACCGAATATCCCGGCTTTGGGCGCTGCGCAGCTCACAATAGCGGGTGAAATCGTCGTGATGGTCGCCTCCGAGGACGAGGAACGCCATCAGGTTCACGGCATCGACCTCTCCGAGGGCTCGGCTGAATTCGAGGTCGGCGGCGAGACCGTCTCATGCATGCGCGATCGCGCCATCACACAGGGCGATCTCGACATCAGCGAGTTCTATTGCTGGTCGCGCAGCCTGCAACCAACGGCGATCGAGGTCATCGACCAGGATGACGCACCGCCCTCGCCGATGGATCGCAGCAATCTCGTCGTCGTCGGTGATGCCAGCGACATTTCCCTCGACGTCACCTTTCCCGCGACGACCACGGTCCCGGTACTGGTGACGGAGACGTTCGGGCTGAACCTGTAAGCGCGGTCGAGCGTGGGCGGGCGCTCAGTGCCCGCCCTGCGAGAGACGCACGTCGCGGGGCGCACCGAGAATCTCGCCGAGGCTTTCGGCGATATGGCGCGCCTCCTCGTCACGCAGGCGCAGCAGGAAGGGCGGCAATTGCCCGGCTTGCAGACCGATGACGGCATTGCCTTCCTCGTCGAGCCCGATATCGATGGAGGGTGAGGTGACATCCACCACGTCGCCCTCGATCACGTCTTCGCCGTCTTCCGACAACTGGCGCATCAACTCTTCGGTGAGCTCTTCGTCATCGGTGTCATCGCCGGCCTCGAGCGCTTCCAGGGCTTCGTCATCAAGAGCATCGAGGAGCTGGTGCAGAGCCGACGCGAGCGTGCGCGCCGCTCCGGCATCCATCAATACCGCAGTCGCCTGATCGTCCTTCTGGAAGGACAGCTGTATCTTGTCGCCCTCTACGGACAGTGAAATTCCGGCCATACCTGTCTTTCGCATGAAAGCGTCTATATGGGTCTGATCGTGGTCCTTTTGAACCCCGCTAAGAGTTTTGTTGCTTCTGCGCGTCGTCGTTGCGTCATTCTTCAACCCTCTCATCTCTACCGCTTCTCACGCATCCGCGAAAGCGGGCAAACGCGATGGCGGTCGAGAATTTTGCGCTGCGGCATGGTGATTCTCTCCAAAGCGCGCCGCGTAATTGACAATATCTCGCTTCTGCGCATGCGGCAGGGCCGTCCTGCGGGTTGGAAGGGGCGCGTCTATCCGGCAGAGTGAGGCCATGAGCCGATCCGCCGCCATCATCCCGACGAAAACGCATCGCGACGAGAATTTCCCCGTCGCCTCGCATCTGATCGCAAAACCCCTGCGCCGGGCGGTCCTCGCCTTCTATCGCTATGTCCGCGCGGCGGATGACATCGCCGATGACGGCGCGCTCTCCAGCGTGGAGAAGCTTGCCCGGCTTGACGCTTTCGAGCGTGCGCTGATCGCCGGCGACGCGACCGAGCCGCTCGCCGCCGCCCTGCACGAAGCGGATGCCGCATTCGGTGCGGGCATCGAGGAAGCGCGCATGCTGCTCGACGCGTTTCGGCAGGATGCGGTGAAGGCGCGCTATGCCGATTGGGCCGAATTGCGCGATTATTGCCGTCGCTCCGCCGATCCCGTCGGGCGCTTCCTGCTGCGCCTGCATGGCGAGCATCGCCATCCCGATGCTGCGCGGGCGCAGGAAGCGGCGGATGCGCTGTGCACCGCCTTGCAGCTCCTCAATCATCTGCAGGATCTCGAAAAAGACCGCGCCGCCCTCGACCGGATCTATCTCCCCATCCCCTGGCTCGATCTCGCCGGCGGCGAGGCGGCTTTCTTCGATCCCGCCAACGGGGAAGCGCGCCGCGCCGTGATCGATGCCGCGCTGGATCGTGTTGATCGACTGATCGACGAAGCGCGCTATCTGCCCAGTCTCGTGCGCAGCCGCAGGCTCGCCGCCGAGAGCGCGGTGACGCTCGTGCTTGCCGCGCGCCTCGCCGCGAAACTGCGCCGGGGCGATCCCGTCGTGACGCGGGTGAAGCTCGGCAAGCCGGATTTCCTCGTGGCCGCGACCACGGCGCTCGCTACGCTGCCGATGCGCAGACGCGATCCCGCCCCCGCCATCACACGGCGCATCGTCGCCGCCTCCGGCTCCTCCTTCCGTTTCGGCATGGCCGCTCTGCCCGGCGAGCGCCGCCGGGCGATCCACGCCGTCTATGCGTTCTGCCGCGTCATCGACGACATCGCCGATGGCAGTACGCCGGTCGCGGAGAAGCGCGTCTTTCTGGAGGCATGGCGACGCGAGATCGATGCCCTGCCGGATGCGCCGACAACCGCCATCGGGCGCGAACTCGCCGGCGCCATGCGCGCCCATGATCTGCCACGCGAAGAATTCCACGCCCTGCTCGACGGGATGGAAGCCGATGCGCAGCCGCGCGTGCGCATCGCCGATGATGCCGGTTTCGACCTTTACTGCCGCCGCGTCGCCGGCGCGGTCGGGGTGCTCTCGATCCGGATTTTCGGTGCGCCTCAGGCCCATGATTTCGCGCTGACGCTTGGGCGCACGCTCCAGATCGTCAATGTCCTGCGCGATGTCGCCGACGACGCGGCGATGGAACGCGTCTATGTGCCGCTTTCACGCCTTGCGGCGCACGGCCTCGGCGATGCGCCGGCGCGCCATCTCATCCGCGACCCGCGTTTTGCTCAGGCCTGCGCTGAGCTCGCCGGGGAGGCCGAGGCCGGATTTGCACAGGTGGATGCCATGCTGGAGGGGCTCGACCGGGCGCGGCTGAAGCCCGCGATCCTGATGATGGAGGGTTATCGCGCGTTGTTTGCGCGTATGCGTGCACGCGGTTTCGTGCATGACGGCCCGCGTCTGCGGCTCGGCTGGCGCGACAAGCTCGCTCTCGCGGGCAAGGCCCTGCGCCGGGTGCCTTCATGACGGACGGGCGCCGATGAGCGGTATCGTCCACATCGTCGGCGCCGGCATTGCCGGGCTCTCCGCCGCTGTCACGGCGATCGAGGCGGGACGCGACGTGCATCTCTATGAAGCGGCGCCGCAGGCAGGCGGGCGTTGCCGCACGGTGACGGGCGCGGACGGGTTCAGCCATGACAACGGCGCCCATGTGCTGCTCTCCGCCAACCGCACGGCGCTCGGCCTGATCGATCGTGTCGATGCGCGCGACGGCTGGGTCGAGCCCGAGCCGGAGGGTCTGCCCGTCTATGACGCGCGCGCGGGGCGGCTTGCCCGCATCGGCCTCTCGCCCTGGTCCTGGATCGCGCGCGACAGGCGCCCGCCAGGAATGTCGCTCGCCGATCTGCCTCGCCTCACACGCCTCGCCGTACCCTTTGCCGATCGCCCGATCGGGCCGCTCTTCGCGGGCAGTGCGCTGCATGACAATTTGATCGAGCCGCTCACCGTGGCCGTGCTCAACACGCCCGTCGCGCGCGCCTCCTCGGCCCGGCTCGGGCAGGCGCTGCGGCGCGTGATGCGCCCCGGCGGTGCGCGGTTGCTCCTTGCCCGCAACGGTCTCGGCCAAGATCTGATCGACCCGGCGATTGCCTGGCTCGCACGCCACGGCGCGGGACTGCGCACGGGGATGCGCCTGCGGGCGGTTGAAGCGCAGGGCGAGCGGGCCACAGCCCTCGCCTTCGCCGGAGAGCGCGTGTCGCTCGCGCCAAGCGATACCGTGATCCTCGCCCTGCCGCCCACCGAGATCGCCCGGCTGTTTCCGCAGATAGCGGTGCCGCAGAGTTTCGAGCCAATCGTCAACGCGCATTTCGCCCTCGATCCGCCGCTTCCCGCGACCACTGTGCCGCGCTTCATCGGCCTCGTAGGCACCATTGCGCAATGGGTTCTGGTGCGCGACGATCATCTCTCGGTGACGGTTTCTGCGGCGGAAGGTCACGTCGCGGACAATCCGGAGAGCCTGCTCGCGCGTATCGAAATGGAGATCACGCCCGCCCTCGCAGCAGCGGGCATGGCATGCAGCATCGGGGAGCGGCGTCGTCTGGTGAAGGAAAAGCGCGCGACCATGACGCAGAATGCCGGCGGGCCCGTGTTTCGCCCTGTCGCGCCACTGCGCGGTCTCGCCTTCGCCGGCGACTGGATCGGCCGGCTTCCCGCGACGATCGAGGCGGCGGCGCTCTCGGGGCGGGACGCTCTGGCGCAGTTTCGCCGATGATCGTATCGCCGGGCCTCAATCGGCGCTCGGCAGGCGACGCATGGTGAACTCGATACGCCCGTCCTCCATCACCCGCCAGCTCTCGACCGTGGTCATATAGGCGGCCTTGGGGTAGCGCTCGAACCAGGCGCGGGCGGTCTCGCGCGCCTGCTCGCGTGGCAGGCGGAAGGTTTCGCGGCTGAAGATATCGCCTTGGGGGCGCGCGCTCTCGGCCGCCTTCAGGTCAGAGCGTGCCATGCGCGTCGCGACGCGCCGCGCGATATCTCCTGGTCGGTTGCCGCCGTGGGACCGGGCCATCGCTCCATCCTCGCTCGGGCCATATTATGCCGCTTCCCGGCTGATCTGGCGAATCCGATCAGGCCGGCTGATCCACCACGAGGGCCAGAAGGCGCGCGCGCTCCGCCTCGCTGTCCGGACAACCGGCGGCGATCCAGGCCGCGCGTGCGCGCGTCAGCGCGGCGCCCACGGCAGGGCCGCGCGGTATTCCCCGCGCAACGAAGTCCCGCCCGGCAACCGGCAGGACGGGAACCGGGATCTCACCCGAACGGAATGCCGCAAGCGCTGTCCGCGCGTCTTCGGTGAGGCGCGGGCGCGGCTCTCCGTCGAGCGCAGCGACCGCGTCGCTGACCGGCCCGAGCCCGAACTCCGCCACGAGCCGGCGGATAGCGACGCCATCCAGCCGTTCCGCCCGCCCGCGCAGAGCCGGAAACGCCTTCGCATAGCCGCGAAGCCGGGCAGCCTCGGCATTCGACAGGCGCAGGCGCTCGGTCAGCCGCTCAGCATCGACCATGCTCGCCACATCGAACGCCGCCAGCCGCAAGACCGGGTCGGGAGGCGCCTGTGCCACGACCCGCGCGAGACGTCCCAGATCCGCAATCCCGCCCGTAATCCGCTCCAGAAGCCCGTTATGGGCGATGAGGCCGGCGGTTTCCAAAACGCGCGGCGCCGCCAGCAGGCGCAGGAATTCGACGCGGATGCGCTCGCGCGACAGGCGCTCCAGCCCCGCCCGCTCGTGAATCGCCGCATGCAGCCCGTCCGGATCGATCGGCCCGCGTGCATATTCGGCGAAGAAACGGAAGAAACGCAGGATGCGCAGATAATCCTCACGGATACGCCCGCGCGCCGAACCGATGAAGCGAACACGCCCGGCGGCGATATCCGCGAGCCCCCCGGTATAGTCGCGGATCTCGCCATCGGCACGGACCGAAAGCGCGTTGATGGTGAAGTCACGCCGCAGGGCATCCGCTGCGAAATCTCGCCCGAAGCGCACCACCGCGTGACGGCCATCGGTTTCGACATCCTCGCGCAGGGTCGTCACCTCGAAGGGTTCGCCGCCGACGATGACCGTGAGCGTCCCGTGCTCGATGCCGGTGGGGACGACCTTGAAACCCGCCTCGCGCGCCCGACGCATCGTCTCCTCGGGTAGTGCGGTCGTGGTCAGATCGACATCCTTCACCTTGCGCCCGAACAGGGCATCGCGCACCGCCCCGCCGACGACGCGTGCCTCCTCGCCGTCACCGTCGAGCACGGCCAGCAGGCGGCGCAGGCGCGGCTCGGCGAGAACCGCGTCGAGATGGCTGCGATCGAGGCCTGCGGGGATGCTCATGCGTGTTTGCTCAGTCGAAACGACCGGGCGCCACCTGCCCGTTCTGCAATTGCGGCGGGGTATACGTCCCCGTGCTGCGCTCCGCCGTAAAGCCGGTATAGAGCAGCGAGGCGACGACGAGCCCACCACCGACCAGGACGAGGATCGGGATCGATTTCTCCCACGCGGCGAAGGTCAGCGGATTGCGCTGGCGCATGAGCAGATACAGGAAGAAGATCGCGAACGGGATCAGAAAGAAGGCGAATTCCGTCAGCAGAGCGCGTGTCATGGAAGATAGAGCCTCTCGTATAAATGCCGCAGCATGCCCGCCGTGACGCCCCAGATATAATGCCTCTCATAGGGCATGGCATAGTACTGGCGCAAACGGCCCTGCCAGCTGCGGACCTGTACTTCGTGATTCTCGGGGTTCATCAGGAATGCGACCGGGACCTCGAAGATCTCGGCCACCTCGAACGGATTGACGGAGAGCCGGAAGCCCTCGCGCACCAGCCCGACCACCGGCGTGACCAGATAACCGCTGGTGGAGCGATAAGGGTCTGAATAGCCGAGAAGTTCCACAAAGCGGGCATCAAGGCCGATCTCCTCCTGCGCCTCGCGCAAAGCCGTCGCCCAGGGGCTCGGATCACCGTCATCGACCTTGCCCCCGGGAAAGGAGATCTGGCCGGAATGGGCGCGCAGGGCGCTGCCGCGATGGGTCAGCATGATGGTCAGCCGGTCACGGCGCATGATCACCGGAACAAGCACCGCAGCCGACTTGTAGCGGCGCCCGTCCTGCGCCCCGCTCCAATCGGGATTGAGATCGTGATCGCCGCGCGGCGCGTCGTATCCGGCGGGCGAGCGGTGCAGGCGTGCGCCCGTACGCGCAATGAAGTCCTCGCGCTCACAGACCACCGGCATCATCCGGCTCCGAAGCGATGCCCGCCGTCCTGGGCGATCACGTGGAAGACGCCGCCGGCATCCAACCCGTAGACCGGCTCACCCGCCTGCTCGCGCTCCTCCCCCATCTCGATCAGATCGAACATCAGCGCACGGGTCACCAGCGCCCAGAGATCACCGCGCACGCGCAGATAGGGCTTCACGCCGCCATCGGGCTCGACATCGAAGCGCAACGGGTTGTCAGGGCCCACGGAGACGACGTCGTCGACATTGGTCCGGAAGGTGATCTGCCGGTCGCGCCCCTCCCCTTCGACGGCCATTTCGACAGCCAGAAACGGCGCGTCCTCGACCTCGATGCCGACGCGTTCCACCGGCGTGACGAGAACATGGCCGTCGGGATCCTTGCGCAGGATCGAGGCGAACAGCTTCACCAGCGGCTTACGGCCTATCGGTGTGCCGCGATAGAACCAGGTTCCGTCCGCGGCGATGCGCATGTCGATCTCGCCGCAATAGTCCGGGTTCCAGCGCTCGACCGGCGGCTTGCCCTTCTGCGTCCCCGCCGCAGCGAGGAGGCGAGCGAAGGGGTCGGCGGCTTCCGGTGCGGGATCGGGCGACGCTTGCGTGGTCACGATGGTCTCCTCCGCCTTGTCGATGATGGATGGCGATCAGCACGCCCGGCATCCGCCGCAGGCGCGCATAGCCTCATGTAGGGTCGCATGCCCCGATATCCCAGCCGCCGGTCAATCAGCGCCCATCAGCGCCTCGACATGCGCGGCGACGGATTTCGAGAGGCCCACGAGATCATAGCCGCCCTCCAGGATCGAGACGACCCGCCCGCCGCAGCG
>LFIK01001722.1_pt1 | contig 17480 bp, 29 predicted proteins | sample 643401 | NCBI WGS metagenome assembly LFIK01 (sample SAMN03777447, study PRJNA286221) | soda lake metagenome | biome: soda lake; feature: Kulunda steppe; material: water; isolation source: sample T5-Br brine of Lake Tanatar-5 | place: Russia: Kulunda steppe | collected 2010-07
ATGGTCAGGTAGACACACTATGGTCAGGCAGGCACACCATGGTCAGGCAGGCACACCATGGTCAGGCAGGCACACCATGGTCAGGCACACCATGGTCAGGCAGACACACCATGGTCAGGCACACCATGGTCAGGTAGACACACCATGGTCAGGTAGGCACACCATGGTCAGACACACGATGGTCAGGCACACCATGGTCAGGTAGACACACCATGGTCAGGCAGGCACACCATGGTCAGACACACCATGGTCAGGCACACCATGGTCAGGTAGACACACCATGGTCAGGTAGACACACCATGGTCAGGTAGACACACCATGGTCAGGCACACCATGGTCAGGCAGGCACACCATGGTCAGGCACACTATGGTCAGGTAGACACACCATGGTCAGGCAGACACACTATGGTCAGGCAGGCACACCATGGTCAGGCAGGCACACCATGGTCAGGCACACCATGGTCAGGCAGGCACACCATGGTCAGACACACTATGGTCAGGTAGACACACTATGGTCAGGTAGACACACTATGGTCAGGCAGGCACACCATGGTCAGGCAGGCACACCATGGTCAGGCACACCATGGTCAGGCACACCATGGTCAGGTAGACACACTATGGTCAGGCAGGCACACCATGGTCAGACACACCATGGTCAGGCAGATGCCGTTGCAGCAGCTATCGCAGTGGCGCAGGATGTGCGTTTTGCCGTGCCTGTTGCTGTGGCTGGGCAATCTGTTGCTGCGTGGTGGGTGCAGCTGGGGCTGGGTGCAGTGGCACAGCCACAGGCACAACAGAACCCACAGCCGCAGCCTCAGCAGAATGCGCAGGCACAGCTGCAGCCTACAGCACAAGTGTGACAGTATCCACCTGAGCGCCTTGCCCTGCTGGCTCTCTCCTTGGGATCACAACATAGGTGGCCGTGCTGCTTCTCCAAAGAACAGCCTTTGCAGTTGCAAGTACCGAAGGTGGAACCATGGCTGGACTCCCTCAGCTACCCCACACCACTCCCCGCAGTGCACTCGCTCATTGTCCAGACATGTCCCTCCTGTCAACCTACCACCTTACCTACCACCTAGCTTCTGTGTGTTGCTCTCCTGGCTCTTGAGCTCCCTGAAAATGTCCTGGACCACCAGGTTGTGGCTGGCCTCTGTATGCTGCCTGCTGCGTGTGTGCAGGGCGAGGTGCTTCTCATGTTTGTGACAAGCGCCAGCGAGAGGCAGTGGAGCAAGAAGGAGGGCGTGCTTCGCCAAGTGGTGGATTCCTTCAAGGCTTAGCAACACACACACACAGCGCAAAAGGGGGACTTTTGTGTGTTGATGGATTGCGTTGGCAGGCCACAGGCTGCAAGCTTTTGTGCACTTTTGCTGCAAATGTGCGGTTGTAAGCACAAGTGTAGATCATGCTTGGCCCTCTGAATATGCGTCCCAAGAGGGCCCTGATCATCAGCCTGGTTTTTGGTGTGCATTGCTTACTCGGATCCTTGAAAGAGCAGGTGCAACGCCTCCATCAAAATGCCTTTTGATCCCTTCCGCTTCAGGCAGCCTGTACAGCTGTCTGTCTATTTCCACGGAGAAGTGTGGCGTAGGAAACGACTATGTACGCATGCTGCCTAGGCAGCTCTTTTTTTGTTTGGCGCTTGACTGGTCAGAATGGCTTGGATGTCGGTGCTGCTCATGGACTTGCTCATCTGGCAGTGTGCCAGTGCCAAGCATGTTAACGGATCTAAACAAATTTATCGACTAGAGCCCCAGGGTGCACACCATCAGCTCATACCTCATGCATCCAATCGCCCTTCATGGTTGCTCATCATTTGCAAGGTTTTTAGAACGCTTAGTGATCACAGAAAGTGCTTGTGGAGGGGGCATGGCAGGCCCGTGAAACATGGCCATACAAGTTACAGGTTTGACAGGTTTGGCCATACAACTTCAAAACGGCCAGGCTGGTGATTTACCTAACTTGTTTACTAGTTAGGTAAATTACCAGCCTGGTCGTTAGGCTGATTGGTTTGTTGCTGGTGTTCGCCAGCCAAAATGTAATCCATAATGTCTATAACAATGTGAAACATAGCCTGAAACTTGTAAGTGCCAGACTTCATCTTGAGAAAACTTTTAGGTCAAAAGGGGGCAGGCATTACCAGGCAACCCCAAATACCAGGGCATTACGAGTGATCCATAGAGAAAGCCTGGGCTTTCTGGCGTATTCCATTACCGGCTGGATTTCTAGAAAGGGGGCAGGCATTACCGGGCCACCACGGTTACCAGGGCATTACTAGTGGTCCAGGCCTGGGCTTTCTGGCGTATTCCATTGCCAGCCGGATTTCTTGTGTGCAAAAACATAACTAATCGGATAACCAGTCGGATTGCGGTAGCTATAAAAAAACATTCCGACGGAACAGTCAAACTGTATATCCGGATCCCCCAGTTACAACCTTACACAAACTACCTGGCTGAAGCTCAAACTTAAACTTCTCTTTAATCGATGTAGGAATGTTCCATTGCCTAGGTAGTAGTCTTTCAACTCTTTTCTTTTACCTCATGGGAGGCCACAACCGGCTAAGCTGCCCTTGTTCGGCGGATACAGCCTTGAAACCTTACCTTACCTTTTCTTTTCTTGTAGCTAACCTTACCCTTTTTGATTAAACATCAGGTGAAGATAGCCCTGATGCACACTTTTGCCATGTTGTCACCCTGAGATAGCTACATCCAAACTAACATCCGAGTGACAATGCAGCATAAATCTGGCACTGCACTTATCTGGTATGACAATGTTTTATGAGAGATCAGCTAAGCTGCCCTCGTTTGGCAGATACAGCTATGTAACCTAACCTAACCTAACCTTATGAGAGATCATAAGTTACAAGCCTGATTAGGCCCCAACTTAGCTGCCCTGTCTCCGCAGGCTGCATTCAAAGCTATCTGATCCTCATCTCCTTTTTGGTGAGGCCTGTGTAATATATGGTTGTGCAGTTTCCTTTGGCTCCCATTCCTTTTTTTATGCATACGCCTCAGTCATGTGACATAACAAGGAGGAAAGGTGAGACAGCACAAAGCGCACAGCACACAGCTGTCTGCACCTTGAGTCATCTTCACTACGACTCTGTGAAGCTTCCGCCAGTACTGCTGGCTGTTAGAGACAGACCCTCTACACGCAATGCCCTCGTACTGCTGCCCTCAAATAGAGGAACCCACACTCAGCTAACCCATCGGCCAGTCCGTCAGTACAGCACATACATCTCCTCTCCTTCACGTCCTGGTCACAGGCACCTCCGCGGCGCCTGGTGTCTGCTTGTCTCTTTCAAACTCAAAAGGGAGAGGTAAAAAAATGGTCGCAAAGCTGCCTGTCACAAACCCCCACCCCTCTCCCCCCCTGCCTGGAGCGGGCTGGTGCAGGTCTCGCCCGAGACAGAGGATCACGACAACAGGGAGCGCAGCCAGGGCTCCAGCAAGAGGGCCAGCCCAGGCAGGATCATAATGAAGGGCAGTGCGGCCAAGGCTCCAGCAGCAGCAGAGTGGCGCACCCGAAAGCTTGCAGGCCTGCCAGGGCCTGCGCCCACCACATGGCCGACTGCCTCTGGCGGGCGCTCGCAAACAAGGGAGCAGTCTGGGTGGCATGCTTGCCGGCCGCGCCTCTCGCCCTTTAAGCTGCCCTGCTGCACTTACAGCTCGTCCTTCTGCTCGCCGTCGCCCTCCTGCTTCTTGGGCAGCTCATACGGCACCTTGGCATGCTCCTTGATGAACTTGGTCAGGGCCTGCGGACCACACAGGCAGCACGTTTGTTGCTCCAAGTCGGCCCATCAAACCATTATGCTGGATAATTGATGGGTGCGTTTACCATGGCTGCATCCCTTGTGTAGTTTATGGCATGGGTGTGGGCCAGCGCTTGCGTGAGGGGAGGCAGAACATGTCCCAGGTCCCCAAGCATTTTCTATGCGCCCCCCCTCCTCCCCCCTCTCAGCATCTTAAAACTTACGATCTCTTGGATCGCTTAGCATCTGATCCAGCCAGGTCATGGAGGCTTTAAAGCAAGCACGGCCATTTCAAAGCAAGTACAACCCATATCTATGGTGCTTAGCAGTACCAAAATGCTGGAGGGTGAGGTAGGCGTAAGGGTAGGTGTGCTTGTTTACAGGCCAGACATACAATGCTCCTAGGAGGGGAAGCAAGACAGGAAGTCTGGACGATACCCTAGTTTATTGGTGCATTCGTGAGCTACACCCCAAACCCTAGTTTGCGAACGCACAGGAGGCAACAAATAGGTGACAAATTGCATAACAGATGCATCTGCCCATGTGCGTGCTCTCGCGCGTGCACGTCCACACCCAGGCGTGCAGACACATGAGACGCGCTGTATTTCAACCACTTCTGTGCACACTCAGAGCGCACGAAGGACTCATTAGTCTATGCATGGCGTGCTTGCAGGGCACACAGGAGCAAACCTGTGTGTGACTGCCACCAGCTGCATTGCGTTGCCTTGAAGGAGGCATACCGCATCTTAAATCTGCCTCTCTCACAGCCACGCAATGCTGACAGGCTTTGATACATTTGTGCACACCAGTGCCAAACTGATGGGGGTAAGAAAGGCCCGACACACCATCAGGCTAAACTCGGGGTAGTAGAATTTTTCGTATAATTCGGCCTGATGGAGTCACTGGGCCCAACTTGGGAACACAAGAAAACCTGATGTACCTTCAGGCTGCGGTCTCCACCCTCGAATGGCACAGGCTTGGCATCCTTGTCGGCAGGGAACATGATCAGGGTGGGGAAGCCAGATGCGTTGATGTCTGGGTGCTCGTTCTCAGTGCCATCCATCTTGGCGATCACCACACTGTCAATCTGCGCATGCCAGAGGTTCCAAGTAGTGGATGTGTGTGTGTGTGTGTGTGTGTGTGTGTGTGTGTGAGAGAGAGAGAGAGAGATTTCTAGGTTTGGAGTGGTGCACATCCACACAAGTCTGGGGATCATTACGGTGTCGATGCACACGTGCCAAAGAATACAACTCTTGTCTGTTTTGCTGGAATTAAGCGGTTCACAATTGTCCATTTTCGTAAAAATTGTCTGGTGTGCCTTTAAGCCTGAGAATTTGCACTCAGGAGCTCGCCAAGCTCATGCAAGCGCGCTCTCTGCACACGCATGCCTGCCTCAGCCCCTGCCCCTGACGCCCCAACACACCCATACCCACACCCACACCTGCCTGCACTCACAATCACGCGTGAAAAATGTTCGCCAATGCTCATGCCCACATTCATGCTACCATCCAAGAACACCAACCCCCTCCATCACGTGCACGCATACGTGTGTGCAGTAGGTGCGGGAGGTGCGCACACGGCCGCACCTTCTTGAAGCGCTTGCCCAGCTTCTTGTAGATGGGCTCCAGGGCCTTGCAGTGGCCGCACCAGGGCGCATACACCTACAGGTAGGGTGCAAGCATGCAGGGATGCGGCGTGTGTTGCATGTAGAAACTCACAGCTGCAGCAGGGCCAGCAGAAGGATGCTGGAAGGGAGTCAATCAGGACACGCACAAGGATGAGCAAGCGGGAAATGCTTTTGGAGAAGGTATAAAAAATCTAATCAAACTGCAGCGAACATCCTCTAAGGGCTAGGAACTTTGAAGAGGAAAGAGCACAGGGGGTCAATTGGCTAGGGGGTCAACCAGCAAGGGGGTCAACTAGCTAGGGGGTCAACCAGCTAGGCTGTCAATCAGCCAGGCCCACAGGGGTCAGCTACTTGCACAGGAGGATCAGGGGCTATGGGCAGGTACAGGCAGATGGATGCATGGGAGTGTGCCGCTTGGCAGGTGAGCAGGCGCAGGGGAGCGCAGGCACTCATGTGCTTGCGGGAGGGCTGCGTTGCGCGAGGGCCCAGGCCACAGCCGCACTCGCTACGGGAAGCGTGGGTGTGGGGGGCGGGAGCGCCTTTTGGGTTGTAATTGTAAGAGGGCGCGCCCTTTGCAACTCACGCAGGGACCCCAGAAGCCGCATGAAAAAGGCATCCAGTCAAACCGACCGACTGCTAGCCTACAGGGACCCCACACGCGAGGCTAAAGCATCACCTGCAGCCGCAGCCACAGCGGCACAGCGGCACAGCAGCACGCACCCTCATCAGCAAGAGCATCTTTGGTGGGGTCTGTGGCACCGTCGCCCACGGCCTCGCCACAACGCATTTGCCGGGTGTGACCAAGGCCAACGCGTCCCTTAAGTCCACGTATCTGGACGCGTGGCTTGCTGCGAGATTCCTTGCAACCTCGCGGCACTCCACGCATCTAGACACATGGACCTCAGGGACGCCTTGGCCTTGGTCAAACCCATCAAATGCATTGTGGCGAGACCGTGTCACAGCGATACACGTGTATCCAGACACATGGACCTCAAGGTGTGGCTTCCGCTCCCCCTATTGGAATGGTGCCCACAGCAGCGTGGTTCCCTTTTTTGACGCACCTCCAGCAGCACATCCTTGGTGGGGTCCTTGACGATGTCGTCCACGGTCTTGCCCACGACAGTGGTCACGCCGTCGTCGTCGGTGGGCTTCTCAGGGATTGCTGCTGACTTGAACTCTTGCTGCGCGCACGGGCCAGGGCGGGAGGGGGAGGTGAAGTGGAGCACAGCACGCAATAAGCGAGCAGGCACACAATGGCTGGGACGGGGCGCACGGGCAGGACGAGGCGCAATGGGGGGAGCTACTGGCCAGATAGTGTGGGGCCATGCTGGGGGTGGGGTTTGGATTTTTGGATGCCACATGAGCATATGTTCCAGGACGGCAATAACTAGCGGGCCCTGCGGCCGACCCATCAGCCCGTCAACCCAATCCCAACAGAAACCTAACTACCTGGGGTGGGTGGCGGTGTACCCCGTACACATTGGCAAGTTGGAAATTGGCAAATCTACTGCGTACATCTACTATCTTCAGCAGCCCTGTGCATCAGTGATGGCTGCAAACCCACCCTTCTCACCCCGCATGGCACCACAGAGGCCCCTGCTTGGCCCCTGCTTGGCCCCTGTTCGGCCCCTGCTTGGCCCCTGCTTGGCACAGGGGCCAAACAGGGGCCAATCCTGCACGGCACCACAGAGGCCACTGGACCGCTGCAACATATGCCGAGCCTCAGGACAGCCACGGCCGCGAATGACGCAATCGCGTTTGTGATGCCAGGCGTGCGTACGAGACATTTGGCTGCTCAGTTGCCGGCCACCTGATGTGTACAATGAAGGGCACGCAGCATGCCCCACTCCCTTGGCGCTCTGATCCTCTCCACCCAGAGGTGGGGAGGGCAGACCTTTCAGAGTGCACAATCTGACCCTGGACCACCCCAAGGCAAGGCGTGAGGGCACAGCTGACCCGGTGCCGACCCCCTCCCTGATCAACCGCACCTAGGGAGCAGCTGCGCGGTCTAGGTGAGCCCCCAGCGGCCTCACCCAGACTCGCCAGCCCTACACCATGAGCTCTTGCAGGAGTTGCTGCTCTCACAAGACCTTATGGTGGAGGGTGCTGGGCCACGGCTTGCGCGCGTGCACGAGTGTGTGTGTGCGTGCATAGCAGCTGCCAGGGCTGCACCCAGGCGCAGCCCAGCTTAAAGCAGAGCGCTCAGCAATGCGTGTGAGAAGGGGAGATACACATGCACTTGCGAGCACACTGCTGGGGGTGCCAGGGTTGCACCCAGGCAGGCACACCAAAGTGTGAGGTGCGCGGTACAGGCAGTGTGTGTACGTAAGCATGCCTGCTCTTGTGCTGCCTGGCGGCACCTGCAGGCGCACGGGCACTGGCACGTTCTAGAGCAACAGCACCACAAGCGCAGCTGCGCCGTAGAAGCACCTGCCCCGCGAGGGCACTTGCAACCAGAGCAGCAGCAGCTGCGTATCCCCCCGGGACGCTGCCTCTCTCCAATCGGGATGCGCTGCGCATTGCGCCCACTGGCGCCGTGCTGCCTCACATGCCTTACACACATGCCCTGTCAGAACTGTAGCGCGGCTGCGCCCTGCGGTGCACCCACCGGCGCTGTGCCGTCCACCACCCCCTGGCAGAACTTCTCCAGGTTGGCCTCGTTGAACTCCTCGCCCATCTTGTACTTCTTGTTCTCGTCCATGAAGAAGCCCACCACCTGCGCCCCAGCAGCCAGCACACCAGCAGTTCGGCACCTGTCTACAGGCAGCAGCAATGCTTCCAAAAGGCCGCCACGGGCAGCAACAATGCTTCCACTGGGCCCTGGCAGGAAGAAACTTCCGCATGGCGGATGGCATGGTGCCCAAACAGTCCCCTTCTGTTGCTGATGACGGAAATGATCATGATCACGATCATATCCATGATATTTGCAACGCCAATACCCAACTTCTTTCTGGTCTGGCTACATCGTGTGATCGCAGAATTGAACTGAAAAAATTCCGGCCAAAGGTGGTAGGGGGGACCTGGGAATTGGCACCAGTCGGCGTTGTGCTTAGAGCGGCGTGGAAGACAGAGCGCGGCATCTGAAACACGCGACAACCTCCCTTTCCCCCCCCCCGGACCCCATCCTGACCCAAAAGCCGATGCAAGAAGGGGAGGGAAGACAGAGGGCGGCAGCAACATGGGAGCACTCACGGTGGGGGAGGGGGAGTCGGCGAGGCCAAAGAACTTGGTCACAGGGCCTTGCGTGGGGCCCTCATTGTCCACCGTCACAAACACCTGCGCGTGTGCGTGCGCGTGCGTGACAGGGAGCTTTGTTGAGGTGTGCCCAGGCGTGCAGCGCGGGCTTTTGGTCGGCGCGCGGGGCCCGTGATTGGCCACCGTCGTGAGCGCCTGCACGCACGCGCACACTGCAGGTGGCTGGAACATCCACCTAGCCGCCAGGGGATATGGATGGCACGCCGGCCTCTCCAGCCGTGCTGCTGCGCCTCAGGAGCACCGCCACAGCAGCAGGAGCCGCGCTGCTGCGCCACAAGAGCACCGCCCACTGCAGCGGCCAATGTGCAAGTAGATGCTGATTTGCAAGCAGATGCTGATGTGCAAGTAGAGAAGCAGCGCTTGCTCCACAGCCAGGCCAGGTGCTGCCACCCACGGCCCTGCCGGGGCTGGTGCACCCCCTTGGCCGGTTGACGGCATATGGCACCACAGAGGGCACTCAATGATGGTGGGTTGGTGGCCTGTAAATGGCAACAGAGGAATAAGCTGGGCCTCCCCTTCCGGCGGCACACTAGCAGGGTGGCCCCACGCTAGGGGCTCAGCAGGCATGGCTCAACAGCTCTCCTCCCAACCGTCGCCCTTCTGAACCCCTCCTCGACCATTTCAGCCACCCATGCGCCGCGGGCGACCGCCGGCCTAGCCCCACACTTGGCCATTCATGCGCTCGGCGGGCACAGAGTTGCGCACACGCGCACGCGCACGCACGTCCTTAGTCACAGCACACTCTCATGCGCCGGGCAGCCGCCAGCCTACCAATTTGCCTTTCATGCGCTTGGCAACCTCCTTGAAGGCTGTGAAGGCAGGCGCGTCGTCCGCCAGGTCAGCAGGCTTGGCCCACATGATGACCTGCGCATGCAGGAGTTGTTGTGGTGGTGGAGGTGATGGCGTGGTGGTGATGGCAGTGGTGGTGACGGTGACCGTGGTGATGGAAGTGGTGGCGCAGGAGCGTGTGCATGTGCATGAGTGCGTGCTAGTGGTGCTGTGCAGCGTGTGCGGCTACGCGTTGCGTGTGTGCAAACGCACATGCTTGCGCGTGTGTGCGGCCCCAGTATTTTCCCCCTCGTCTAAGCGCGGGACTGCTTCTGCTGCCCTCCGCCCCACACACAGCCCCGCCTGCTTGGCTCAGACAGACTAGGCAACTTACACACGCGCGCACACACACACAGTCCTGCCTGCTTCTGCTGCTAACTTGGACAGACTAGGCAACTTGCGCACGCGCACACACACACGCTCGCACAGTCCCACCTGTTTGGCGCTGACAGGCAAGGCAACGCGTCGGCTATTTGATGCAACATTCCCAGGGGCTGAAAACAGAGTGAGGTGTGCACACAAGTGATGAAGGTGTCGCCTTGAAAAAAGAGCACCTTTCATAGGGCTTGCTATTTTTCTATCTTTCACCGTTGCCCCTGACCCCCACTTTCCCTCGTGACTTCTTCGCACTGTTCTCTTCCTGTTCTTTTCTCGATCTCCTACATGTGCGCGCTCACCTGCTTGTTGATGCCAGAGCTGAAGATCTTGTCCGTGTTCTGCTGCGTGAATTCGATGGTAAGGGGCAGCTTCTCGGCCATGATGAAGTCCTTCAGGCCCGTGGGCTCGCCGGTGTACATAGCGGTCTCGCGTGGCTCACCTGCATGCATGCACAGTGAGTGTGTGCGGACGTGCATGTGGTGCATGTGTGTCTGCGCATTTGCGCATGTGTGTGTGTATGTGTGTGTGTGCGCACGTGTGTACGTGTGCATGAGTATGTGCGTGTTTACGTGTGCATGTGTGCACGTGTGATGTGATGCATGTCATACTTGGCGTATGAAATATGTACGTCAAGTGCGTGCTCGTCCCTGTGCATGTGCCTGCACGAGTTTGCTGGCGCGCCTGCAAGCACTCCAAGCCTGTGCTGGCAGTCCACAACAGGGCCCTGGCGCACTCCAGCAGAGGCCCTTGGTCAGTGGCAAACCATATACACTAGGTCCACAACAGGGCCCTGGCGCACTCCAGCAGAGGCCCTTGGTCAGTGGCAAACCATATACACTAGGTCCACAACAAGGCCCTGGCAGCCCACAACAGGGCTGGCAGCCGGGTGCGAGGGCTACTTGCTGCCCCTGCACAGCAACCCACCCGCACAGCGCCAGACGCAACGCAGGGCGCCTCAGTCGGCTGCGACTCCTGACTGGTTCAAAAAGTCTGCGCATCATAACGTCCATCAACACCCCAGCATCTCAGCGTGCAGCCCTGCCCGGCTACCACACACGCTCGAGCCCCCTGTGGGATTAGTTGCTGTTGGTAGACAAGCACACACATGTGGACGCACCCTTGAAGTTCTTGATGACCACATAGCCAGGCGCGCTCAGGCCGGCGGCCTTGGCCACGTCCACACTGGCCGTCTCCGCCAGCTTCACGTCCTCCGAGGCCTCCCCAACCTTGCGGAACTCGTCCACGGCGCCACCCTGCACACGCGCACACGTACAAATTGATGCAGGGACGCACACGTGCAGATTGGTGCTGGGGCAGAGTCAGCTGTTCCAAGGCCTCCTGGATCTTGCGGAACTTGTCCACGATGCCACCACGCCACCACACAAGCACACACACACACACACGCACACGCGCAATTTGGCGCAGGGACGCACACGCGCAAATTGGCACAGGGACGCACACGCGCAAATTGGCACAGGGACGCACACGCGCAATTGGCGCAGGGACCGAGTCAGCTTCACGTCCTCCAAGGCCTCCCAGCTCTTGCGCACCCCGTCCACAGCGCCACCACGCAAGCGCGCTCACACACACGGCCACGCACCTCCAGCTTCTCAAAGTAGCCCAGCACAACGACCTCGTTGGCCTTCTCGACGTCGTCCAGGCCCTCAGCGCTCTCCACCACGACGGTTGGTGGCCCTGCCTTCTTCAGCACCCACGCCACGATGCCGTTGCTGTGCACGCCCCCACACACACATCCAAGACTCGGAATCAGAGGCGCACCCGCCATGGCTGAGACCCACCAAGGCCACACAGTCAGGCTGACCACGTAATGACTCATGATTTATGAGCAATTGCCAGCGTCTCAGGTGGACCTTGTGGTCGGGCAGTCAGGATGCAGCTGTTCCAGGAAGCAGCTATCGAGGGAAAGCAGGCTGTCGGGGACATGCAGCTGCCATAGGGGTGGGGCAGGCCATACTCAGTCCCAGCCTCCTCCGTACAGCCACGCATGCTGCTAGTTTATTGCATGGTCACCTGTCCGACGCGCAACACCTCTGGTTCGCCACCAGCAGCACTGGTGCGCACGCAGCAGTGTATGCAGCGTCGGTGGGTGCGGGGCAGCGCATACAGTGCCGGTGTGCGTGCGGCAGTGCATGCAAGCAGCGCTGAACATGGCGCAGCTGAGGCAGCACGAGACGCGTGCCCTCTTCCCCTCAGTCAGCACCCCTTTCATGGCAGCGCGGCTCTGTGCATGGTCAAGACAGCAGCCCATACATACATGGCAGCATCGCCCTGGCAAGTCAGCACCATGAACTGCATGGCAGCACCTCTGTGCATGGTCAAAACAGCGCCCACGACCCATTGATCACCCTTGAGCGCCTGGCTAAAACCCTCCCTTGGCCCACATCAGCATCGTTCAAGCTAGCTTGCTTGCTTGCTTGTGCGGCGTGCCACGCACCACGCCAGCACTTGCACGCCGGAAGGTTTGATGCGAGCCAGGCACGCAAGGGGAGGGCCAAAGGGAAGGGGCGTGCCTGCAAGACAGTCCTCAAGGCAAGGACCAGGGGTCCCCAAAACAAGTGAGTGCACCCGCCTGCATTAGGGCCGCAGCCAAAAGGACGCAAAGGCGCAGCCGGATGCATAGGATGGGGGCTCCCGCAACCTGACCACTTGCTACAAGCTTACTTGTTAGCCCCCATCACAAGCACAACCTACACGGCACTCTTCTACAGCACGCGCGCACGTGCACTCACGCATCGCGGGGGCCGCTGTACTCGGTTGGGTTGCCGTTGACAAACCACTTGATGGTGGGGTAGCCCTTGATGCCGTGCTCCTTGGCCAGCTCCTTCTCTTGGGTGGCCTCCACCTGTGCGAGGGCAACCACACGCCATGGGGCAGGACAAAGTTCATGGACCGTACCGCTTGTGAACAGGATTCCTGCGCCGCGTCTGCAACCACCTACTCCCAGGCAGCGGTGGCAGGTCTGGTGCGGATCATAGGCTGGACACATGGGCACCCTCGTTGGGACAAGTCACACACATGTAACGCAGGGGCAGCCGCCCCTGCGTGGCGTGTGCATGCATGAAAGCAGCTTTTGTACAGGGCAATGATAGCGCCATGCCTTTCAGGCACACAGCACCCCAGCGCGTCTTTCATCATGCGCATTAAGGTCCTGTCCTGACAGGCCAGCACTTCAGTGCTGAGCTGGCCTTGCTGAAAGCCTTCCATCTGAGCTTGGTAGATGTGGATCAGGAGCTGGCACGCAAGTGGCCGCACCTTGGCCAGCACAATGCTGGGGTCGGTCTCCTTCAGAATCTTAGCTGCCGCCGCGTACTCGGGGGCCAGCTTCTTGCAGTGGCCACACCAGCTGGCTGCGGCAATGGAGTGGTTTGAGCAGGGGAGACATGACTTTGCAAGGAGGTGTGTGAGGCTACTCTATGACTGCAGGAGGAGGCAGGCAAGGCTTAGGCGTCGAGGACAGGCGCGCATGGATTGGCCTTGGCATGGACTCTTGAGCACAGACAGACATGTGTAGCACACCCTAGAAGCCAGCTCATGCCTAGCCACATGAAGCCCCTCAAGATAGCCCAGCCCAGCAGGCACCTTGCACACACACACACACACACACACACACACACATACATATACACACACACACGCACACACACACAGCGCAAGCCATGGGCTCCGCGGATTGGCATCGGTACAGTCCCGTTCCAGGATACAAAGCCAGGCACATGGCCAGGGAACTATGCACCATGAAATTGGAAAAGGGGGAGGTTGAGGCTAAGGGGGTGTCCAGGGAGGTGCTGCCTGCAGCTCTAGGCAGGAAACAGATCAATCATGCAGCTCCATTCTTGCAACCTGCTCCCGAGGCGACGAGGTCAGGGCCCCCGGGCTACGGTGTGCTTCCTGCCGGCGCTATAAGGCGAGAAACTCACCGTAGAACTCGACCTGCGAGGATCGGGGCAGTGGTGGAAGCAGGATGAGGTTGATGGGACAGGTGTGTTGTGAGTGTGCCAAGAGTGCGCTCCGAGACGCGCGCACTGTAAGTGCAGGCCCTGCCTCACAAGCACACATGCATGCAGGCGTGTGGCAGAGGCTAGTTGGGCCCTGCATGCAAGGGTGTGTACAGTGCCGAGGCAAGCATGCCTGAAGGGAGCCCCAACCACCTTGCTCCTTCCACCCACCAGCACGAACTTGTTGTTGGCGATGGTCTCCTCAAAGTTGGCGGAAGTCAGGTCCTTCACGGGATCCGCCTCCGGCTCATCTGGCTGATCCAGGTCATCGTCGTACTCGTCAGCCTTGGCGCCCAGTGGCAGCGCACTCAGTAAGAGCGCGCCGAAAAGCACAGTGCACAGCACGGATCTGTGCATGCTGCCTCCGAAATTTAAATGAAATAACGCGGACGGCAATCCAACTGGTTTCAAACGGATCTCGACAGTCTCGTTGTTATCCCAGGATCGTCCACGATTCAAACTATATAGCGTCGTCACCTAGATATCTTTACAATGCTGAGGGCAGCAGCCTGCAGGGGCCTGGCGCTGGCGCGGACTCAAGGTGCACTGCTCCTTCCCGTACCTTTAGCTCTCAGAAAGCCGTGCACGTCCCGCAGCATTGCAGTCGCCTGCACTGTGTGTGTGTGGATGGAGTGCAGTGAGGATCATCGCTGCACATCATGCGGAGTGCAAACACTAGCATCACGGTCCCTGCTCTCATCGCACCATTTGAACACTCCCTGTCCCATGCTGCATGCAGCTAGCGCTGCGTCCCGGGCTGCCATGAGCACTGGGGCCACCACCAGTGGGGCAACCAGCTCCGCTGCTCAGGGTGAGTTAGGTGTGCGGAGGAACAGAGCGCGCCTCATGGAGTACTCTCAGTGGCACGCTGTTTTCGCATACATGAACCCAGCATCCACCTTGCTGTTACCTTCTGGGCTAGTGCAAGGGCCAGCCGTGTCATCCAGCCACAAGGCTTGAATCATCTTTGGTTTGATCGGTGCGGTTTCAAATTGCATCAGCTCCCATGTTGTATGATGCATGTATCCCGTGTGTGTCCCATGTGTTTTGCCGTACCTCTCTGCAGTGTGAAAAGAGTGCTTGTCGTGAGCGTTTCATGTTGAGGTGCTGGTGAGGAAGCCCACTCACTCCACATGAGTCCTGAGAGCATGAACAAGCCATGTCTGGCTTGCGCAAGCGGGTCCTGCTTCCTCCTGGAACTTGCACCCCCTGGCATGCCACAGTACGAGGAGGGCACTTTCGGTTATTCCTGTATATGCTTGCCATTAAGCCTGCTTGCACTCAGTTTCCCGCTCATTGATCATGCACACAATGGCCTATTCAGGCCTGCATTAGCTCAAGCCCCCTGAGCGGCCTGCTCTCTCATAGCCCCACGCAGACCTGCCATGCATCTGCTTGGCACCACTCCGTCCATGCAGCCAACTCTGTAGCCACCCTCATCTCAGCTGTGAAGGCCAGCAACTCCGCTACCTTCGCTGTGGGCGGCCTGACCAACCTCAAGAGTGGCGCGCTGCCCCATTACCCGTCCGCGGGACCCACAGGCATGTCCACGCAGTTCAAGCTGCTGCTGGGCGCCATCAGCGGGTGCGTGGTACAGTAGCAGCAGCAGCAGCTGCAGAGGCCTGCAATGTCAGGCCCTGCAGAGCTAGGTTCTCGGTCTGCGGGGTCAAGTGCCCAGCATGTGAACAGCAGGGGTTGGAGCTCCAGAGAGGGTGTAAGGCTTAAAGGGGGGTGTACAGCATGGGAGGGGTACAGTGTTCTTGAAAGGCTTGTGCCACCTCAAGGGAGGGACTGCGAGCGTTTCATGGGACGGCTGACACTAGTTTGATTGGGCATGGTCTTGAACGGTGCAGGTTCTGGGCAGCATGCTCGTGTGACCTATCCAATGCGCCAATCCCATTCCTGCTGGGTAGGTTAAGCTGGTGGGCAGCTCCCACGTACCGCCATACTCAGTGAGTAAAAAGGCATTACAAGCAGGGCGCAGGAGTGCATGGACATGCACGCATGCAATGTGCACTGACCACACCCACAGGTGGTTCTTGTACCGGGCGGACACCCAGGCGCGCAGCCACGATTGGATTGTCGACCTGTCTTTGAATGTGCTGCAGGTGCGTCGCGACTGATATGGTTTTGTTACTTATTTCTTCTGCACAGCCCTGCTTGGAACATTGGATCGAGCGAGGTTTTGTGGCCCAGCAAGCTTCCTTTGCCTTGACCCATGTTTGGGCCGTTGCATACTTGTTTATCTGATTGCGTCAGTGCCTTGACCCATGTTTGGGCCGTTGCATACTTGTTTATCCGATTGCGTCAGTGCCTTGACCCATGTTTGGGCCGTTGCATACTTGTTTATCTGATTGCGTCAGTGCCTTGACAGATGGTTGAAGCAGCACTGGCCCTGGCATGCCCATAGTGTATCCAGCCTTGAGGAATGTGCTATAGCTCCCAGTGTGAGCATTATCACTGTTTGAGTAGTTTCATCAAAATTGCAGTGTGTCTGCAAGCATGTCCTTGGGCCTGCCAGGGTCTTCTTCCAAAGAGAGCAGCGGTCCACCCTCTGCCTGTTGTGCACATGTGCAGCATGCCATGCTCAATGAGGGGCCATCCTGTCTGTTGGGCACATGCAGGCTGCCTGGCTCATCAGCTTTGCAAGCTTCCTGCCCTTCCGCTCCGTCTACATGGCACTCCGCGGCATGGCGCCACACACCAGCACACCCCTAAATGCGCTCAAGCCCGTGTCCATGATGAAGTGATGGCTTCTGGACACTTGACACTGAGGTGTTTCGCCTCTGTTTTGATATCTGACTAATGGGCTTGCCAATACAAAACATGCCACTGCAATGTTTCAAAACCTGTTAGGGCCATGCTTCGACTTTCTTGTGGCAGCTTGCTTCTTTGTGCCTTTGCGTGCCTTGACCATAATCTTACCTGCGGTCTAAGGTCTTCTTGTAATTCGGACGGATGTTATTACCGGACTCTGAGGTAGCGGCGCAAGAAGTTCAAGTTTACAAATGAGACCTAGCTACAGGGGTAACAACTTGTAACCCATTGAGGCCTTCAGGGCAGCTCAGCTGGAACAGGCATGCAAAACCTAGAGGAAAATAAACCTAGAGGAAAAAAGGTAGTGTAGGAACCTCGACCCAACATAAAGCTTAAAGATTTTCTTCTTGCCTAAAAGCACGGTTTGGGCTCGAATTCAGAGTTCGGTCTTTGTTTGCATTAGCTAGTCAGCCATCCTCACGCCATGCCAGCCCCTTGCCACCATCCATCAGCTCAACACTCCCTTTTATCCACAACAACCGTACTCAGGAGTGTAGGGACAAGTATTAGCGGCTATGCATCCTCCAGGCTATGCAGATGGCTTCCTTGCCGCGCCAGTACAAAGCAGCAAAGCAGCAACGCCTTCTCGCAGCAGTCGTCGATATTTAAAGAGCCAAAAAAGTTATCTCGCGTGCGTGAAGACGACGAGGACCTCGAAATCCCAGAGGTAGGCCCAGAACATGTTTGAAATTGTTGCAGTGGTGCATAAATGCAAGCGCACCCACATGCACACGCATGGGCGCACATGTGCGCGTACACACACACACACACACGCACACACACACACACACACACACACACACACACACAC
>LFIK01001724.1_pt1 | contig 17472 bp, 19 predicted proteins | sample 643401 | NCBI WGS metagenome assembly LFIK01 (sample SAMN03777447, study PRJNA286221) | soda lake metagenome | biome: soda lake; feature: Kulunda steppe; material: water; isolation source: sample T5-Br brine of Lake Tanatar-5 | place: Russia: Kulunda steppe | collected 2010-07
ACCCACCCACCCTTGCACCCCGCCCGCAGCGGCGCGCGCGGGGGGCTCAGAGCGCGTTGGGCGGCGCGCGCCCCTCGGCCGCGGCGATGGCGTTCTCCACTGCCATCAGCCCCATCTCCTCGCGGACATCCAGCGCGGCCGTGCCCAGATGCGGCAGCAGGGTGACATTTTCGCGCGCCCGCAGCGCTGCGGGGACTTCGGGCTCGAACTCGTAGACATCGAGCCCCGCACCCGCGATCCGGCCTGCGTCGAGGGCGGCGACAAGCGCCGCCTCGTCCACTACATCGCCGCGCGCGATGTTGATCAGATGCGCATGGGGCTGCATCAGCGCCAGCTCCTCGGCGCCGATCAGGTGGTGCGTCTGCGCCCCCCCCGGCACGGCGAGCACGACGCAATCGGCGGCCTGCAACACCTCGCGCAGATCGCCGACCTGCCGCGCGGGCGTCTCGATGGGCCGGGCGGAGCGGTTGTGATAGATGACCTCCATCCCCAGTCCGTGATGCGCGCGGCGGGCGATGGCCTGCCCGATACGCCCCATCCCGATGATGCCGCATGTGCGCCCGCCCAGATGCAGCCCCAGCATCTGCGTCGGGTGCCAGCCCGCCCATTTGCCCGCGCGCACCAGCCGCTCGCCCTCGCCCGCGCGGCGCGCGCTCATCAGCATCAGCATCAGCGCGATATCGGCCGTGGCCTCGGTCACCGCGCCGGGGGTGTTGGAGACAGCGATGCCGACCTTCCGCGCCGCCTCGACATCGATATGGTTGTAGCCGACGCCGAAATTGGCGAGGAGCTTGCAGCGCGCGCCCGCCATCCCCTCGAACACGCCGGCGTCGAACTGGTCGCCCAGTGTCGGGATCACCACATCGTACAAGACCAGCGCCGCGCGCATCTCGCCCTTCTTGAGCGGGGTGGTCGCCTCGCGCATGGTGACGGAGAAATGCGCCTCGGCCTTGCGCAGCACGCGCTCGGGCAGGGGGCGGGTGAGATACAGCTCATGCATGGTCTAGTGCATCCGCGCGCCGGGGGGCACGTCATGGTCGGGCGTCATCAGCGTGATGCGGCCCTGCGCATCCGCCGCCCCCAGAACCAGCACCTCGGACAGGAAGGGCCCGATCTGGCGGGGCGGAAAGTTCACCACGGCCATCACCTGCCGGCCCACCAGCCCCTCGGGCGTGTAGAGTTCGGTGATCTGGGCCGAGGATTTCCGCTCGCCCAACTCGGGGCCGAAATCGATCCAGAGCTTGATCGCGGGCTTGCGTGCCTCGGGGAAGGGCTCGGCGCGGGTGACGCGGCCGGCGCGGATATCGACCCGCAGGAAATCGTCGAAGCTGATCTCGCTCATTGCGCCAACTCGCGCGAGCGGGCGGCGGCGGCGGCGAGCGTGCGGCGCATCAGCGGCGGCAGGCCGGTCCCGGCGTCCATCAACTCGGACAGTCCCGCCGCCGTGGTGCCGCCGGGGCTGGTGACATTGACGCGCAGCGTCTCTGCCGTCTCGGGCGACTGGTGCGCCAGTTCCCCCGCGCCGATGACCGTGGCGCGGGCGAGTTGCATGGCCAGGTCCTCGGGCAGCCCCTCGGCCACCCCGGCGGCGGCCATTGCCTCGATAAGGTGGAACACATAGGCGGGCCCCGAGCCGGAGAGTGCCGTCACCGCATCCATCTGCGACTCGTCCTCCAGCCGGACGGTCGCGCCGACCGCCGCCATCAGCGCCTCGGCCAGCGCCAGATGCGCCGCGCCCGCCTGCGCATTGCCGATCAGCGCCGAGACGCCGCGCCCGACCGCCGCCGGGGTGTTGGGCATGGCGCGGATGATCGGGCTGTCCGCGCCGAACACGGCCTCGAACCGCGCGAGCGAGGTGCCGGCCGCGATCGACAGGAACAGCGTGTCGCCGCCCGTAAAGCCCAGCATCTGCGGCAGCGCCTCGCCCATCATCTGCGGCTTGACCGCGAGCACCGCCACGGCCGGCGAGTCGGGCAGCGCCCCGTTCAGCACCACGCCCTGCGCCTGCACCCAGTCCGAGGGCGCGGGGTCGATCACATGCACGGTTTCCGGCCGCACCCCCTGCGCCAGCCACCCGGCCAGCAGCGCCGAGCCCATGCGCCCACAGCCCAGAAGGACCATCCCGCGCGCGGCAATCGCGTCGAGTGACATTGCTGTTCCCCTTGTATTCCCTGTCATCGCGTCGGCGCGACTTTATCAGGTTGTCGCGCCCGCGTGGCGGGGGGTCAAGGGGCAGGGTGGATCATGCGCGGCCCACCGCCTCGGCCAGCGCGACATCAAGCGCTGCGGCAGGCGTGTGCTCGGCCCAGGCGACAAGCTGGAAGGCGGGGTAGAAGCGTTCGGCAGCCATGATCGCGGCGCGGATCATCCGCTCGATCTGGTCGATGCCCGCGGGCTGGTCCTCGGCCAGGATCAGCCCGTAGCGCCAGACCATCAGCCGCTGGCTCTCCCAGTAGCTGAACGCCCCCGACCAGACCATGTCATTGGCGCGGCTGATGGTCTCGTACAGCGCGGGCAGCGCGCCCTCGGGCGGGTCCATCTCGAAGGTGCAGATCAGCCGCAGCATGTTCTCGCCGGGCGCGAGCGCCAGCGTCACCGAATAGCTGCGCCACTGCCCCTCGACCGCCATGGCGATCTGGTCCTCGTTCATGCGGTCGAAATCCCAGGCGTGATGCTCGGCGAGCGTCTCGACCATGTCGATCGGATGAAGACTGTCATTGGAGAGGTAGAACTCGACTGCTGACATGACCCGCCTCTATGTGTTGTCTGCGCCCGGACCCCCCAGACACAGAGTGGCACCGCTATCGCTGTGCGCCCCTTGGCGTGCGCTTACTAGATATGGTGTGGCCAAACAATGCGCCTGTAAAGCGAAATCTCGCCCCTGCCGGAATTTCCTGGGGATAACTTCGCTGCGGGCAAAGCAGGCGGATCAGTGACAGGGGCGCTGCGCGCATCGCGGTTGCCGATTGGCGCGGGTGGGGCCGAATTGGATCGGACGCACGGGGCCGGGCGGCGGTTCTTCGCTGTGAGCCGGTCGCTGCTGCCGGTCTTCCAGAGCCCTCGAAAAAGGTCACGACCCGGGTGGTTTCCTGCGCCGTTCCGGCAGGGAAAGCCGTATTTTTCGCAGCATGCCCTCAGGCCCGACCATGCGCGAGATCGTAGAAACGCCTCTAAGAAATTTCATAATTTTCAATACTATACAACTCGTTCTGAAACCTGATTGACAAAATGTCGCACCCGAATGATAGTCCGAATCTCTTAACATGTTATGCAAAGGGAGGTCAGCTTGGCTGAGACCGAAAACCCCACCCCGACGAAACCCATCCCGACGCGACGCGAGTTCCTGACAATGGTCGGCGCCGTCGGCGGTGCTGCAGCGATGTATCAGGCCATGGGAATGATGGGGATGGCGCATGCCTCGCCCTATGATGGGCCGATCCAGCTTGGACAGGCGCCCGAAGGCACGAAGGTCCTTATCCTGGGTGCAGGCATTGCGGGCATGGTCGCGGCGATGGAGCTGCGCGACGCGGGCTATGACGTCGAGGTGCTGGAATACCGCGACGTGGCTGGCGGGCGCTGCTGGACGCTGCGCGCGGGCGACACCTATGAGGAGCTTGGCGGCTTCGTCCAGACGGTCGATTTCGCCGAAGGCAACTACTTCAACCCCGGCCCGTGGCGCGTGCCCTACAACCACTACGCGATCCTCGACTATTGTCGGCGGCTCGAGGTGGAGCTCGAACCGCTGATCCAGATCAACAACCACGCCTATGTGCATTCTGTCGATGCCTTCGACGGCAAGCCCGTGCGCTACCGCGAGGTCAATGCGGATTTCCGTGGCCATATCTCGGACCTGCTGTCCAAGGTGACGAATCAGGGCGCGCTGGACGAGGTCCTGTCGGAAGAGGACAAGGAGAACCTGCTGGAGGGTCTGCGCACCTTCGGGGCGCTGAACAGCGACAACGAATATGTCTCGGGCGATGCCGCCAGTCGGCGGCGCGGGTTCGACCGCCCGCCCGGCGGCGGTGTCGATGCGACCCCGATCTCCAGCGAAATCATGGATGTCTCCACGCTGCTCGACTCCGGTCTGTGGAGCCGCCTTGCCACCAGCGAGACGCTGAACAGCTCGGCACCGATCTTCCAGCCGAAGGGCGGCATGGACATGATCGCCCGTGCCATGGCCGAAAACCTCGGCGATGTGATCCGGTATCGCAAGCGGGTCACGCGCATCCGGCAGGACGAGGACGGCGTGACCGTCACCTACGAGGACCTCATCACCGGCGAGACGGACGTGACCACCACTGCCGATTACTGCGTGTGCACGATTCCCTTCTCGATCCTCAGCCAGATCGATCACGATTTTTCGGCGCCGCTGGCCAATGTCATTCAGGACATGCCCTATGCGGCCTCGATCAAGGTCGGGCTGGAGTTCAAGCGCCGCTTCTGGGAGGAGGACGAGCATATCTACGGCGGCACGACCTACACCGATCTGCCGATCTCGCAGATTTCCTACCCGTCGAACGACTACCTGTCGAAAAGGCCCGGCGTGGTGCTGGGCGCCTATTCCTGGGGGGCGCTGGCGTATCAGTATTCGTCGATTCCCCCTGAAGAGCGCGTGACGCGCACGGTCGAATGGGGCAGCCAGATCCACCCGCAGATGCCGGAGGAGTTCAAGGCAGGCGTGTCGGTGGCCTGGCACCGGGTGCCCTGGACGCTGGGCTGCTACGGGCTGTGGAACGACAAGGACGACCATTACGAGGACGCAGTCGCAATGGATCGCCGGATCGTCTGCGCGGGTGAGCATCTGTCGTATCTGCCCGCGTGGATGGAAGGTGCGGTCCTGTCATCGCTCGACGCGATCAGCCGCCTTCATGACACTGCCCGCAACCAAGCAGGAGAGTAATCAATGCGTAAATCGATGATCGCGGCGCCGCTTGTGCTCGCCGCATTCGCCCTGCCGGTGGCTGCCGATGACAGCGACGCCTGGTTCGAGAGCCGCAGCGCCCTGACGCAGCAGACGGGCGAGGGCATCTATGCCGCCGTCTGCGCAAGCTGCCACATGCCCGAGGGCGGGGGCGCGAGTGGCGCCGCCGACTACCCTGCGCTTGCGAACAACCCGAGGCTGGAGTTTCCCGACTATGCGATCATGGTCACCCTGCACGGGCAGGCCGCCATGCCGGGCCTGGGCGGGATTCTGGACGACGCCCAGGTGGCCGAGGTCGTGAACTACATCCGGACCCATTTCGGCAACGACTACCCCGATGATCCGGCGACCGAAGAGCTGGTGTCGGACGCAAGATAGGTGTGACGATCGGCCTGCGCCTGTCCGCCGCTTCAGGGGCGGGCGCAGGACCGGATGCGATTTCGACCGCGGGCGATGGCGCCCGCGGTCGATGATTCAGAACGGCGCGTGCCACGGGCCGCGCAACGAAAGGGTCAAGACGATGCTCAGATACTCCCGCATTCTCGCTGGTAGCGCAGCGATCACGCTCGCGGCCGGGCTGGCGCAGGCCGAAGTCATCCGCCACCCCATCCCGGGTTCGGATTTCCCGATCTCCAGAGCGGTCGAAATTCCCGCCGATGCAACGCTGGTCTATCTCAGCGGCGTCGTGCCCGGCGTGACCAACCCCGATGCCGCCCCCGGCACGGCCGAGGCCTTCGGCGATACCGAAGCGCAAACTGTCTCGGTCCTCGACCGGATTGCCGCGACCCTCGCGGATCTCGACCTGACACTGGCGGATGTCGTGAAGATGCAGGTCTATCTGGTTGCCGATGACAGCGGGCAGATGGATTTCCGGGGCTTCATGCAGGGCTATGTCCAGTATTTCGGCACTGAAGAGCAGCCCATGCTTCCGGCCCGTTCGGTCTTCGAGGTTGCCGGGCTGGCAAATCCGCACTGGCTTGTGGAAATCGAAGTGGTGGCCGTGCGGCAATGAGCGTGCCCTTGCGCGCTGTGATGTGACGCGTTGGGCCCGGCGGGGTCTTACGCGACCTCTGATCCGACGAGGCTCAGGAAGCGGTCCACATCTTCCGCCCGCGTGTTCCAGCTCGTGACCAGGCGGGCCGAGACGGTCTCGGGGTCGTTCTGATGGTCGGGCCAGAGGAAATACTGCGCGCCCGCCGCCTGTAGCGCCTCATGCGTGCGGCGGGGCAGGCGCGCGAACAGCATGTTGCCCCCGCGTGGGAAAAGAAGAGGCGCGTGCAGCCCGCCCTCGAGCCGTTCGGCCATGGCGTTGGCGTGGTGGGCAAGGTCGAGCCACAGCCCCCCGTCGAGCCAGGCCAGCATCTGTGCGGCCAGGTAGCGGTGTTTCGACCACAGATGCCCGGCGCGCTTGCGGCGCAATGCGAACTCCCAGGCGCGGGCGGGGTCGAAGATCACCACCGCCTCGACCCCCATCAGCCCGTTCTTCGTGCCGCCCAGCACCAGCGCATCGACGCCTGCGCGCCAGGACATCTCGGCAGGCGTGCAGCCCTCGGCCACCAGCGCATTGGCAAAGCGCGCGCCGTCCAGATGCACGGGCAGGCCGTGGTCGCGCGCGATGGCGGCAAGCCGTGCGATTCCGGCGCGCGTGTAGCGGGTGCCGCATTCGGTCAGATTGGTCAGGCTCAGGCAGGCGGGCTGAACATTATGGACATTGCCGCGCCCCGAGGCGGCCAGCCGCTCGGCCAGCACCTCGGGCGCGATCCTGCCGTCGGGGCCGTCGACAAGCACAAGCTTCGCGCCGCCGGTGTAGAACTCGGGCGCGCCGCATTCATCGACCTCGATATGCGCCAGCCCGTGGCAGTAGATCGCCCCCCAGGGCGGGGTCAGCGTGGCCAGCGCCAGCGCATTCGCCGCACTGCCCGTGGTGACAAGGAACACCTCGGCCTCGGGCGCCTCGAACACATCGCGCAGCCGGTCGCGCAGCGCCTGGCTCAGCGCGTCGCCGCCATAGCCCGGCGCATACCCGTCATCGGCGCGGCGCAGCGCGTCCCAGATTTGCGGCGGCAGGCCAGAGGTGTTGTCCGAGGCGAAATACATGCGCCTTGCGTGATACGGTCCGCGCGCGCTGTCAAGGTGGCGCGGGTTGACAGGGCCGGGGGCAGGGCGCATATCCCCTGCAAATACAGGAGTTCCCGCCATGTTCATCCAGACCGAATCGACCCCCAACCCGGCGACGCTGAAATTCCTGCCGGGCCAGCAGGTTCTGGAAATGGGCACGGCCGATTTCCCGACGCCCGACACGGCCGCAACCTCGCCGCTGGCGCGCCGGGTCTTCGCGGTCAGTGGCGTGACCGGGGTGTTCCTCGGCAGCGATTTCGTCACCGTGACCAAGGCCGATGATGTCGAATGGCAGCACATCAAGCCCGAAATCCTTGGCGCGATCATGGAGCACATGCAATCCGGTGCCCCGGCGATCGAGGGCGAGGCCGAGGCAGGCCACGCCGCCCATGACGGCCCGGATGCCGAGATCGTGGGCCAGATCAAGGAGTTGCTCGACAGCCGCGTGCGCCCGGCCGTGGCGCAGGATGGCGGCGACATCACCTTCCACGGGTTCGAGCGCGGCGTGGTCTATCTGCACATGAAGGGCGCCTGCGCGGGCTGCCCGTCCTCGACCATGACGCTGAAGATGGGCATCGAGAACCTGCTGCGCCATTACATCCCCGAAGTGACCGAGGTGCGCCCGGTTGCGGTCTGACCCGCTGATCCTAGGCTTCGACACATCGGCCGCGCATTGCGCGGCCGCTTTGCTGTCGGGCGAGCGCGTGCTGGCCCAGGCCGAGGAAGCGATGGCGCGCGGGCAGGCCGAACGTCTGGTGCCGCTGCTGGAAGAGGTGCTGGCCGCAGGCGGGGTCGGGTGGGGCGATCTGGACGCGCTGGCCGTGGGCACCGGGCCGGGCAATTTCACTGGTATCCGCATTGCCGTGTCCTGCGCGCGCGGGCTGGCGCTGGGCCTCGGGATACCCGCCATCGGGATAAGCCTGTTCGAGGCCCGCGCCCACGGTCTGCCGCGCCCGTTGAGAGTGGTCGAGGATGCGCGGCGCGGACAGGTCTATGTGCAGGCCTTCACCCCGGAGCCGACGCCACCCGCCCTTTGCGCACCTGCCGATGCGGCTGGCGATACTGCCGCCCCCGTGACCGGGGGCGCGGCCGGGGCCTGGTCGGCGGTATCCGGCGCCCCGGTCCTGCCGCCCGCATGCCCGCTCGCGGAAGGCATCGCGCGCGTCGCGCGGGCGCGGCTCGGCACAGCGCAGCCGCGCCCGTCACCGCTCTATATCCGCGCGGCCGATGCGGCGGCCCCGTCGGAGCCGCCGCCGCGCATCCTGCCATGAGCCCGCAGGCGCTGGCGGCCCTGCACGCCGCCTGTTTCACTGCCCCCCCGCCCTGGAGCGCAGACAGCTTCGCCGCGCTGCTGGCCGAGCCCGCCTGCCACCTGGTGACCGCCCGTTCGGGCTTTGCGCTGTTCCGGCGGGTGCTGGACGAGGCCGAATTGCTGACGCTGGCGGTGCATCCGGGCGCGCGCCGTCAGGGGCAGGGGCGGACGCTGCTGGTGCAGGGCCTCGAGGAGATGCGCGCGCAAGGGGCGCGGGCCTGTTTTCTCGAGGTCGCAGCCGACAACGCCCCGGCCTGCGCACTCTATGCCGCCCACGGCTTCGAGCTTCAGGGGCGCCGGCCCGGCTACTACTGTGCGCCCGGCGCCGCGCCGGTCGATGCGCTGCTGATGCGGGCAACGCTCGACCCGGTGGGCGGCTGATCCGGGGCAGCGGCGTCGCACGCGCGAATTTGCTGTTGACCGGGGCAGGCATAACCGCCTTAATCGCCTCATTCGCAGCGCCGAAGTTTGGCGCGCGGCATCCCCAGCCTGGCGCATTCCGAACGACCGGGCCGTCCACAGGAGAGTGACACGATGACCAGCCCCCGCACCCTTGCCCTGACCTGTTCCGCCTTCGCCCTTGCGGCGGGCATGGCGCAGGCCGACTCGCCCGCGCTGATGTTCGACATGGGCGGCAAATTCGACAAATCCTTCAACGAGGCCGCCTATAACGGTGCCGAGCGCTGGAAGGAATCGACGGGCGGCAGCTATCGCGAGATCGAGATCTCGGCCGAGGCGCAGCGCGTGCAGTTCGTCCGCCGTCTGGCCGAGGCGGGCTCGAACCCCATCGTCGTTCTCGGATTCGCCAATGAGCCCACGCTGAACGAGGTCGCGCCCGAATACCCCGACACGACCTTCGTGCTGATCGACGCGGTGGTCGATCTGCCCAATGTCCGCTCGGTCATCTTCGCCGAAGAGGAGGGCAGCTATCTGGTCGGCATGATTGCCGCCATGACCACCCAGACCGACACTGTGAGCTTCGTGGGCGGCATGGAAATCCCGCTCATCACTGCCTTTGCCTGCGGCTATGCGCAGGGCGTCAAGGCGGTGAACCCCGACATCAACGTGATCGTCAATTACACGGGCTCGACGCCCGCCGCCTGGAATGACCCGGTGCGCGGCAGCGAGATCGCCTCGGGGCAGTTCAGCCAGGGCTCGGACGTTGTGTTCGCGGCAGCGGGCAGCACGGGCCTGGGTGTCTTGCAGGCGGCCGAGGATGCGGGCGTCTTCTCGATCGGGGTCGACTCGAACCAGAACCACCTGCACCCCGGCTCGGTCCTGACCTCGATGCTGAAACTGGTCGATCAGGCCGTTTATGACGCCTTCACCGAAGGCCCCGGGATGGAAACCGGCGTGGTGCAGATGGATCTCGCCTCGGGCGGGGTGGGCTATGCCGTGGACGAGCATAACGAGCATCTGATCAGCGACGAGATGATGGCAGCGGTCGAGGAAGCCAAGGCCGCGATCATCGCGGGCGATCTGGCCGTCCACGACTACCGCACGGACAGCACCTGCCCGGCCTTCTAAGCCCATGGCGTTGACCGACACTGCGATGCGGCAGGAGACTGCCGCGTCCGACCTTGCCATCGAGTTGCGCGGGATCTCGAAGGCGTTCGGTTCCGTGCAGGCCAACAAGGACATTTCGATCCGCGTGAAGCGCGGCACGATCCACGGGATCGTGGGCGAGAACGGCGCGGGCAAGTCCACGCTGATGTCGATCCTCTTCGGCTTCTACAGCGCCGATGCGGGCGAGATCTACGTCAATGGCAAGCTGACCGAGATTCCCGACAGCCTGTCCGCGATCAAATCGGGGATCGGCATGGTATTCCAGCATTTCAAGCTGGTGGACAATTTCACTGTGCTGGAGAACGTGATCCTTGGTGCCGAGGATAGCGGCCTTCTGCGCCCGTCGCTGGCCCGGGCGCGGGGGCTGTTGAAGGATCTCGCGCGCGAGTTCGAGCTGAATGTGAACCCCGATGCGAAAGTCGAGGATCTGTCCGTCGGCCACCAGCAGCGGGTCGAGATCCTCAAGGCGCTGTATCGCGAGGCCGATATCCTGATCCTCGACGAGCCGACGGGCGTGCTGACGCCGTCCGAGGCCGACCATCTGTTCCGCATCCTCAAGGGGCTGAAGGAGCAGGGTAAGACGATCATCCTGATCACGCATAAATTGCGTGAAATCATGGATGTAACGGACGAAGTTAGCGTGATGCGGCGCGGCGAGATGGTCGCGACCCGCGTCACGGCCGAGACCAACCCGACCGAGCTTGCCGAGTTGATGGTGGGGCGCAAGGTGTTGTTGCGGGTGGAGAAAACGCCCGCCAAGCCGGGCGCCGAGGTGCTGCGCGCCGAGGGCTTGCGGGTGGTGGACAGCCACGGGGTCGAACGCCTGCGCGGTGTCTCGCTGGATATTCGCGCGGGCGAGATCCTGGGCATCGCGGGCGTGGCCGGGAACGGGCAGTCGGAGCTGCTGGAAGTGCTGGCCGGGCTGCGCGAGGCCGAGGGCCAGGTCTGGCTGCGGGGCGAGGCGCTGCCCATGTCGGGTGCGAAATTCGGGCCGCTGTCGCGCCGCAAGCAGGGCATTGCCCATGTCCCCGAGGACAGGCACCGCCGCGGGCTGGTGCTGAATTTCCACGCCTGGGAAAACACCGCTTTCGGCTATCATCACGACGCGCGCTTCAACCCTTCGCCCTGGCGCATGGACAATGACGCCATCCGCGAGGACACGCGCGGCAAGATGGAGCGTTTCGACGTGCGCCCGCCCGATTGCTGGCTCAAGGCCAGCGGGTTTTCGGGCGGCAACCAGCAGAAGATCGTGCTCGCGCGCGAGATGGAACGCAACCCCGAGGTGCTGCTGGTGGGCCAGCCCACGCGCGGGGTGGATATCGGCGCCATCGAGTTCATTCACCAGCAACTCATCAACCTGCGCGATCAGGGCACGGCGGTGCTGCTGGTGTCGGTCGAGCTGGACGAGATCCTGGCCCTCTCGGACCGGATCGCGGTGATGTTCGACGGGCGGATAATGGGCGAGCGGATGCCCGATGAGACAAACGCGCAGGAACTGGGGCTGCTGATGGCGGGGATGGAATGAGCACGAAAGCCCGCATCCCGCATTGGGCCGATGTGACGCTGGTGCCGCTGGTGTCGATCGCGCTGGCCTTTGTCATCTCGGCAGTGCTGATCTGGGCCATCGGCGAAAGCCCCTGGGACGCCGTCAAGATGATGGTCGAGGGGGCGTTCGGGTCAAGCTATGGCTGGGGCTATACGCTCTATTACGCGACGAATTTCATCTTCACCGGGCTCGCGGTGTCGGTCGCCTTTCAGGCGCGGCTGTTCAATATCGGCGGCGAGGGGCAGGCGGCGCTGGGGGGCTTGGGCGTGGCGCTGGTGTGCCTGTATATCCCCTGGCCGCACTGGTCGGTGGCGCTGGTCGCGGCCTCCATCGGCGCGGCGGTGTTCGGCGCGGCCTGGGCGTTCATTCCGGGCTATCTGCAGGCGAAACGCGGTAGCCATATCGTCATCACGACGATCATGTTCAATTTCATCGCCGCCTCGGTGCTGGGGTATATCCTCGTCAACATCCTGCGCCCGACCGGGTCGATGGATCCGGCATCGCCGCGCTTTGCGCCCGAAATCGCGCTGCCCAAGCTGCATGAGATGCTGGCGCTGGTGGGTATTCCCTTCAGCCGTGTGCCGCCTGTCAACATCTCGCTGCTGATCGCGGTGGGGATGTGTTTCGTGGTCTGGTATCTCTTGTGGCGCACGCGGCTGGGCTATCAGATCCGCGCCTTTGGCGAGTCCGAACCGGCGGCGGAATATGCGGGCATCAGCCCGGTGCGGATCACCATCTATGTCATGCTCATCTCGGGCGGGCTTGCGGGCATGATGGCGGTCAATTCGGTGATGGGCGAGCAGCAGCGGCTGGTGCTGAACGCGGTCGAGGGGGCGGGCTTCATCGGCATCGCCGTGGCGCTGATGGGGCGCAACCATCCCTTCGGCGTGGTGCTGGCGGCACTTCTGTTCGGGTTCCTGTATCAGGGCGGGGCGGAGCTGGCGCTGTGGACCGCGATCCCGCGCGAGTTGATCGTGGTGATCCAGGCGCTGGTGATCCTGTTCACCGGCGCGCTTGACAATATGGTGCGCATCCCGATTGCGCGCGCCTTTGCAGCAGTGAGGGCGCGGTAATGGATATCGCAACGATCGTTCAGGTCATCGACTCGACCCTGCGGCTGGCCACGCCGCTGTTGTTCGCCTGCCTGGCCGGGCTGATCTCGGAGCGTGCGGGCGTGTTCGATATCGGGCTCGAGGGCAAGATGCTGATCGCGGCCTTCACGGCGGCGGCCATCGCCTATGTCTCGGCCAATGTCTGGATCGGGGTGGGCGCGGCGGTGCTGGCCTCGATGGTGCTGTCGCTGGTGCATGGGGTGGCCTCGATCACCTTTCGCGGCAACCAGCTTATCGCCGGGGTGGCGATCAACTTCCTGGCGGCCGGGATCACTGTGGTGATCGCGCAGAACTGGTTCCAGCTTGGCGGGCGCACGCCGTCGCTGACGGGCGATGCGCGCATGGCCCGGCTGCAACTGCCCTTTGCCGATGCGGTGCGCGATGTGCCGGTGCTGGGGCCGGTCTATAGCGGGATTCTCTCGGGGCATGGGCTATTGGTCTATGTGGCGTTTCTGTGCGTGCCGCTGACCTGGTACATGCTGTTTCGCACCCGCCTCGGGCTGCGGATGCGCGCCGTGGGCGAGAACCCGGCGGCGGTGGACACGGCCGGCATATCGGTCGTCGGGCTGCGCTATATCGGTGTGGCCATTGGCGGGGTGCTGTGCGGGCTGGCGGGGGCGTATCTAGCGACAGGGCTCTCGGCGGGCTTCGTGCAGGAAATGACCGCCGGGCGCGGCTTCATCGCGCTGGCGGCGATGATCTTCGCCAAATGGCGGCCCTGGCACGCGATGGGGGCCGTGCTGCTGTTCGGTTTCCTGGAAGCTGTGGCCAACAGGTTCCAGAACATCGAGATTCTGGGCGTTGGCGTGCCGGTTCAGGCCATGCAGGCCTTGCCCTATGTGCTGACTGTGGTCATTCTGGCAGGGTTCGTGGGCAAGGCCATTCCGCCGCGCGCGGTGGGCACGCCCTATGTCAAGGAACACTAGCCGACCCTGCGGGGCGAAAGTCGGGCCATGCAGGTCTATCTGCCGATCGCCGAAACCTCGGTCAACGCCTTCACGCTGCTGGGGGTCGGGGGCGGGGTGGGCGTGCTCTCGGGCATGTTCGGGGTCGGCGGCGGGTTTCTGATCACGCCGCTGCTGTTCTTCATCGGCGTGCCGCCCGCAGTGGCGGTGGCGACGGGCGTCAATCAGGTCGTGGCCTCGTCCATCTCGGGGGTGCTGGCGCATCTCAAGCGCAAGACGGTCGATCTGCGCATGGGGCTGGTGCTGCTGGTGGGCGGTCTGATCGGCTCAATCATCGGGCTGTGGTTCTTCAACCTGATGCAACGGCTGGGCCAGATCGACCTGATCGTGCAGCTCTCCTACGTGATCTTCCTGGGCGTCATCGGCGGGCTGATGTTCCAGGAAAGCCTGCGCGCCATGCTGCGGTCGCGAAACCCCGCCGCGCCACGGCGCAAGCTGCACACGCATCTGTGGGTGCACAACCTGCCGCTGAAGATGAAGTTCCGCGCCTCGGGGCTGTATATCTCGGTCTTCCCGCCGCTTCTGGTGGGCATGGGGGTCGGCATCCTCGCCGCTGTCATGGGGGTGGGGGGCGGCTTCATCCTGGTTCCGGCGATGATCTACCTTCTGGGAATGCCGACCAAGGTGGTGATCGGCACCTCGCTCTTTCAGGTGACGTTCGTGGCGGCCTTTACCACCATGGGCCATGCCGTGACCAACCAGAGCGTCGATGTGATGCTGGCGCTGTTCCTGATCCTCGGCGGGGTGATCGGCGCGCAGATCGGCACGCGGGTGGGGCTGGGGCTGAAGGCCGAGCATCTGCGCATCCTGCTTGCGGCGCTGGTGCTGGCGGTCTGCGGCAAGATCGCCTTCGACCTGCTCTGGACCCCGGCGGAGCTTTACTCCATCACCATCCCGGGGCGGTTCTGATGCGCGCGCTGGTGCTTCTCCTGCTGATGCTCGCGGCGCTGCCCGCGCGCGCCGAGGAGGTGATCGCCGGGCTCAGCCAGAACCGCGTCTCGCTGACCGTGAATTTCGAGGGCTCGGAGATCCTGATCTTCGGCGCCGTGCGCCGCGACGCGCCGCTGCCCGAGGGTGCACTCGATGTCGTCGTCACGGTCGAGGGGCCGCCCATGCCCGCGATCATCTGGCGCAAGGCGCGGCGCGCCGGGATCTGGGTCAACACCGAAAGCCAGGAGGTCCGGGCCGCGCCCAGCTTCTACGCCGTCGCCTCCACTGGCCCGTTGCGCGACATCCTGTCGCCCGACGCGGACCTGACGCACCGCATCTCGACGCGGCTCGCGATCTTCGAGGCGCGCGGCGCGGTCGATGCGCGCGACCCGGCGGCGTTTACCGAGGCGCTGATCCGCATCCGCGAGAATGAGGGGCTCTATCAGAGCCACGCCGACGCCGTGCAGCTGGAGCGCGACACGCTGTTCTCGACCCGGCTGACGCTGCCCAAGAACATCGTCGAGGGGCGTTATGCGGCGCGCGTGTTCCTGTTGCGCGAGGGCGATGTGGTCGATCAGTTCGAGACGGTGATCGACGTGCAGAAGGCGGTGCTCGAGCGCTGGCTCTTCAACCTCGCCTACCGCCAGCCGTTTCTCTACGGGCTTCTGGCGCTGGGGCTCGCCGTGTTCTTCGGCTGGGGCGCCTCGGCGGTGTTCCGGCTGGTGCGGAGTTGAGGGGGCAGGGGGCGTGTGTCCGGGGGTGAGGGGCGGCTTTGCGGGACCTTTCTGCCGTTCGCGCTCTAACTCTTTGCTGTTGCAGCATAACCGATGCAACGGGCAGAAGGCTACTCCGAAGCGACAAGTCTTTCTCTTGCTATCAGATAAGAAATAAATGACGCGCAAGCTCCAAACATAAATAGCGCATCAGCTTCATCTACTTGAATATCTTCATTCAATCTTGAGTGGCGTATTCCGCGCTCATCGTTCGTATAGGCGTATAGTTTCTCGAATGCAGCTTTCAGCCTACCATTCATATGTCCAGTTCTCTCAACTTTCGATAACGCTTTCCCGAGGCTCCTTTCTTCCGGACTTATGCGAACTGCCATTGCCTCGACAGCATGTATGCTCTCTCGAACACTATCGGCCCAATTTCCACTACTCAGTGCGGAGCCTGCTAAAACTAAATGCTGTCTTGGTGCATCGGCTCCTGCTGCCGTTGCCATATTAATCGCATGTTCAATAGCAGTTCGTTGTTCGCTGGTGCCCAACGCAAGGATTTTTCTGTCAACCACCCGATAAGCCGATTTTGTTTCTTCAAAAACACCTGAAAGTTCTCGACAAAGTTGGTAGCTACTATTCTCGTGTCTCAAGATAAATTCGACTAAGTCAAATAGCTCTCCGATCTCGGAAGAGAGCAACATGGCTTCGATATTGCTCGATGTACTGTCGATGCGATTGGAAAAAACTCGGGGTGACAACCCAAAGATCCGGACATGAACATCTAAGGCAAGATTAGACCACTTGTCATTTAAGCGCGAATGCGCCCCCGGACGCCTGTTTCTTCCCAAGTCTTTATGGATAGCATAGTAAAATAGTAGCCTCTGTTTTTCTGATACTTGCCCTAATTCTAGTTGTGTAGGTATTTCCGAAAATCCGTTTCTTTGTGAAAACTTAGATATTCTTCGCTGCCTGTCATCAACGCCATCCTATCGTTCGCATTATCTAATAATAGCTATCGTATACTTCGTTGCAAGCGCTCAGAAGTCCGCTCAGTGCCTACCACGATGCTGCATGTGCAATCGTGCCCTGCATGCGGTGACTTGCCTGAGTATCGCTGATGGACCCCGAGCAACGCCTCGGCTCTCGCCCTGACCGACAGACACCCCACACCCCCCCCCTGCGGCAATTCGGCTGGGCCGGGCGACGCGGGGTTTGCAATGTCGCCCCCGCGGGTTACCTTATGGTGAGCCAGCGCAGGAGGACACCATGCCGCAGCTCGTCAAGGTCTACATCCAGCAGATCGCCATCGGTTTCGCACTCTCGGCGCTCTTCACCGCGACTCTCGTGTTCCTCGACGTGGCCGGGCTGCAGCGGCTGCTGCTGGGGTCAAGCGACGGGCTTCTGGGGCTGTTCCTGATCTTCTTCTTCAACGGGCTGGTCTTCGCCGGGGTGCAGTTCGCCATCCGCATCATGCGCATGGGCGATGATGACGATGACGACGACGACCGGGGCGGGGGGCGCGCCATTCTGCGCGTGGCCGAGCCGGTGCGCGTCTCGGCGCGGGATCGGTAAGGCGGCAGGCCCGCAGCGACCGTGGCGGCGGGAATTCCCGAGAGCCTGAAAAATCAGGTGGGCGCCAGATAACGAGGCCAGGACCCCGCCAGAGCCAGCTCCCTCGGATAAACGTATCGGCCACTGGAAAAGGGCCGCTCACGCGAAGAGCAGAACCTGCCTGCCAAGTCAGATAGGGCGCAAGCGCGTGTTCTGCAAGCGGGGCTTGACCCGCGTTCGCTTATTGTTCACATTCCTTGAATGGCTGAGCAGATGGCACAGGCGCCGGGCGTGGCGCTGGCACGCGGGGTGTGCCGGTGCCTGACCTCGCTGGGCTTCGCGCCGCTGGTCGAGTTCGTGCCCGCGCGCGGGTTGCGAGTCGATGTGATGGCGCTGGGGCCCAGAGGCGAGATCTGGGTGGTCGAGTGCAAGTCAAGCCGTGCGGATTTCCAGTCGGACCGCAAATGGCAGGGCTATCTGGACTGGTGCGACCGCTTTTTCTGGGCCGTGGGCCCGGGCTTTCCGGTGGATATTCTGCCAGGGGCGGGCGGGTTGATGCTGGGCGATGCCTATGGCGCGGAGGTGGTCCGCATGCCGTCCGAGACACCACTGGCGCCCGCGCGGCGCAAGGTGCTCACGCGGGCTTTCGCGCGGCAGGCAGCGTTGCGGCTGGCGGCGTCGCGCGACCCGGAACTGGGATAGCCACCCCCGCGCCCCCTCTGCGCGGCGCGC
>LFIK01001726.1_pt1 | contig 17463 bp, 13 predicted proteins | sample 643401 | NCBI WGS metagenome assembly LFIK01 (sample SAMN03777447, study PRJNA286221) | soda lake metagenome | biome: soda lake; feature: Kulunda steppe; material: water; isolation source: sample T5-Br brine of Lake Tanatar-5 | place: Russia: Kulunda steppe | collected 2010-07
CTGTCATGTCCGTCATCCTTGCATTGCAGAATCCCGAGCAAATCCACAGTCCTCCTCAGCAGGATCGTGATACACTTTGTTTCGAGCTGTGATGGTTCCCACTCCCTTTCCCCACGTATTCACAACCCAGGATTGGCCTGGGCCGCTCCCAAGGCCATCCGTTCGAACCGGGTCCCGATTCCGCCTTTCTTCCCGCCATCCATCCTTCCAGATTCCACCACCACGTCCGTGTCGTCGCCTCGCACCGCCGTCGCCTTCCGCGGCCGTCTTCGCGCGCGTCCACGCACGTCCATTCGAGAAGAAACTCCCTCTGTCCGTCCATGGTCCCGGTTGGCTTCGGCTCGGGAGTTAACTCGGTCGGTTAACCGAGTTGGATTTGAATCGAAGGGGCGAACGGTTCACAATCCGAAAAAAGCGCGGGATGGCGGACGAGACGAAGGAAGGAAGCATGGCGCACGTGCGCGCGTGCTTGGCAGCGTACGTGGCGCAGGCGGAGAGAGGATGCGCCAGGATGGACGCAGAAGCCGTGGGAGGAGCCGCACGGGCCGTGCGAAAGGCCTGTCGAAAGAACGCCGAAGGGATGCACGAGGAGAAGGAGGAACGAGACGTGCTTCGAGACCTCGTGCGACTCTTGGCACGCGTCATGGAACTCGTGAGCATGAAAGAACATCCGGAGATGCTCAAAGTAGTCGTAGAGGCACTGGTGGAACTCACCTCTTCCGAAAACACCTTCCCAAATCGAGAACGACAGGGTCCGGACCGTGTCGTTTGCGAACGGGCCTACGAGGCCTTGCTGTCTGTAGTGCACCGTCGACACGGAGACGTGAGAGAACTTGCAGCATTGGTGCTGCGAGCGCTGTCTCCGAACGTACTGTTAGGAGCTGGAGGGAGCGGAAGACAAGGGAAAGCACCTCCTGCGCCACCCAAATGGAGGTGGAGTGTGCAACAGGACACGCTGGCATTCGTTCGCAAACTGAGCCAATCGACGCCGGAAGCCATGGATGCTGTGGCTGGTCTTGCCAGGCACGTTTCCATTCGGTGTCCAGACAAAGCAGAGTACCGATCGAGTGCTGTACATGCCATCAGCCAAATGGCTGTGCAGATGTCTCCCAATGAACAGAGGAGACTGGTGGGATTCATGCAACGTCTCTCAAAGGCAACCAAGCCAGCACAAAGAATAGTCGCGGTGGAAAGCGTGGGATCGTTCCTCAACATGTTGGAGGGGATCCTTGATCCAAGTGCCGAAATCAACCAGGTAGAAGCAAACAGCTTGGAAACAGGAGAGAAGATATGTACCACAACGTGCGGACAACTTTGCTTGTTGACCCTAGTGCAACGCAGTTCCGACAAAATACCCTCCGTGCGAAGCCGTGCACTGGCTTGCTTGGTCGGGAGCTTGGAAGACTTCGAGACAGGCAAAGAACTTGGCGTCGTGGTGGAGGTCATGAAAAAGACAGAACACTTGCCAGGCTTAAAGCCCTCTCCGACAAAGGAAGGATGCGAGAATGGGGTAGATACTAGAACTGGCTCCTCCCCACTGAGTGCTGAGCATGGTGGAAACCTCTTTCAAGCTCTCCTGAAAATTGTCCACCGACGCTGCTTTGATGAGAAAGCGGCGGTGCGCAAATCTGCCATTCTGCTTCTGAGCCTTTTGCTGACATCAAAGCAGAAAACTCTTAGCAAAGAGGACATGGGAGCTTTGGAAGCTGCTTGTTTGGATCCTCTTGTGAGTATCCGGAAAGTCGCACTTGGTGCAGTTGCGCAAGTAGCAGACGCTATTCCATCCAACCATGGGGTGTCCACTTTGTGGCTGGATTATGGCTTGCCGCTTGTCAGAGATCCAGAAATTAGCGTTCAGGAAAGAGCGATGGAGATGGTAGAAAGGCAGCTCCTTCAACCTCTCATGGCAAAACAATTGATCCTAGAAGTACAGTCCGGTGCATTATCATTGGCTGAGCCCCCACGATCCCTGCACCTTCTAGCAGGAATTGGGAAGTCCCAAGCCAGTGCAGCCAGCATTCAGCAAGCATTCCTTTTACTGGCGAAGCAAAAAAGGCTAGATGGAAAACGATTGGGTAATGCTTTGCAGCGACTGGTTGAGCAAGTGGAATTGCCAGAGGGAACAAGAAAAGATGGTCCAACTGTGCTCCATCCTGATGCAGTCACCACGGGCATTTGGGTACTGCTGGCCGAAGTAGCCGTTCATTTTCCCAGTGCAGTGAAATGGAGATTCTTGGAGGGCGCGTGGAAGGCACTTAGGGAAGACAATTCAGGAAATGTCAGCCGAAGGCTCACTTTGGTCTTGATGGCCATAGCTCATGCAGCTGCAATTTTCCCACCCGAGCACGCAGAAAAACTCAAAAGTGCACTAACCACATCATTGAGCACCTTTGAGATGGAACCCAGTCTTATTGCAGCCCATGTATCTACTGTTGCAAGCCTTAGTATGGAGGACCGGGAATGGGGAAAAGCTTTGGTTACTGCTGCAGAGGGCGCATTGCAGCAGTACGTTTTTCCAACAGATGGCACCAAAGTACCATCGGCAAGAAAAATTGCATCAGCCCTTTTCACTTATGGCGAACTTGCGCTTGTATGTGAAACCACATTTAAGCAAGACGCAGTCACGCTGGTTCAAGCGCTGCTTGGCCCTAGTCTTGCTGGTGGAAAGGAGGTGCCGCATGCACTGCAGGCCCACGCATGGACGGCACTTGGGAAGCTGTGCTTGATTGACGAAGGCCTCGCCAAGAAGTGCATGCCAATCTTCATCCAGGAGCTGGACAAAGCAAGCTCAGCTGTGGTGAGAAATAATGTTCTGGTAGCACTGTCAGATCTAATGGTAAAGTATACAGCTCTAGTAGACGCCCACATTATGCGATTGGCCGCTCTTATTCAAGATCCGTGTGAGGTCATAAGGAGGCAGTCTCTTGTACTTCTGGCCAATCTTCTGCAGCGTGATTACCTCAAGTGGCGTGTGCCTCTTCTGCAGCATGTGCTGGTTGCTGTTGTTGACGAATCGCCTCTCATCCGTGGCATGGCGGAGCATCTCATGCAACAATTCCTACCAACCAAGGCCCCCCTTCTTGTGTATAACTCATTCATTGAAATCATGTGCACCCTGAATGGCTGTGCACCGATCTCTTCAACAGGAGCCAAGGTTGAAAGGGACAATAGTATTTCTGTCCCAGCCCTGCAAGGAATGGAACCAAGTGCTTGCCTTAAACGCGCAGCTATCTACAAAGCAATGGTAGTACAAATGCTACCAGAACATCGCCTTGCAACTGCCGCACGTCTGGCGACAGAAGTTCTGGCCACCGTTGCCGATGGCAACATTTCGTTAGAAGAAGCGGGCCCCGTGGTTGCAGATGCGTTGGAGGTGCTCTCCTGGAAAGAGCTGCGGAGCATGCTACGATCTACCAGCGATGATGATGATGCAGGTGCTGAAGCAATTGCACAGGCCCAGGGTAAGTTAGTGGCACAGGTGGTGAAGAAAAATCTTGTTGAGAACATCATTCCTGTACTTATCCAACTCAAGCATACCATGGAAAACCGGAAGTCTCCACTGCTTTTCGCGCTGATGGGATGTTTGCGTGAAATCATGAAGCAATATAAGAGTGAGGTGCAAGTTCTACTCTCAGCAGATTCACAACTAGCGAAAGAGGTGCATTATGACATTAGATATGCCGAAGAGGCATCAAGCAAAGTACGGACGAATGAAGTGTCTCCCACTGCTGGGAGGTCATCACCACTAGAAACTTTGAAGAAGACCAAAACCCCTAGAAGTGCTCGTCGATCGTCGCTTGTTGGTGTGACAGATGCCTCGCCACTTGCAGCAGAGGTTTTACAATCAGCGGCAACAGATGGGCTGGCATCGCCACGACCAGACCCTTCAATCTTTGATGCCCCGCCCTCAAGGCGACGCTCCATGCTCTCAAAGACACCACGCTCGTCGCCGGGCTCTGAGCACTACAAGAGTATGTCTGTACCACGCCTTAGAAGTAGATCCAGGCTTGGCATGGCTTTGTCAATGGACGGCAAAGGCCGGCGAGAATCGTTTGGCTTAGTGCAACACCCAGACTCAAGCCCAGATGAAAACTTGGACAAGAGCAACAAGCCTCTGATTCCCACACCATTGCCCATCCGAGCATATGCAGAGGAAGGATGGGAACAGTCAAACAAAGCAGGCCAATCGGCAGCAGACGTAATCCTCCCTAGCCCTGACAAGCCAGCACAGTCATTACCAAAATGGAATCTGGAGGTAGCAATCGACGATGAGGGAGGGATTCGCGGGTGCAAGCGGCGAGCAAGCAAAAGCCCATGACATATGGTATGTACACACTGTCCATGCACTTCACTATTCTCCCAATGCTGGAGCAAGAGGAATATCAGTTGCACATTTCACTGTAAGTATCGTTATTACATGTCAGTTGCCTCACAGGTGCCTTTGGCCCACCAAGTTCTGTTGCACAATTACATCCACACAAAGTAATTGCGGCACAAGAGGCTAGGGTGGGCAGAAAGTAAGGCTGGAAAGGAGGTCTGAGTGGAATTGCGAGTACTCGACCAAGTCAAGAGTGTAAAGAGCAGGTCCTAAGTTCCATGCATGTGCCAATGTGATTACTTGTCCTTCTTTGTTTCCTCCGAGACAGCCTCTGTCTCCTGCGTACGTGTGTCTTCTTGCTTGGGTAGACTTTCTTCTGCAGAGACACCGCCTTGGTCTTCGCCTCCACTTTCATTGCCTGCCTGCTCTTCTTCTGGTTTCTCGGCAGAGTATCCAAACTCATTAACCCGCTTGCTGTCAACAGGATAGATCCACCGCTGGTACAAGTAAATCAAAAAAATGACATCGTCTCTGAACACACTCAATCTGTGCATTAGTGGCATGTGAATGACAAATGCAAATAGATCGTCAATGATAGTGTTCAAGAACTTGTATGACATCTGCCTCCAAGGAAGATGTGCCACAGACTTGAGCCTGTAGTTAATGTACAGCTGAGGGCACATCAGAATAAAGCCAAAGGTGTACACACACCCGACCATGGTGTTGAGGATGAAAGAGTACCAGCTTTTGTGTTCCTGATATAAGAGGCTATAGATTGTATAGCAAAAGATGAGAGGGTACAGAGCATAGGATAAATAGCGGGTGGCTATCTCATCGTATTCCTTAGTCTTACTGGTCTTGTAGCTTTCTCTGTCTTGCACCTTGAAAGCCCACTTGCCTTCAGATCTGAACGTCACATCCATGGCTTTCGTCACCTTCCAGATTTCAATGAGCAGCCCCATACCAGAAGAAAGCAGGACAACAAAGGAGGTGTCATTATCGAGCAGGTACAGCAATATGACAAGCTGACAAAAGACGTTGATCATTATGGTGCGCGCCGATAGACCCTCCATGGATTTGTTGGATTTCCAGAAGCCAATGTCATTTTTGAAGGCAAAGATGTCAAAAACTGTGTGTAAGAGAGAGACTAGCATGGTTAAGGCCAGCATGTACGGGTTGCCTTCAAGAAAGATTTTCTTTATCTGATCAGATTCTCCTGCTGCCATGGTTCCGAATTGCTCTTGCACTGCAAAGGACTGTTCCATCTGAGTGAGCAGCTGCCACTTCCAGACCGGCTGGGCCCCCCAGTTAATTTCCATCTGAACTCTGTCAACGGTGTTGTTGACAATGATGCATTGACCTTTCATCACCCAGAAGTCATTCATCCACAGGATAGGCCGAAAGGTACCTTTTTCATGGTTCACGCGCATAAGTGATCGGACTTGTGGGTGCGTTTTGGTCAGTGATACCTTTCCCAAGAGATCTAGCACATGGATAGTAAGGTTGGGTCTCAGGTGCATGGCCCAAGGTTGATCCACCTGAACCTCTGGCTGCTTTTCCGTTTCGTTCTTGCGTTCCAGAAGCTTTCCTTGATTTTTCTGTTTGGGCAGCGGTCCGTAGAAGGCCAATGGGTGCACGGCATGAATTGTTGCTGTGGGATCGTATGTGGAGTCCCATGGATTCGGAGAAGCTCCATTGGGGGTGACGTACACGAAGGCATGCGGCATCGTCTTGTTGTCCTGCCACCGACGTGCGAGAGGTAATTCCACCACCTCTGTTTTCGAAGGTCCACCAAGCTCGGCTCCAAGCAGCGTCCAGATCGGTTGGGCCTTCCCTTCCGCGGCCAAGGGAAAAGGAGCAGCATCTCCCACGTACACGTGAACGTCCACCGTCGCGCCTCTTCCGGGATGCGCTTGCACGACACCTGTCTTTCCATCTTGTAGATCTGCAGGTCCATTTCCTGGGCTGGATCCTCCTGTCGTGCGTTGCATCACCCATTTGATTCCAGCGAAGAGCAGCCACGAACGCACCACATTTCCCAGGAGCTGCTTCCATCCCGTCGTCGGTGCGTCTTCACGCCTCGCATCGCCAGAAGCCGCGTCGTTGGACGGCGCACGCGTGGCCATCGTCGGCGAAACCTGCACGTTCAGACCACCAACCTCTCCATTTCACAACCGCAGCCCGACTTCACAACGTCCCCATTTCACAACCGAGTTCACAACCCATCCGCTCCCCTCCCATCCGAAGAGGGGTCGTGTCCGAACGTGGGAGTTTCTTCTCTCGCACTGGCGGTGGTGGTTGGCAGCATGGCGTCGGACGACGAGGCGGAGATGGAAGCCATGCGAAGGCTTCGCGCGCAGCTTCCCGTGGCGTTCGGAGCCGAAGAAGGAGAGGAAAGGAAACAAACTGCAAGTGCGCCGCGAAAGAAAGAAGAAAAGAAGAACGTACGCGTCGGACCGCCTCGACCGACAGTGGGACCCAGCACCGAGGGAGTGGAAGAGGAATCACCAGAACTGAAACAAGACACGAACCAATTAGGATTGCCAATCAGCAGCGAAACGTCCCTCGTAGGACACAGGAAAATTGTGACAGCATTGGCTGTGGATCGCGCGGGTGCGCGGGTGGCGACGGGAGGAAGAGATTGTCAAGTGCTGCTCTATGATTTCGGGGGCATGAACAACAATATGACTCCTTTCCGGAACCTACAGCCGTGTGGCGCACATCCGGTCAGGTCCCTCGAATACGAACCGCATGGAGATACCCTTCTGGTCGTCAGCGGTGCACCGACTGCTGCTCTGTTGGCGCGTGACGGGAGTGAGCTAGGACAGACTTCAAGAGGCGACATGTATGTGCGAGATTTGAAGAACACACGTGGGCACATCATGGCGTTGACAGAAGGACACTGGCACCCATCAGATAAAAATACTTTTGTTACGAGCTCTGACGATGGCACTCTCCGCCTCTGGGATCCAGAACTGTTGCAGAAGCAGAAAATGGTGATCAAACCCACACTGCTGCGCCCTGGACGCGTCGGAGCTTCTACCTGTTGTTTTCATCCAAACGGGAGGCTTGTTGCTGCTGGACTCACAGATGGGTCCATACAAGTGTGGGATGTGGGTGCGAAAACCGGGCAAAGTGCAGCAGTGGGCCTCGTTGCTCCTCCTAAGGAGCAAATGGTCAGTAAACAGGATTGGAAATATGTCCTGCAGCCAAAGCGGGTGCTCCGGGGAGCGCATCAAGAGAGGGAAACAATAAGCTGTGTCCGCATCACGCCAGATGGCAATCAGATAGTCTCGCGGAGCACCGATCAGACCCTCAAAGTTTGGGATATACGGAATCCTGGCAAACCTCTCGCCCACTTTTCTGGTTTGCCGGCCAGCTACGAGCAAACTGAATTGTGCTTTTCTCCTGATGGTCAGTACATTTTAACGTGCACCTCTGCAGATGAAGATTCGGCAGGAAGTATAGTGTTCTTCAACCGCCACACTATGCAGCTGGTAAAAACATTGCGCATGCCTGGCCATGCAGTTCGTGTTCAGTGGCATCCTCAGCTGAATCAGATATTTGTTGGGTGTGGGAACAAAGACGAAGGTTCGACACAAATTCTGTACGACAACACTCTATCTGTGCGAGGGGCTCTGTTGGCAGTGAACCGGAAGGCTCGTAAGGTGGCAGATGCGTATGTGGAAGAAAGGCCTGTCATCTACACACCGCATGCCCTCCCGCTATTCAGAGAGGAGCCACCTCTTAAAAGGAGGAAAGACAAAGAATCCGTTTCAATGCCTCAGCAGCCTAAAGACACGTCAACAGTGAAGGACCCACGCAGCATGCCTCAGGGCAAGTTGCTGACACAGTACTTGTTGAAGCAACGTGGGATGGTCAAGCAGACCGACCCTTCAGAAGATCCAAGAAACGTCCTCTTGGCCAGGCAAGAAGAGATTGACAGAAGTGAACCCACCTACACCAAAGCCTACTCGAAGACCCAGCCAAATCCAGTGTTTGCTGGCTCGTCTGATGAAGGCGACTGAGATCAAAACAATTCGCTTCAAAATTTCTCTTGAGTATTTACTACCCTGGCTGTCAGACCGAGCACCTGTACAATCGATGCTCCGTATTGTGAGGGAGCCCACAGTCATCAGAGTCTTTGAGCCATCACTTTGCATCTGGTTGGTGTGGAAGAGCGACACTTGGCTTCGAAGAATGGAAACATTAGAACTGGCACTCCAGTAGGTTTCTCGTTACCTTCTTTGTTGACTCAGACTGATGAATCCCTCAACAAGAGTATTGCATGTTTACTACATCTGTTAAGAATGCAAACATGTCACATGGTTCCCGTTCCCTTTGCGCAATTTTGAAAGAGCTACAGCTAAGTAGTTGTAAGTGCAAGGCCCTGCGACATGCACGTTGTTGTTGTTTTTCTGCACGAGAGGATGAGTTTTAAAAACATAATAATTTGTCTGGGTGTTTCTCCCAAACTTGATTCTCTGCCCATTCAAAACGTCCGCCTTGCCTCTTCCAGGACATGGAGATGGTTCGGCCGTCCATGTATCGTCCTCTGAATGTAAGCAGTGCGAGAGAAGTCACCTTTGAACGTTTTCGACACAGAATGTTTTCACCTGATGTTGTTCACAAGGTGGAAAATGTTGTTGCAACGGCACATTTTCCACACACACATCGTTGGAAGTTCCGCATGCCAACTTTACCTCTTGCCAATCACCGTCCCTTCATCCAACCACATTCTTGTAGTTCACTTGCTTTCCCCTTTCCATCCATGCAGGACAATCGCTCCAATGTGTGTTGGTCCATCCACCTTCCACACCACACAAAGACATGGGAAGTGGTGTTGAGAACCGACACCACCAAGGTTAAGTGAGCTGTCGTCGCTTAACCTCTTCTCCAGTGCCTGACCTCATCCTCGACGCATCGGCAAATCGACGGATCTTTTTGTCCGATATTCTTTCGCACTTCTTGTAGCATCGTACCGACACCGCAGAGGAGAAGGTACCTCCTTTTCCTCCACGACGTTCTTCGTTCGTTCGATCGGGTTCGAACCCGACGGATTCCCGTTTCAAACCACGTTCTGTTCCTTTTCGAAAGGAATTTGAAAGGGGAGGATGGTTCCGATAGAACCGTGGTGTGCACGAGAGTTTGTGGTGGTGGCGGCTCCGTGGGTGGCAACAACACCATGCCGCAAGGCGAGCACATCGAGCTCCATCGCAAGCGTTACGGACGTCGTTTGGACCACTTCGAGAAGAAGAGGAAGAAAGATGCCAGGCAAGTGCACCAGCGGTCGAAGCAAGCCCAGAAGGCTCTGGGCATCAAAGGAAAGATGCTGGCCAAGGAACGATACAAGGAGAAAGTCACGCTGAAAAAGACACTCGCCATGGCCAAGGAAAGAGACACCGAGAAGAAGGTGCCTGGACAAGATCCCGAAGGTGCCGTGCCTGCCTACCTTCTCGACCGTGAACAGGTGCAGCGAGCCAAGGTGCTCAGCAACACCATCAAGCAGAAACGAAAAGAAAAAGCAGGCAAATGGGAAGTCCCGTTGCCGAAGGTCCGACCCATGGCAGAAGACGAAGTGTTCAAGGTGCTTCATTCCGGGAAAAGGAGGAAGAAATCGTGGAAACGCATGATTACCAAAGCCACCTTCGTCGGAGAAAACTTCACCAGAAAGCCGCCGAAGTTTGAGAGGTTCATTCGACCCAGTGGTCTGCGTTTCAAAAAAGCCAACGTCACCCATCCTGAACTCAATTGCACGTTCCAGCTGGATATTCTTGGGGTGAAGAAAAATCCTAATGGACAAATGTATACATCACTGGGTGTGATTACAAAGGGTACAGTCATAGAAATGGATGTGTCAGAGCTTGGGTTGGTGACACCAGGAGGAAAAGTTGTGTGGGGAAAATACGCTCAGGTCACCAACAATCCAGAAAACGATGGGTGCATCAACGCAGTCTTATTGGTGTGAGGTGAAAGGGTTGATTACCTCTTTGGAAATAAATCAGGAATTACATCGGAAAGAGAATGGATGCTGTCTCGGTGGTATGTTCATTCCTGCCCCAATTTTTTGGTGGAAGAGCATGGCAACTCAAAGGCTGGTTTCGGTCGACGAAATATTGCAAGAAAGAATGCCTCTGCAAATCAGTCAGCTTCTCATGATGTGCGCCCTGAAATTGTGTCTTGCAAAAGCCTGCATTCAGTGTGCTTGCTCAGCAGACCATCAGGTGTCGGATTCAAGCCGGGTTTCGAAATCAAGTTTGATGGTTCTGGCCACACTTGGAGTAAAGGACGACATGCAAGCATAGTATCCTGTGGATTAGCAGTTGTTTCACACCTTCTCTCAGTGGCTGCCATTAGAAAGGCTGCAGTTCCCCATAATAAGTGCATTTGAGAGTAACACTCAGTGTACCTGTTCAAGTGTTTGTGGAAAAGACTATGGATTCCTAACCGTGATTCGCGTTCTTGGTCTTAAAATTGCAGTGGAAACTTTTGTGGTCTGAAGCATGTTTTGTAGTAGCTGTTGAAGCACCCATTTCCTGGACTTGATATGGGTCCGAGCAATTCGATTAGTATGAAATGGCCACATATCTAAAAGGTTTTCTGATCGTTCTTATCTCTGCGTGAAATACAGCAAACTCTCCTTCATCAGCTTACGTTGCTCACCGTGGACAACACGTAAAGAGTATCACGCACTAAAAGAGTGCATAGTCAGTGATGCACTGTTTTTTTCTTGGCAGAGATGGTGGAAATTCTGGGCCTAGAAGTCAAAGGGAACCATATGCTGTCTAGGAGTCTTTACTCTAGCATTACCTGGACATCTGTGGTGATACATGAGCTTGTAACAGGGGTTTCATGAGCAACACACTCTATCAAAGTGCTTCTCTTTGCACCCTCGCTGGAGCCATCCGGTGCGAAGCTCGTCATCCTTGGACGATCCTGCATGTCTTCGTTCGACCTCTTTGCACCATCCTTCACTCTGTTAGTCTCATCCACGATTTTGAGACCACCGATTGGATTCCACCATAGCCCATGTGTCCATTGCACCACAAGCATTGGGACGGTTCCACCCAGAACTGCCTCTGCACTTGTTCCATCGAATGTTTCCACTGGCGGTGTTCTGACATCACCACCACAGGAGACGAGCGATTTCGATGTCCACCGCAGGTGTCGCAAGAGGACTCCACATCGCCACGGGAATGAACAAAAGTGCAGTGCGCAAGATGGTGAGGGACAGGTTACGCGCCATGTCTGCAGATGCGCTGTCGGACAGCAGCGCCAAGGTGTGCAAGAATCTCCTTCAATCGTCTTCGTTCGTCGAATCCAAATCGCTGGGTATCTACGTGTTCTGCGAAAGGTTGCGCGAGGTGGACACCTGGTCTGTCTTGGACTATTGCTTTCGTTCCGATGTTGAGAAGCATTGCTTCGTTCCAAAGATTGATCCGTCCAAAGGAACGGCCGCACTCTTGGAAATCTCTTCCAAGCACGACTTGGAAGAAGGTGCGAAAGGTATCCTCGAACCTTCGGATTGGAAAGCTTCTGGTGCTCCGAGGAAAAATGCATTGGACAATGATGCACCACTTGATATTTTGGTTGTTCCTGGACTGGCCTTCGATCGAGCTGGCAACCGGCTAGGAAGAGGAGGTGGATATTACGATCGATTGTTGCAAGGCGTGCTACAGAAATGCAAGGAGAAGCAGTGGCCAAAGCCCCTTCTCGTTGCTTTGGCTTTTGAGGAACAAATGCTGGACGAGATACCTATGGATTCCCACGATATGCCCGTGGATGTGGTGGTCACTCCCAGCCAATGGATTGATTGCCAAATGAACTGTTAGTAGATATAGGCCACCACAGGTTGTGAGGGGCTGGACAAAAGCTTGGTATTGGTTACAATTGGAAGCGCTTTTGTACAGGTATTGATTTTGCTTCTCGATCTTCCTGGATCCATGGGAGAAGTAGGATGTTTGCTTATCTGCTAGGGCACCTGTAAGGAATCAAGGACGTTCCACAGGCCTTCAGAGGAGGCAAGAGCAAAGCAACGCACAGACCTTGAGTTGCATCTCTTCTCTATCCAAGCGTCTATTGAATGGGATTGTTTGTCAAGATTCTTGCAAGGTTCTACCTTTGAAAGGATTGTACTTGAAAGTAAACCATGAGTGGTGAGTTGCTGCCTTGTTGATGCTCTATTTACGATCAACAGGCACCGCTGACCTAGATAACAACAGACTTGAGATACCAACAGGGAGATAGAGGCCCATGCATCCATTCCAGTGTGTTCTAGGGTGCCATTGCATGATAGGTATGAAAATGCTCTTCAGCAAGCATAACATGCATGTCCATGGCACGTTTGAATGGTACTTGAAGTGTACTACCGGCCCTATGTCTGGCAGGTTGACAATTCTGGATGTAAGCTCGTGTTTGTTCTACGTTTGTCAGGTGGCTCGGGAGTTCCTGTTTTGCACATTTTTGGAAAGCAATGCAATGGATTGCCATTGAAAGTCATGTGGATGACAGATGTTCTCAATGTGGCAAAGTGGGTTCGTAACGAAGCTCACTGCACAAAGTTGAACGCTGCTGTCCCAATTTCCTCACTTCAAGATTTGAGGTTGGGTACTGCTTGAACGGTAAGCACATTATTGCCTGCAATTATTCTTGCGGAGCCCCAGGTTTGCCATCATTGAACAAGATTTTCAAGCCTTTTCTTTTTCCAAAAGTACATTGATACACCATTGGCAAGTAATGCGCTTTTTTTGAAGGTTTTCGATATTTTCTCTTCTTCAGTTGATCAATAGTCTTATCTTTGGCTCAGTTCATGTGGTGGAGTGTTCCCAATCGCTTTCCATGGACATGCAACATTCGATCCTTCACGAAATATCAATTTGATTCTTCAACGTGCTTTTTGCACCCTTTGTTTGAACGCATACATCGTTGGACCAAGCAGCCTCTATACGCATAACTCTTCCCGCATCGAATGCGAATCTCTCCTGTGACCTTGAGCATGACTTTCTTCCAACCGTGGCGAAACTGCCATCCCGCCATGACTGCATCTGTGCCTCTCTGGCCCTTTTTATCCTTCAAATGGAAGAATTCCACCCTCCTCCACGCATCTCTCCCTCGTTCGCCACGTGGATGCTACCTTGGACACGTTCCATGGCTTCCATCCATCCTTTTCTCCTGGTCTTCGTTCCTCACCATGGCAGGGTCGGGTCCCGTCGGTTAACTTTCGTTCCAAAAGTTAAGCGAAGGTCAGCGAACCGAGAACCGTCGGCGAATTGACGAGAAGCGGCGTGTCGGCGGCGGCATGTTGAAGTACCGCGGCAGCCGAAGCATGCGTGCGCGTCTGGTGATGGCGACCCTCTCCAGACGTGCGATACGCATCGACGAGATCAGGAGCATGGACGAAGACCCAGGAGTGCGAGATTTCGAGGCGTCCCTCCTCCGCCTGTTGGAGAAAATCAGCAACGGATGCAAAGTCGAAATCAACGAAACTGGAACGTCTCTGTATTACAAACCAGGCATTCTTGTGGGTGGACATGTGACGCATGACTGTGGAACATCCAGGTCCATCAATTACTACGTCGAGGCGCTGGTGGTCCTGGGACTCTTCGGGAAGAAGCCCATCCGAGCCATCCTCAAGGGAGTGACAAACGATAACTTGGACATGAACTATGACAGCTGGAAGAATTGTGCAATGCCGCTGCTAAAAAAATTGACTGGAGAGGGGGATTTCGACGTGAAGCTGATCAGAAGGGGTGCTCGTCCTCTTGGCGGTGGCGAGATTCACCTTTCTGTGCCTGTGGTGAAGGCGTTGCTACCAGCCAACATGACTGATGAAGGCCTGGTCAAAAGGGTGAGAGGGATAGCGTGGTCTGCCAAGGTTAGCCCCACTTTGTTGAGCCGTGCCATCGATACATGCAGAGGTGTCCTGAATAACTTTTTGCCTGATGTCTATGTTTTCACCGACCACCGATCTGGGATGGACGCTGGCAAATCTCCTGGGTACGGGGTGTCCCTCGTAGCTGAAACCACAACAGACTGCACAATCTCTGCAGATTTGACCACCGAGGTGGAAGGGGAAGGAAACGACAAGCACGTGAATGTTTCTGAGGACATAGGTACAAATGTAGCCACCATTCTTCTTGAGGAAATAAGGAGAGGAGGATGCGTTGATAGTTCATTTCAAAGTTTGGCATTGCTGCTTGCGGCCCTGGGCCCAGAAGAATCCTGCAAAGTAAGAATTGGCCCATTGACTGATGCAGGCATTGAGACACTGAGGCTCATACGGGACTTTTTGGGGGTGACTTTCAATTTGAAGCCCGACATTAGCTCTGGAACTGTGCTTGCATCCTGTATTGGTTCAGGCATGAAGAACATGGCAAGAAAAGTCACATAAGTGCACCGTATGATTTGCACCAAATTGCACTCGCAGCATGTATCACGTATGCTACACAGTCCTCACTCTCACAATAACAACCAGGGTTTTGGGTCTGGTTTCTTTGTCCTTGTCCTACGCGCTTGCGAGCCCTAAGTGTGGCATATATGCTGGATTCTAAGTAGATTACAGCACATGCAATGTAATGTCCTACATACATGCGTAACATCCATCCTTAAGCGCAAATCAAGTAGAGCTGATATGGGCCAATTGGATGGTGCCAGTGGAACTGTATGTAATGCATTCTTAGGCTTTGTCGCTGACTTGCTGAGCAATCTACATACACCTTACCTTCCTTTGCCTCTGTACAACACCAGCAGCTCAACTGGATTATCTGTCTTTCCACTCCACTCTTGCTCCTATATATACACTCCAAGTTTGCAAAAGAAACACTTGCAGTGCTGGCAAGTTTTTACTCTTGGAAATATCATAGGAAATCAACACCAATAGAGTCTACAGCCTTCATTACAGAGTGGGGGAACTTCCACCGTGTGTATGCCCATGAGCTTAGTGCTTTTCCAGCTTGGTTTGAGAACATTGGTGTTCTCATATGCAGTACGGTAACAAATGCATGCATGAATTTTATGCTTATGGCATCGGCATGCAAGAACTTCTTTGCAGAGACTCTGGGAGTTGCACGCATCCAACACAGGATGTATTCAAGGATAGATTGATTGTAGAATTTTTGGAAGGGATGTGGGCAATGCCAATGATCAGCGTTTGATGAGCTCTTGGCTAAAGACGCCACAGACTCCGGCCCTTGGACAAAGGGGAAAATGATCGGCAAAGCACACGCATTTTTCTAAGGCTGCCATGAAGAGAGTGTCATTTAGCAGCACACCTGATTGCTCCGCAGCGTCAGATTAAGACCTGTTGCTGTTCTGGGGCCATGCCCAGCCTCTCCATATTACTTAACAAGATTGCACTTGATCTTGGTATACAGATTAGGTTCTACTTGGCGACCCAAAGAACAGTTCCTTAGAAAGAAAACGGGGAAATGCTTGTCCCATCGGCATCTGAATCCATTCCATCTAGTATGATTTGGGGAATCGCCCAGGTAAAGCTAATCGCGAAATCCAGCAGAAAGCCACTCTATGTGCATTAAAAGGTGGAGCTGCTGAAAGTGTATCACAAACATTCTGTGGGGTCGGTGCTTCATCGCAGCATGACTAGTTGCTCGTGGTTGACAACACAGCAATGCTAAAGCTGCTATCTCATCATAATTCCTTGAGGAGAAATTACGGATTCTGGTGGTAAAGATTCTTGGATATCTGGGTAGCCGTGCAAGAGGCTTGCGAGATGACTGGCTGGGGTAGAAGCACACCAGATTTCCTGGAAATTTCCTAAACAACCTTCGTCGTACGGGTTCTCATTCCCATAAGGTCGTTTTGTATTCTCGTTCGTTGTCCTTCCTTTGCACTGTAAGTAGACGTGAAAGAGAGTTAGTCCTCCAAGAAACCAAAGGAAAATAAAAGATATCAGTACTAATATGATTGCTGCTATTTGATCCCCTAGAGTGTCCCAATATGAATTGCCTTCTTCGCTGGCTTTCTTGATGATCCTTACGATAACCACCAATGAAGTCACAAAGACAAGCATGCATAGCATGGATGTCAAAGAGATGAACGATAAGAAGTACCTGTAATTCCTGATCCCAATGCACTGGCCAATGTATGGACAGTGATGATCGAACTTCTCTATACAGTTGTTGCATACTCTACAGTGCGAGCATCTCGGGGGACGGAAAATTTTGCATGTGTGACACCATTTGACCCTCACAACTGTGCCGTCTTGCAGTCCATGGTCTCTGACCGTGATGGGTGGGTTGACTCCGCTGGAGCCGTCTTCTTTCAAGACGATTCCTGGATCCGTCAGTGCTGTCGCGTACATGGCGGAAAAACTAGCTGCCCCGAAGACCGCACCAAGCACGATGGTGGCTACTCCAAGAATCGTCGCCACGGTGGTGCAGTAAACGATGACCGGAACCAGGATGAGCAACGTCGAGAAGAAGAGGTTTTTTCTATCTGGTCCCAGCACGCATCGTCCACCGCAGCAGACCAGGCTGTTTCCCACCACGATCGTGTTCCTAAAAAGACGCGGCATGTTCCCTTGGCCTGCCCACCGGCTGTTTCGAATGTCCGGGTGGTGCTTTCGCTCTCACGGAAGCGCGTGCATGCGCCTGCGTCGTCTACGCGCTGCTTCCGCGCGTCCTTTGGAAAGCCAAGTGCGCTTCGCCTTGGGTGTTTCGTACGCAGTCCCTGGGGTCGGACCACTCCCTGACCTTCGGACGTACTGGGGTCGCCCCAGATGAACCTTTGAGGGACGAAGGAGGGCGTGTGAATCCCATCCTTTCAGATACGAAACCGGTAACCACCTATCACGTGAAAGACTGTGGTAGGTCCTCCGACAACTCCATACAATTGTGGTGGCCGGGGTGGATAAGAACGTTGCATCCCTGAAGCAGGATAGCGAAGGAGCGGGAAACCCTACGAGAGTTGTAGGGTTGCGAAACGGGAAGGGTGCCCGTGCACATGTCGACAGGATGACAAAAGATCTTCGATCTTTCGTGCCCAAATCCGCACTGCCCATTGCAAAGTTCCATCCGAGTGAGGTGCTGACCTCCACACACTCTGCAAAAATCAACTGGTGAAAGCACCGGCCGATCGTGGAAAAGTCTGGAGTGCATAGGATGCATACAGCAGGAGTCTGAATAGAA
>LFIK01001728.1_pt1 | contig 17459 bp, 16 predicted proteins | sample 643401 | NCBI WGS metagenome assembly LFIK01 (sample SAMN03777447, study PRJNA286221) | soda lake metagenome | biome: soda lake; feature: Kulunda steppe; material: water; isolation source: sample T5-Br brine of Lake Tanatar-5 | place: Russia: Kulunda steppe | collected 2010-07
CAGCAAGCAGCCCAGTTACCGTCCACAAGCTGCTGGTCAACGCTCCGCTGCTGCTGTCGCTGCTGTTGCTGCTGCAGCTCACGTAGAAGTTGCTCAATGTGTATTTGCTGGTCATGTACCTGTTGTTGATATTTCCTTTGCTCCTGGATGAACACATCCCGAAGCTCTTGGTTGCGTACCGTGAGTGCACGCACTTCCGTCAGGAGCAGATCAGCCTTCTGAAGGATGACTGCTTCCATCGGGCTCAAACCACCTTTTTCATTTTTTTCTTTTATTTTAAAATGATTTGAAGTCAGTGGCACAAGGCTCAATAGTCCCCCTTTGCTCGGTATCTACCTGAATGCCTTCCCCCGTAGCTGCACGTGCACATGCCCTTTCCCACCCACCTCCAACCTGAACCATACTTGCTGCTGCTTGTCCCATTCAGCAGCTTTCTCTGCCTCTGCTGCTGCTCTGCCTGAGGAGTGCAGGCTCAAGCTCAAATGCACCTGATGGCTGGGCAGCCGCAAGGGCAGCAGCTGAACCCTCACCACATGCTTCTCTTTGATGAAAGATGGAGCAGGCCCCTCCAACCTTGGCCTACCCACAGGCCTGGGTGGAGCAGGAGGGGGTCTGGCTGCAATGACAGCAGCGAGCCCTCTCACGCTCAGCAACTCTCTGAGCCAGGGTGGGGTCCTGGCAGATACAAAGCTCCCCAGGCAGCCCGTATAAACCCTCCGAGCGCTTCCGTTTTATACAACCCACATCAAAAAGTTTCCTTTGCCTGTTTGGGGCGTGGGGGTCCATGTGGGGGGCCCGGGCGGGGCAGTGGCTGAAGTACCATACCCTGCGAGCTCTCAAAGATAGTAATTTATTTTACTCATGGTGATTTGCGAGGGTGTGCTAGAATTAATTAATCCTCAGTTCAGCTATAGCTGTATTTGAGCACGTCAAAGACGAACTCACAGTAATACCTTGTTTGCTCCTAGCGACCTTGTAACATGTACGCCAGGGAGTGTACCCCTCTAGCCCTTGGGGGGCACACAGGCGTGGCAGCGCCCAGTCCAGCCCAGTCCAGTCCAGTCCTCCGTCCATTGTGAGTGCATCCAACAGCAGCTGCATGCAGCGCTGACCTTGCCTAATTGCAGGCTGAAGCGAGAGAGAGGACGTGTAGGGAAGGATAAGGGTATCAGAGGCTCCTCAGTCTCATCGCGGGCAACCTGCTGTTTGCTTCAAGCAGCAAGTTGGTGTACACTGTCGCTGTCCGCAGCCAGTCCACACCCATCATTGCTCGTTCACAAACGTGGAGTTATGGTCATGCCACGAGTCTTGTTTGGATGCAGCAGTCTCTCGGTGTGACAGTGTGGCTCATTTTAGACCGTTTTGGGGCTCTGTGCTATGAGATAACCACTTGGAATCACTGGTATTCAAGGAAGTTCCTTAAGTTGCGACCTTCGTGAGGCAAATGATAATATCCAGTGTGGGCAACATTCCATTGTACACACACTCAGGCGGCCTCTCTTTGCAGGAAGTATGCCCACCTGTTCTCTGAGACAGGTTAGGTTAGGTTACATTGCTGTATCTGCCAGGTTCTCTGAGACAGGATCCCTTGATGTCTGCTTTCTAAAATCAAAACCGCAAACTTATGTGTTTCCTACGTGAATGACTTGCTTTCTACGAGCAGGCGAGTACTTCTTGACAAGATTAGTTTGGCACAGCAAATACAAGGAAGGCAGTGCAGAGCAGGCTTTTGTTTTTGCTGGACTGTGCCTCCTACCCCCACGTTGTTTTCCGTGAAGACGTGCCCAATATTTTTTGAACCACTAATTTCAGGTACCAGAGGCAAATTACACACCAGTGCCAACAAAGAGATACAGGTAATTTGATTATGCATGAGGATCCCTGCTTCTGCAGTTGCATGCAAGCGCATCATGGCTGCTGTGACAAGGAGAAACCTCCCCCAGTGAAGCGTGCCTGATTACTGCTGGGTGCAGGCGGCATCATCGGTTTCAGACCTTTCTCTCGCTCCATCTGGTCTCTCCTTTTCTGCTCGAAGTAGCGGCGCTTCATGTCATTCAGCTCCCGCACCAAGCGCTCAATTTCATACTTGTACTCATTGACCTGCAAAAATGAGCACCGCGAGCACATAAGTCCAGGTCAAGCACACTGCGCCTTAATGAGGGCAGCCTTCAAACACAAGTCAATCCGTTCAACCGAGTCTGAAAGGATGCACCGCAACAGAACTCTTCTGGATCCCTTCTGGATCCCTTGCACTGTGATTTAGTCAGAATTTTGAGCAGAAGCATGAAATAAATGCTGCTAAGTCGATAGACACAACAATCCATGACGTACACAATGTTATCATGATGCAGGCAGGCTTCCAGGGGGATAGAGTATATAATCACCTGTGCCTGGTACATATTCAGTTCACTGGCCATGGCCTTCATCTGCTTGGTCTTCTCTCGCAAATTTGCCTGCAAGGACACAAACAGGGTTGCAGTTGTCGAAAAGACACCATGCTTATATTATACCATTGGGCCATAGCGTACTTGGGCTTTGCATAAAGCCATCCTATATTTTTGTCATCATGAGTAGCAAATGGGCGGAAACGGGGAGTCTAGACATAATGAAAAGGAGAGTTTTTTAGACTATGTGAACGCCTCCCAGCTCATCAAGCCAGGCTTCTACCAATGCAACCAAGGAAGCAGCATATGGAACTGATAGCTTAGAAGCCGGCAGCAGCAACCCAGAAATCAGAGGCGGCACTGAAGGAATGCCCTATGCCAGCAGGCCCTGCAAGCTGCCCATTTGCCCTCCTCTGTTGCTTCTGCACAAGCCAGTCGGGGTAACTGCATGGCAACCTGTGTAAGGGCACCGATGAGTTCTATTTCTCTTGCTTTGTTTGTTTGTCGTACAACCGACACGTGCGGGCTGCAGCATCGCCCACAGGAACTTACCTGGTAAATGCTGAGCTGCTCTGCCACTTCGGGACCTGGCTGCCTGGATAGGATATTTTTGAGCTCCATGTACAACTTCTCCTTCTCCTGGATCAGCAGGTCCTTCTCTACCACCTGCACCGTGTGGAACACCAGGCAGGTAGCCATAGAAAGGGTTGGCATTTTTTCCTTGGAGAAGGCAATTGCTTCCTGCAATCAAGGCTAGACCTTCTCATGAACAGCCCTAGACTTTGGTTGAAGCCTGTAACACGGGCTGTTCAGTAGTTCTGGACACTGAGATGAGAGCCTGCCCTCATAAGCTGGCCAAACACCATAAAAAGTTGGTCTTGAAGAAACGCCTGGTCGTTGCCAAGATGCATTCAATCCTTGACATTCTGGGTAATGGCTGCTGAACGGAGCTCAGTATTCAGGTACGCGCAAAGATATCACATGCCAAATCTGTGGGCCGCATCTGTATGGGAAGGTCCTAGCATATGCCAAGCCTTGGCATCAGTGCACCTTGGCTCCTGACAAGATAACCTGTACTGCTAGGACACCCTCACCCAAAGGGAGTGCCAGCCTCTCCACACACCTCTTCCGTCTTTGTGATGAGCCGCTTCTGCAGTGTCTGTATTTTCTGGATCATCTCGTACGTTGAGGGGTCGCTGCCCTCCAGTTTGCGCCATCTGTGCACATTTAGTGGGTTCTCCAGCTCCTCGCTCAATGCCTTGACTTTGGTGCGCTCCTGCAGCACACGGTGGGAGGGCACACAGCCAGGGCATCATGAACTGCAGGCGTTCCATCAACCTTGCCAGCTGCATGCATATGACAACAGCCAGTCTGTGGTCCCTTCGCGAAGCCTCCCTGCCCCAGCATGCACTGCCCCCAGCAAGCACTGCCCCAGCATTAACTCCAGCTCAGTCGATCGGTACTTGTCTGCACATGGACAAGACAGGGCCACAGCACTTGACATAATCAATCATGAGCATGCCCTCATACCTTCCAGGCTCGACCATACACCACAACTTCCTTCCATTTCACCCTCAGACCTCTGGCACCTCAAACAGCACATGCCCTATGGGCCGCTCACCTGCAGCAATTCCCTGCCCAGCTGGTGCACCTCCCTCTTCAGCACATCGATGTTGGCCACGCTAGACTTCAGGATGTGCAGCTCACGCTTCAGGTCATTAAGCTTGATCTTGAGCACGCGGATCTCATTGAGCCGGTCTCTGTACTGCGCCTGGCCCTTGGACAACGTGGAGTGCTGGATCTTGATTTTCTCGTAGAGCAGCGCAAGCTCATCGTTGCGGCGGATGAGCTGGACACACAGGAGTGGTGGGGAGGCATTGTGAGGCACAGCTGCAAGTGTGCTGGCGGTGGCAAGCGGAGCCACACCAGTAGGTGGCAATGCTGCCATGACTGTGGCAAGGATGCAACAAGTTGCGTTCCTTAGCCATCACATTACTTGACCAAGCTGCCACCCGCTCTTCCTTCCTTTGCTGCAGCTGTCCACCTCACAAATTGCTCGGAAGGCACTCAGTGTGTTGCAAGCCTGTTTCTGCGCCGAGCACAGGTGGGCTAGGCACCAGGGTGTGCAGGGCTGGGCACCAGGGTGTGCAGCGGCACCAGGGTGTACAGGGCTGGGCACCAGGGTGTGCACAGGTGTGCAGGGCACCAGGGTGTGCAGGGCTGGGCACCAGGGTGTGCACAGGTGTGCAGGGCACCAGGGTGTGCAGCGGCAGCCTCAGGGTGCTGTCATGGCATCTCAGGGCTACAGGGGTAGGGTAGGGGATCATGGCTAGGGCTGCCAACATGCCCCTCCTAGATCCCAGCAGTCGGTGAGTGCCTCTTGGAGTCTACTCAAAGTTAAGAAAGGGCTCTCTCCTCAAAGTGCTGGAGCAAGTTGACTGGGGATGGGAGGCTACCTCCTGGAAGGGCCTACCAGTGTGCAAAACTGTGAGGGCACTCCCATTTCTCCTCCCCCCCACCACCACACCTACCTGCGTGCCCAGGATGTCGCGCTCATTGACCACCACATCGTACTCCTTCTTCTGCCTGATACGCTCCTGGTCGGCCTCATTGATGATGTGGTTCAGCTTCTCGATCTCCGCCTTCTGGCTGCCGATGGCCGTGTCCGCCTCTTTGATCTGCTGCTTGGCTTTGTTCAGCTCCATGCGCAGGGCTTCCTTCTCCTTCTCCACCTGTACGCACCCACACACGCATGCGCGCCACAGCCACCACATCAATGCCCTGCTGGACCGAGCGCACGCAGTAAACGTGGACCTCCTGTGCACAGGGCTCAAACCACCCACCCACACAACCAACCTGCACACCCGCACCCTCATCCACACTCATATCTTGTTTGGTGGCCCAAGAAACCTCAACCAGGAAGGCGCATGCTGTGCATGCTCGCCCCTCTCATGCACCAGATCCTTCAGCGCACTGCCCAAGCAGGACGCACAGCACGGACAAAGGCTATGCATCCCGCTCAAGTGCACCTTTCCTACATGCATGGTCACACCATGCAAGTCAAGCAGCTCGCAGTCACAGACAGCGCTTACCACACTTGCAGCCATGGCTGGCCAGTCATGCATGCCTGCAGCCCTTTGTGAGTGCACGCGCTTGCTCGCTCACCCACCTTCATGTGGTCAAAGTGCTCCTTCACCAGCGCCAGGTCCTTGGCGCTGATCTCCTCCTTCAGCTGTTCAATCTGGTGCTGCATGATCTTGAACTTGCGCTTCATCTCCTGAATCTCATCCTGCGACTCAATCAAATTCTTGCTGTACAGGTTGCGGTCTGCGCGGACCGCCTCATAAAGGTTCTGCTGCTGCTTCAGCTTGGTCTCGCCCTCGGTGATACGCTTCTGCAGGTCAATGATGGCCATCTCCCGCAGCTTCACCTCCTCAAGGGCCTGCAGTACGGAATAACACCCAGTGAAGTCGGCATGAGCATGAGGGGCAGCAGCGCTCGTGGGCGCTGTGATTGTGAGCGCATGCAAGGGAGGCGAGGGGTGGCTGGTCACAGGCATCCTCTGGTCTTTTTTTTGTACCAGAATCGGCAGCAAGGAGGTGCAGACTCGCTGCGCAGCAGCCCTGCACCCGTGGAAGGCATACCCCCCCCCCTGCTGCCGTTATCATCCTCTTTTCCCATACCCCATCGAGCACCCCATGTCCCTAAAAGCTCGAAACTGGCCTTAGGCTGTGCAGGCTTTGCCACTTTGCCCCTGAAGGCACCACTCCTTGGCATTGAGTACACATGCATGGATTCTTGCAGATGCTAGGTGCAGGCAGGGATTGGTGTTGCCTGCTCGTGGCTGACAGAGAATTTGCAAGGAACACACAGGTTCACGCAAGTGATGGGACTCCCAGAGGGAAGCTGGGGACTGCGCAAGCAAATGCGGGCTTCACACAAGCACAGAAGCAAGGCAGGCGCTTGAGCTTGGCCTCTGCCGCCTGATCTAGTCCCTTGCCTGCATATACTTGGACGCCGCCTCCGAGGCCTCGACCCCATACTTCTCGCGCTCCTTCTCCAGCTGGAAGATGAGCTTGGACTGCTTCTGCGCCTCCATCTTGTAGCCCTGGATCTCCTGCTCCAGGTTGCGCTTGGTGTTGTCGTTGATCTTGATGAGGTCCAGCTGCTTCTGGGTTGAGTTCTCAGCCTGAGCCCATACACAAAACGCAGCCATGCACAAGCAGGTCAGAGCGTGCTGCGGCTGATGCGTCACAGCTTTTGTGCAGAAGTGGCTAGCCTACCAGCACGCCAACGCTTGAGGGCCACAGCCCAGGCATATTGCCAGCACGCTGACTTGCGCATGCTTGTAGTGCTGCAGCTTTTGAGGCGCACAGGGGCCGGGCCGTGTGTTAGGGCTCCAGCACACCTCTGCCACAATTAGCGCACAAACCTGCCAGCGAGAGCATACCCGCCACAGGCTGCGCTGCCCAGTGGCCCCCCCCCTCCGCACACACCTGCGACCGCAGCTTGGTCAGGATGTCCCGCTCGCGCGTCAGCTCCTCCAGCTTCTTGTGCTCGCTGTCTGCAGACTTAGCCTTGGCCTCCAGCTCGGCCTCCAGGCCGCTCACTTGCTGCTTCAGCGTGTCACGCTCGCCCTCCACCTGTGGGCACAGGTGCGCATGTCCAGGGTACAGAAGCAGCTTGGCGCACACGAGCATGTGCCGGCATAGGCGCACACAAATGCGCGCATATGTGCAGCTATGTGCAGCGCGCAGCAGCAGCAGCAGCAGCAGCAGCATGGCAGGTGCCCGGCGCATGTCATGCACAAGGCCAGGCGTAAGCAGCAGCAGCAGCAGCAGGGCGCGCTGCGTGCCTGCAGTCTGTGCGCATCCGCCTGACATCATGCTAGCAAGGGGGTGGATGGCGTATGTGCAGGAATTGGTGCCAGAGTATCGACTTGCTCCACCCCATTCTGCCCTCCCTCAAAAGGTCATGTGCACTGACTGCATTCCCCTCCCTGGCGCACGTGCCCTACAGGAGCTTACCTGAGGCTTGAGATCCTAATCCCACTTTGACATCAAGGCCCCCACTGTTGCTCATGAGCAGCAGCACTAGGCAGGATACCCAGAGCAGGCCACACACATGGCCCCCATGGGCCGCACATGGCCTCGCACATGACCACACACAGGCGTCGGAGGCGTGCCGCCCCCTCGCACCTCTGCCTTGCTGTCTTCAAGCTGCTTGATCTTCTTCAGGGTCTGCTCACGCAGCTTGTTCACGCGCATCGCCTCGGCCTTGACCTGCGCAATCTCGTCCTCCTTCACCTTGAGCTCCACCTGCAAGCGTGCACACAACAGCCCCAACCAAGGTGAGCAGAGGCCAGCCCCACCTGGGACACATCCACCAGAGCAGTACGCGGCCTGTGTTCACTGGACAATCCACACATACACCGACTCCACACGCGCCCTCCCACAGCTGGCACGTGCTCTTGGTGTTCATGTGCTTGCGCCAGGTGTGCCGCGCAGCGCAGATCTCCCTCCTGTGTGCGAGCGGAGCGCCTTGCTGCTGAGCGCCCTGTCCCTTTGCTGCCATCCCACCCGCGTTTGTGGTTTCTCCCCTTGTTGCCGCGTGTAGGTGCGTACGCCGTGCTTGCCTATGTGCGCGGAGTGCCTCAATGCTTCACTACCGCCGGGGCTCACCCACCTGCTTCTGCGAGTTCTCTGCTAACAGCTGCGTGTTGGTGTGGATCTGCTCCTCCAGGTCGTGGTGTAGCTTCTGCACCTTCTCATTCAGCTGGTTGAACTCCTTCTGCACCTTCTCGCTGGCAAACTTGGCGTCACGCATCATGCCCTCCAGCCGCGCCACCGACTCCTCGTTCATGGCCACCTGCCGGGCCATTGCAGACATTGGTGCATCACTTAACATATACCCTCCTCGTTCATGGCCACCTACATACATATAACCTCCTCGTTCATGGCCACCCGCCTTAACAGACATTGGTGCATCACTTAGAGGAGCACCCGCCTTAACAAGCATCAGTGCATCACTTAAAGGAGCACAAAACAGCCACGGGGGTGGCCCCAGGGGCGCACGGACGCCCAATTTTGGACAACCCCTTTCAGTCCATCTCCAGGGGCATGTGACTGAGTCAACGGGGCACCCCCAACAGCTATTTCCAGGGGAACCCTCACTTTATGGACTCTTGACTACCTGGACCGCACAAACCCACACCCACAGCCCTGCGTATGCACAACCGCTGCATCATGAGGCGCCTACTGCCACCAGGCTGACCCCGAGCGCACGCACCACCTTTGTACAGAGGCTCCCCCGGATGCATGGGCAGGCCACCCGAGCCTGACAGGGGCGCACCTGCTGCTGCTTGGCCTTGATCTCCTGCTGCCGCGCCTCCAGGTTGGCTCGCAGCTCCTTCATCTCTTTCTCCATGCGCTCCTTCTTGCGCGACTCCCGCTCCGCCTCCATCTTTTTCTCTGCCACTGCATCCCTCAGCGCCTGGTTGTCTGCCTCCAGCTGCAGCTTGCTGTTCTCTGCACCCCGCAGCTTTTCCTGAGTGCACAAAGCAAAGCAGCGGCGCTCTCGCACTGAGCCAGCACCAACCAGCGCACAATTGGACGGCACTGGTATGGGACCGCATTGCCAGATAGTGCCATTCCACCCAGACGACCGGAGCGCAGGGCTCCGTGACGGTGTGGTTGGGCATGCCTGGTAGGCTGCAGTGCCGCAAGCGCGCACACCCAGCAACAGCTTGAGACCAGGGTGTATAAACCAGGCCTAACCTTCCAGCCTGGCGCATCATGGACACGCACATCCACATGCGCCTGAACATACACACATGCACACACACACACGCACACGTGCGCGCTGCGAGCTGCCCCGCACCTGGGTGTCCATAAGCTCTGCGCGGATGGCCATGATCTGGTCCACCTGCGCGTCTCGCTCCCTGACCAGCTCCTCCTTTTGCTTGATCAGGTCGTTCAGCGTGGACTCCTCGCCCAAGGCCAGCCCAGAGCCCTGCTCCACCAGGCGCGTCAAGTTAGCGATCTCCATCTTCAACTGCTGGATGGTCTCCTTCGCCTTGGCCTCCTTCTCGTGGCTGCAAGCAGCACACATGTGCAGGGCTTGCGTGTGCATGCAGAGCAGGGTGGCGGCGTTGCAGCGGGGCAAGTCGTGGCCACCTGCAGCATGAAGCGCACAAGCAACACCTTCCACGTGTGACAGGTATACAGGGCCAGCATTCCATTTTGCCCTGCAAAAAGGGCCTGCTCCTTGTGATTTGCCGGCGCTCCTGCAGGGCACAAGTGCAGGGACTGCTTCATGCGCACCTAGACAGGGTAGAATACCGCTGGGGCAAGTCCACCACAGATTTCTTGAATTCCCCCCTTGAAAACTCGCACATCCACTGGGTCTGGTAAAGGGGTTTGGGTGACGAGCAGACAAAAGCTTCACCTACAGAGGGCCTCTTGGGGCAACTTGGGGCTCTTGGGGCAACTTGGGCCCTGAGTAAAAGCTTTACCTACAGGGCCTCTTGGGGCAACTTGGGGCCCTCTTCCGCGCCCTGTTGCCAAGCGCTTGGCAGTCTACACCCGGCTCTTCCAGCATCCACAAGTCCTTGTGTGCACGCACCTGGCGTCCACCATCTTCCATGCCTTTTCAATCTCCTTCTTGAGTGCGGCAATGGTGCCCTGGTCTTCTTCATTTAGCTTCAAGGCTGTTTGCACTTTGGCTGCGTTGGCCACAATCTCAGCATTTAGCTCCCGGCATTTCTTGTGAAGCCGCACTTCACTATCTGCACGCCAGACAAGTGGGGTATAGGAAGGTGAACATTTGGGAATGTTGCTTGCAGAAAGGAAGCGTGTACATGCGTGTATCCAAGTCATGTTTATGTGTGCATGTGTGTGTGAGTGTGTGCGTGCGTGCGTCCGTGAGAGCGTATGTATACGCACATGTATATCTACCCACGTAATATGTAAGCATGTGTGTGCGTGACTGTCTATGCATACATGCATGCATGAGCATGTCATTGAGTGCGAGCGCGCGTGTGTGTGCTTGAGAATGTGTGCGCTTGTGAAAGAGTGTGTGTGTGTGTGAGTGTGTGTGTGTGTGTGTGTGTGTGTGTTTCTGTGCGTGCGCGCGCACAATTGCTTGCGGCATACGTGCGCTATGTGAGCGCGCTGGTCATGCCTTGGGTGTTGCCTTACCATGCGATTTCTTGAGCGTACGGAATAGCTTCTCATATTCCACTCTGAAGCGCTCCAGGCTCTTGTCTCCGACAAGCTCTTGGAGGACCTGTTGCAGCAAAAGTGCAAGGCCGCTTGTCTCATACGCTGACAGGTTTGCTCTGGTCATGAGGAAGCAAAGCATTAGATCTTCACATGGACAGACTAAGCATATGCTCACTCTTCCTTGTGAGGTCGTCCTTGACCAACACTGACAAGAGCTGGAGCTAAAGAAGGAAGGACCAAGGACTAAATGGAAGCCACACTCACATCACCGAATTCACGCTCCAGAATCTCATAAGCTTTATCTGGTGCATTGTCCTTTGCAACATCCGCCATGCTCGCAACCTTGTTGCTTGCTTGCCCCTGGTCCTTCGAAGGCCCTACTTGAGAGAGGCCCTACTGTATCTATCACAAAAATAAATGTGGTTCTTGCAGGAAAGATGACCCGTGGCGCTAAGCAAGCAAGATGCTAGCTTCTTCCCATTGAAATCGGAGCGAGAGACCAAATGTGATGGTGAACACTTAAAGCCTAACATGCATGATATATATGTAATTTAAATGTGCCTGCATTGTCTTGATAGCACTGGCAACTATTCAGGGCGTTCAGAATAGACTGTATATGTGCCATCTCACCAAAAGAAATAAAGATGATGTGTTTTTCAAGGTGCATGATCTTTTTCTTGCACGAGCTATGAGCGTAGACCTGTACCGGCACTTTCCGCCACTGCTATCTTAACCCAGTCAATTGCCTTGCATGTGCTTATATGTGCAGGTTTTCATATAGTGCAACTTCAGACACCTCGGTTTCCTGCTCATACAGCCCACCCTTATGGCAATCTACAAGACCTTCCCGACGGCATGGCCTTCTCAGGAGCTCCAGAGCACTCCAACAGCGTCACGGTAGCTCTGATCACCATCAGCGTTGCCAGTAAGTTGAACAATGCAAAGAGAAGGCCCTTTTATTGACCCTGCCGTGTATAAGCAACTACGTCCAGGATGCAGGTGATAGCTTGCCTTTCACCCTGGTACTTTGCAGCCACCCGCACCCCTGTGCGTCCAGCTCTTCAGAGGAGATGAGCACGTCTGGTAGACCAGTAGATGATGTGTACATGAAGGTGCGTGTCATGGCAGGTGGTCTGCGCGGCCAAGGTGAGAATGTTTGCTCGGGGCTTTCTTCTGACACGGAATGAATGGTGCTTAACACAAGCCAGGACTTATGGTCTAGAGCTGTTTTCATGCCTTCAGGAGTACGCACTGCTCAAGAACAACCTTGTAGGCGTGACGCGCAAGTCTGGGGGCGTGCTGGCCGCGTACCTGTTGCTCACAGTGGATGCAGAGGCAGCTGTGGCTGCCCTGACGGGTACAGCTGCCGGCAGCCTCTACATGTCTTGGCTATGCAGGGACATAGACAATGTTAAACCCACCGACAGAGTGCCCTTATGGGAGGCAGAGGAGGTGTGTACAGGGGTGGGGATCATAAGCGGGCAGGCCCTCCTGTAGCATCAATGATGGTAAAACGTGTGTGCAATACTTCCAGTGGCGAGTCATTCTGCATCAAGCATTCACATGCACACATGTGCATGCGCACACACCGTAACACACACGCACGTACGTGCATGCACACACTCCTCCAGCTTGTAGCAGCATCTTGCAAAGGCGATCACGAGCATGCCTCCTCCAGCTTGGATCCCAGGGTCCATGCATGCAAGTATTACAGCTAAAGTACCAAAGGTGCGGCTCCTTTGAAAGTTGCATGAGTTGCATGAGCCACAATCTAGCAAGCCATCCAGTGGTGGCGCTTCAACAACAGCAGGATAAGGCTTGAGGGAGGAAGAGGAGGAGGTGACTTGCTTGACAATTGACTAGGGCGGGTACCCATTCACGTGGTGGGTTCTGTGCCATAGCAAGGGGAGCAAGCCCAATTTGCCGCATGACCACTGTGCACACCTCAGGGCAACCCTTTTGCCTGCACCCCTCTGCTGCAGCTTGAGGAGGGCATTCCGCGGAACCTCAAAATCCTACTGGCCGCATACTGGCATGCTTTTAAGCCGCGGCTGCTGGTGCTGGTCGCACTGGCTGCGCTGGGCTGGGTCGGCAACCACACTTTGTCTGTGTCCACAGATGGCACGAGCGAGCCGCTGCTCGACTCCTTCCACCAGGTCGGTGGCACGTGTACATTTGAGTGCTTATGTTCACGTGTTTTTTTGGATTGTTGGAACGTGAATGCACATGAGCATGCACGTATGTGTGTGTGCATGTGTTCTGTCAACTGTCCACTGAGCCAGCCAACTCGCCAGGAGGGAGGCTTTTGGACAGGTTTGCCTTGGCCTACCTGTATGGGGCACTGTATGCAGACAGCTTGGGTTTCATACTTGCGGGCATACACAGGAAGATTGCATTCGACAGAGAAACAAGGATGCTGGTCTGTGAGCTGCGCTGCCTGAGCTTCAGATTCAGAGCCTCAGGGTGTTTTGCTGACGCATATGAGTGCAGCCCTCGAGTAACCGGGCTTGCCTGACCTGAGGCACAGAAGCTGTCATGGCCGTTATGACCGCTCTTGACAACTGCCTCAGACTTGGGGCCTATTTAATCCCACACATCAGCCTCCCCACTCGCTTCCCATCCTTCTCGACTGCCGTCATTGCCTCCATGCACCAGACCCTTCCGTCTGCTTGCCTTAGTCAGGATGCCAAGCCTCCTGACGCATGCACTTGTGTCCTCCAGGACACTAAACACCCTCACTCAAATGCATGCGTATGCCCGCCCGCCATGTTCATTTATGTGACATAAATTATGTCCTGCAGGCGTGTCTGCTGCTTGGCTTTTTTTGCTACAAGGTGCCCCTTGTCCTGACTGTGGGAGAAGCAAACGCGCCCAAGGCAAGTGCGGGTGTTTGAAGCTGTGGACACTCTGCTTGAGCCCCTTTTGCCGTGCATACTGTCACCTGTGCTTTTGCTCAACTATGAAGCGCGGCTACCATGATGGCATGCAATGGCGGCGAGCACCTCATGCTCTTGTGTGTGTGCCAAGTCGCGCGTTCATGCCTTCACTCAGAACATGCCAGCCGGCTTGCATCACGCAAAGACTTTGCATGGCTGCTTTAATGGGCGCAGGGCTTCAATGCAGAAGAATCTGGGCGTCCTTCAATTAACAGGTGTGAATTTGCCCGTGTTAAATATGCTCAGGCTCAGATTATAACCAGTTCAAGCTTCGTTCTGCGTGTCTACCCTGGAATCAAGAGCGGGTTGTTCAAAATGGATGAGTGTCATGAACAGACAAATCCTTAAATGCTTGAGCCCCATGGCACTGCTGTGGTGCGTGTGCTGCCCTCATCATTTGCTGTGCATCAGCACAGCGCGCCTCTATGCTAATTCCAACGAAAGCCAAACACGATTGCCCTGTGCACAGGATTGAGGACAACCTTGATCAGTGGGGTAGGCCTAAAAAGGCAATGCTGCGCATGCCCACTGAGGCGCTGCCTGAAGACGATCGACGAAGCTTGCCGCAAGTGGAGGTGTGCACATAGAGCCTGGCTGATGGTCAGGAAAGGATGTCAAATTGAGCTGTGAAAGGGGTTGAATTGAGAGTAGCGCTCTCTTGTAAGGAAGGCTTGCTTTGATGGGCATGCAAGGGAATGTGTGAACAGCAAGTCCTTATGAAGCCAATCTATTGAATACTGTGTAAGGCACCCGATACTCCCAGTTGCTTGAATTTGGAACTGATGCGCGATGCTTGCTGACGCCTGTCACCCGTCTTGCAGGTTGGAGAGGATTTTGATGTGGATGCACAAGTGACCGAAGGTGTCCTGCAGTCAATCCGGCGGGCGGCAGTTTCTGTTCTGCCATTTTCCAGGTACATGCATGCAATTAGTGCTCTTTCCAGGGAGCACTTTGTGCATTGGGAAGTGTGGCATCAGCTTGAGGGGCCTTGGATGATTTCAAAGGACTGCCTGTCTGTAAAAAATCACTTTCATGTAGGGTTGCGTCATTTCGACATTTCACCTGTAGAAAGCATGAATTATTCGACAAACAGTGAATGTTCTGTTGCTTTTTTGTTCAGTTTTGGGGATTGGCCAGGAGGGCCATCTTCCTGGCACCCAATTTAGGCCCCCTCTCCCTTCGTTTATGCACAGCCTTCTTAATCTCACTGCATTAGAGCTTGCAGCAAGAAGGAGAATGGTAGCTTGGAACGCTTTTGCTGGAATAGACATGATCATGTGATGCATTGCAGCAGTTGGGAGTCAGCTGGGATTGCCTGAAAATGACAGCGAAGATGTTTGTGTAAATTGCAATTATGGAACTCAAGTGGGATATAAATATTTTTAGGTGATTGGGGGTTGACGAGGCAGAAAAGGGGGTCGTCCTCATATGTCGCGGCCCACCCCTTGTCACGCCAGAGTGTCTCACTTAGCATGTGCACTTGTTTTTCAAATTTATCTCTGCATCGCCTGCACCAGTCTTTGTCCTAAATAGTGCACCAGAAAGCTGGTTTTTTGCCGCATCTGGCAATGCCAAGCAAGCAGGGAGGGGGGTTGTGTGTGGGCCTAGTTGCAGGGTGCAGGTAGGGGGGAAATGGTAGACAGAGCGCCATCTTGCACACACACCTCCAAACCGGGCACTCTGTCTTCAGAAATCAAGCGCTCACCTGGACATCAGGTCTTCTTTTGGGGCAAGTCAAGCAAGGGGTCCCTGAGAGCCTGCAGGGTGGACATGGAAAATTCCTTACCATCCTTACCAAAATCTGCACAGGCCGGTTGGCCTAATATTTGTTTGTTAGAAGCATATTAATTGCCCCAACTTGTGTCTGTGCTAAGTTGTCCTTGCAGTTGAGTGGAGGCAAGGTATCAGCAGAATGAGTACTCACTGAGTCTCCAGTAGGGTCAGTATCAGCACTTCCAGCAGGCTGTAAAACTATCCTCCCATGAAGCAGCCTCTTTTCATCAACCAGACTAGTGCTATTTGGGCGAGCAGATGCAACGGAACACGAGTATCTATCCTCAGGTGATCTGACACGAGTCACCTTTTGAGGACAGCTGTGCCTAACAGGCCCTCCAATGTGGATATTTCATCCAAAATAATGCAAGGATAGCTTGGGTTTCCTTGTTCACGCAAATACAGCCAAATCCAGGAACCCTAAAATTCCATTGGGCAAGCCAGCTACAGCAGGCTGGGACATGCCCCTCAGGGACGGCCCCTTGTGGTGCCCTTGACCCCCCTGGCTATTGAATATGAGAAGCGGCGCTGGAAAGCTCAGTGAGACGGTTTTGGGGGGCTGTTCGTGGGGACGACCAGGGAAGGAATTGGGGCAAATCAGGTTTGAGGCCCTTACAATTCGCGAATGAAACAAAATAAGGGTAACACTCAATTAAAAAGGGAATTGCCAACATACGCCAATAACGAACAACCCTACTTTCATGGGCAAGCGAAAGATCTATCTGGGCCTCATTGTCACAATTAAGTCACCATTTTCTATAATATCTTGAAAGATTGCACACGTTTTTAAGAGCCACGTCTCCTGAAATTTCCACAAGCTCAGCGAATACTGAGGACTGTGTTTCTTATGCACATCCCTGCAGGGAGCCGCAACCAAGCAATGAGGGCCCGCGAGGATCGAAGAAGCAGAGATAGGCTTGTCTGTATAAGCTTCGACATCTTTTTACACGAGTTGTTGAAGGAGTGCAAGATCTAATGTACATGACCTAGTCATTCTCATTGACATTGTACGGCCATGCTCCCTGCTCTATATGGGGCGACACTTGTCACATTCACGGTGCGGGTGAAAAAAGGCAATTGTTCTCATAAGAGTTGGCTGAAGCCGCAGCTTTTGACGAGCACCTGGATGTCATCTGCTTGCCTGCTATTATGACCTGGCCCGTCAGGCTGAGTCAAGCAAATAAACCAAAGTAGCATGCAAAAGCCTGTATGAAACAAGCTTAAGTAAAGAGATAAGCTTATTGCTCGCAGGAATAATCCTGGCTTGGCAGCGTTGCATCGATAAAGGATCACAGTCTAGCTATGCAAGGGTCCAACCCTACATGAAATTGCATAGTTGCACCTTAGGCCGCAAAACAACTTAAAGGCTTAAAGGTATTTTGTTAACTTTTCAAAGCGTACGACTTGGTGCTTACCGAAAGTGATAATGTCTGGCTCATTAATTATTTCCTGGTCACTCCTAGCCGAGTACTGCACGACGATAGGTTAGTTTACAAGGTTTACAAGGATAAGGCCTTCAGTCAAGAATTGCGACTGCTAGCCTGCTCATAAAAAACGATTAATTCATGAAGGAAAAAAGATAGGTTACATAGCTGTATGCGACGAACGAGGGCAGCTTAGCTGAAGCCTACAAGACCTGCACCCCCAAACCAAAACTAAAAGCGCTCAAAGCAGAAGATAGGTATTGTCTGGAAGCCAGATTTGGTGAATAGCAAAACTGAAAAACCGGAAGACGTTTGAAGGCAGTTCACAAGCACGCAAGGGCGAGATCACAGCAAAGGATGACAACTGGAGAGGTGAAAAGAGCAAGGCTCGCTGACTATAGGTTAAGAAGGTTAAAATAGGTTAAAAACTTAAGCCAGATGGGTTGAGTGCTAGGCTGCTGCATGATGATGGCAACTGACGAAGTTGGTTAGACATTAAAACTTTAAGCAGGCAACTTAGCCAACAGCAAATGCAACCGCACCAGCATCAGGGCCAGCAGCAGCCTTACCAGCAGCAGCCTCAGGGAGTTCGACCAGCCCGCCAGGCCCTTCCCCAAAATCAGGCGGGAATCCTCTGCTTGGTGTCCAATCGCTTCACAGTCAGGCAAGTCACCGCTATTCAAATGCTGGATGTAGCGGAAGCTAGGCAGAAGGCGTGGC
>LFIK01001730.1_pt1 | contig 17435 bp, 20 predicted proteins | sample 643401 | NCBI WGS metagenome assembly LFIK01 (sample SAMN03777447, study PRJNA286221) | soda lake metagenome | biome: soda lake; feature: Kulunda steppe; material: water; isolation source: sample T5-Br brine of Lake Tanatar-5 | place: Russia: Kulunda steppe | collected 2010-07
GACCATGGCCTGCGAGGCCTCGCCTACCACTGGCACCGTCGCCGAGGTGCCTGACGAACCGCCGTATGCCTAGCAGGCACGTACGGTGGTGTGGGAGGGGCCGGGGAGAGCCCGGCCCCTACCCGATTGCCAATCTCAGAACGGGATGTCCGCGAGCTCGTCGTTGCCGCTGGCGGGCTCAGTGTTTGCCGCAGCCGCGGCTGCCTCAGCTGCCTCAGCTGCGGACGGTGGGCGCCCATTGCCCTTCTGGCGGGTGATGTTGAGCTTCGCCCAGCGGGTCGATCCAGCGAGCTCGTCCGCTTCAAGCTCGGTCACCCACACCGTCTGTCCCTCACGGTTCTCGTACGACCGGGTGTTCAGACGGCCGATGGCAACCACCCGGTCGCCCTTGCTGAACGACTCCCCAGCGTTCTCAGCCAAGGAACGCCACGCGTTCACCGAGATGTAGAACACCTCCTCGACCTTCTCTCCGTCGCTCTTGGTGTAGGTCCGGTTCGATGCGAGCCGTAGCGACACGACCGGCACACCGCTCGAGGTGTAGCGAAGGTCGGGGTCGTCCGTCAGGTTTCCGATGACGGTACCGATATTGCTTTCGAAGGCCATGGTGTCATTTTCCTCTGTAGTCGTTCCTTCGCGGTGGCCGGGAATGGCAACCAAGGAGAGTGTGCCCGTCCGGTGTGACATCATCGACAGTGCGGTCGGTGCTTGCGGGCATGTGTCCCGGCCGGAGTGAGCCTTGGGTGGTCAAGCGCTAAAACGTGCAGCGCGCTGCTGTTGCGGATGACGGTTGACGCGTCTGGTTATTTCCCTGGAAAGCCGTTCTGATTGGCGTTCTTTGATCCCGAACGCTTTCTTGCAGAGCAACTCGCGGTCGGCTGCTTTCTCTGCACGTTCCTTTGCGGCCTTCACTTCAGGGAGTCCACTTGCAATCCGACCTGCATGTGCATGGGTCTTGATGCCGCGGTCGAGCAACTTAAGGACTGCTTCCCCCATGATCTCGTTGGCGGCACGGTCAAGACGCCGAGCTTCTACCGTCAGCAGACCAAGCTGATAGTCGAGGTAGTCGGCCCAGGCTCCAGCCCTGTTGAATGCGTCCATCAGGTCCTCGTCACTTAGCCCGGTCAGATCTTGGGTTGCGATCAGGTCCGGATGGGGAGGCGCTAGAAACAGGTGCCGTTCCTCCATGAACGCTTCCGCACTGTCGCTGGTGCGCTGGTCAGCGTCTTGGTTGGCCATCGCTACTCCTTGCCGCTTGTTCCTGCAGCCGCAGCATCATCACGGCCGGGCGCGACATCATGTCCGTCATGAAGCGAGCACGATCACAGCAACATCGCTGTCAGCAAGGGCCCGCCTGTGGCGACGCAGATGGTGGGCGCACAGCCCGAACCCGCCGCCGCTCTCAGACAGTGCCACGGCCCGTGAACGCTGTAGTGGACGGCCGAAATCGTCGACGCCGCAGGCAGCACAGCCGGCTTCGTCGGCGAGAAGGTTGGCCGCATCTGTTGAAGCGGGACCGGCCGGATCGACCACAACATGAGACGTGTACACCGCAGCGACGATGGCAACGGTGCCGTCCGGGAGATACAGAATCAGGTCGTTGTCGTCATCGACAACAACATGGCCGGTCACGGTCAGGGGGCTGCACCGGAAGTGCACGGTTGCGATGTGCCCGTCAGCGTCAGCCAGAGTCAGTGGTGCGGACAGTTCCGTAGTGGCGGTCACAAGGGTTCCTTCGGTGTGCCGGTGGTGTGGGAGTTGGTGTTCCAATCAACGGCCACTGGCTGTCGGTGTAGAGCTTCCTCTGTCAGCGACGGGTACTAGGACCGTTCCTTGCGTTGCGGCCCAAAGCGTCCGGGGGGCTGCCTGCTTGCGCACCTGCGCTTCGCCTGCGTCCTGCCTCACGGGTTCCTTCCCCACGGGGCTGCCGGGGGCTGCCGGACCGGCCGTTGAACAGTTGGCTTGCACCGGCACTGCGGCCGCTGCGGCAGCCCTGAACCAGACGGATACGACAGCCACGTTCTGTGGCGTTGGTGTGGCGCAAACAGATCCTGCTGTGTGAGACCTTCAAGCTGAACGGGCAGTGTCCGTCACTGTTGAGACAATTCCGACAGGACGGTTGCTGTGCGTAGCGGTTTCTGCATCGGCGCCCCGACTGATGTCCACGAAAGCATCACTTCCTCCTCCACCTGAAGGTGGGGGAGGTTCATCGTCATGTCACAGCCGATATGTACTGTCTTCGGTAGATCGAACGGACGGACGGAGGCTTGTGATGCCTGGCAGCGCAAAGGTCGCTCTTGTGGGCCAAACCATGGGGCCCGGCCGAGAATCTGTGGTTGCTACCGCTGCTGTCGGGCAGCGCGTTTGGCTTATCCCCCAGCCGGACAACGCGCACGATCCAAACGCTGTTGCTGTGGTCCTTGGACGTCAACAGGCCGGGTACCTCCCAGCTGCTGTTGCAGCCCGCATGCGGCTTGACGAACCAACCGCAGGTGTCATCGCTGATGTCCGTGTCCACAACGGCGTCGTTCGGGGGTTCGACATCGCGATCCCGAAAGGCCTTGTGGGCCCTCGTGCCATCCAGCCTGCTTGAACATCAAGCTGGCAGGCACGGTCAGTGCAGCGGGTAGGCGGTTACGGTCACGCCTTCAGTAGTGCTGTTGTCCCGACTGCGGACCACGAGCAGTTGGTCAACTTGGCGGTCATCTGTGAACACAACACCGTTGAGCGCATCAAGGACCGCTTTGGTCAAGTTGTCTAGATCCGCGTTGGGTGCTGCTCCAACAAATTCCAGTTCAACGCCGACGGGGCCGTTCAGAGGTGAACGCACCATGAGTTGTGCAACCTCCCGAACGGTGTTTTCCCATGCCCGGGTTGTTGCTGGGGTGTAGGCCCGAGTCCGGACCGATTCGGTGCCGTCCCATTCCCGTTCGGTGCGCTGCACCACCCGCGGGCGGCTTTTGGGAGCGGGCCGGCCCGGAACGGTGAAGTGCACCACTGGCCCGTCCGCAGCCTCTGCCGTGCTAGTGGGAGGGCGGCGTGGCTGTGCAGGTGGTGTGGGAGAAACATCGTGAAGTGGTCGTTTCGTTTCGGTGGCGACAGGATGCGACGTTGGATGCGCGGTCGATGCTGTCCCGGTGCTAGTGGGCGAGGACTGGCATGACGGGCATGAGGGTGCTGCACTGCGGTAGGCCCGCGACTGGCATACCGGACACAGCGTGAACCCTTCAGGGAGTGCACCGAGCATCAGCGTGTCAGCATCGGCACGGTTGGTGGCTGACGGTTGCCGTCTTGGTCGTCTCCGTCTGGCCCCCACCGGGTACGGGTGTCACGGTGAAGGCCGGCACGGTTGAACCCGAACCGGTCATAACCGTTCTCGTCGTAGGTGCGCACGGTCGCGCCGCTGCGACCGACGATGTTTCGTTCCATAGTCACTCCAGCTGCGGTTACGTGGAATGGTCGTCCGGTTCGGCCTGCTGTCATCCGCCCGCAGCGGCGAGGCGGGCCTGCAGCCACGGGAGTGCGCCCGGCCCGCCCGGCACTTCTGCCAGCTGTGTGATCTGGTCGTTGGGGTCGGTCGCAAGCGCCATCCCGTCGGGCAGCTCAAGGTTGATGGTGCGTTGCGCGGGCGGGATCGACCGCAGCAGCGTGTTCCGGTATCCGGCTGTGGCTAGCCGTGAGTCCAACACCGCGATCAGCCCGAAACAATCGACGGTCCGAATCAGCCTGCCTGCACCTTGGGCGAGCGTGATCGCGGTCAACGGCAGATCGACTTTGGAGAACCCGGCCTGCCCGGCGGCCTGCCGGCGCGCGTCGATCAGCGGGTCGCCGCGCCGGGGGAACGGGAGCTTGTCGATCACGACCGCCACGGACGAGAGCCCCTCAGCGGAGATGCCCTCCCAGAACGACGCGACACCGAGCAGCACGCTGTGCGGTTCGTTGACGTACCGTTCGATGAGGCGACGGGGTGGCGCGTCGCCCTGCACCAGTAGCTCCACCCCTGCAGGGAGCCTGCCGGCAAGCCAGTCGGCCGTGTGGTTGAGCCGGGTCCATGATGTGAACAGGCACAGGGTGCGCCCGTGGGCTGCTTCGATGATGCGTAGCGTCGTGTCGTAGGCGATGTCGTCGTAGCCGGGCTGGCGCGGGTCGGGTGCGTCTTTGGGGACGTACAGCAGCGCGTTGGCCGGGTAGTTGAACGGTGACGGGACCTGTAGCGGCTGCCAGTCGTGGTCGTCCAGTCCGATACGTGCCGCGATCGGATCCAGGCTGCCGCCGACCGCGATGGTTGCGGAACAGCCGATGACGGTCCGGTCGGTGAACAGCAGTTCGGACAGCGCTGGGGCCACGTCGATCGGGGCGACCCTCAAAGAACGGGATGATCTGCGGCCTTGCTCGACGAACACGACCTGGCTGTCGTTGCTTTTGACGATCAGTGCAAGGTCGGACCGCAGCCCCGTCGCGATCGCTTCGAGCCGGGTGAGCGTGTCGGTGATGGCAGCATCGTCAGCAGATGCTTTTCGTGCCTGGGTGAAACCTTCAGCGCAACGACGAACCACGCCCACAAGTTCGTCGAGCACCCCAGCCGCCGGTTCGGCCGACACATCAACCGGTTTCTCGGTCGGCAAGCCAGCGAGCATGTCCTTGAAGTCCGCACCGGCGTTCGCGAGCCGATCTACCAGTTTGGGTTCAAGATGGCGGCTGGCCTGCGCCGCAAGATCCGAGATGGTTTTGGGGTAGATCTGTGCGCCGAAAACCGACGACGCGACCTGCTCGAGTTTGTGGACTTCATCGACCATCACAACTTCGTGGTGCGGCAGCACCCACCGGTCTGCGAGCGCGTCAAGAAGGAGCAGATGGTGGTTGACCAGGACGATGTCGGCCGAGCTTGCCCGGTCACGGGCCTGTTCGGCGAAGCACACGTCTCCGAACGGGCAAGCATCCTTGCCAACACACTCGCGGGACGACACCGACACTGCACGCCACGCCGGGTCTGACACTCCATCGGGGGCGTCCGCGCGATCTCCGGTTTCGGTGGTGTCAGCCCAGTCCAGCAGCGCATTCCACGTGTCAGGGTCTACAGGACTTTCGAACAGGGGTTCCTCAACGGTTAGGCCCGCGAGCCGCTTCTTGCACAGGTACTCGCCACGGCCTTTGAGGACAGCAACGTCTAGATCGGGGTCAACCTGCGAGATGGCAGGAAGATCGTGGTCGCACAGCTGCTGCTGCAGCGCCTTGGTCGCGGTCGAAATAAGGACAGGGAGACGGCCAGCAGCCAGTGATGCGGGCACCGCCAACCCAAGCGCTTTCCCAGTCCCGGTCGGTCCCTGGACCAAAGCATGTGTACGACTATCGATGGCGTCAGCGATGTGGCGCACCATGTTGATCTGTGACTGGCGTGGATGGCCACCGAACGTGTCGACGACGTCAGCGAGCCGCGCTTTAGCCTGGTCAGCGTTGACGTAATTGACCGCTGGGGTGTGGTCCGTGCTCTCGCCACTGTCAGCGACTGTCACGTTGCCGAGATCCGGTGCGATCTGTTCGTGTGCGACCATCAAATCTCCTGCAGTCCGCTACCTATCTGAGCTGCCACGGAGGCCCGTGACATCCAACACATAGCGTAACTGCTCTACGCGACATGCTGTCCGCCGGTCCGGCCGGTTCCCCGGCCAAATAGGTGCCGACAGATACGGGCAGTGGGGCGCTTGCGCCGTTGTGAGGCGCGTACCTGGCCTGCCGCTGTAGGCATACGGCACCCGCAGTTGACCGCAACTGCAGAAACAGCTTTCCGGACCACAACAGCCGGTTTTGCCCTGGCCCACCGATGCAGACATCTGCTTCGCTGATCGCTGCCTAGCCAGCCGGGACGTGGCAGCGATATTGGTTAGAAACCGCGCAGCCGTCAGGCAGCAGCGCCCCACCCAAGACCGCAGTGATTCACCTCCCACCTGAAGGTGGGAGCACTCTCACTGCACCAGGTAGCCACCGTGCGCCGTGAGATTTCCCAGCTTGTTCTACCAGTCAGGGGCGATTTCGTGGCGGAACTGCCGCCAGCCGCCAAAGTTGCCAGCTGCCTGGCGCGCAGAACCGGGAACTAATGGTGACGCAACGTGCTCCAGCGGGGACAGGTGCGGCGGGTCTGCGTCTGCCAGCCGGGAGAACAACTCCAGGTCTTTGCTGATGTCACGGCGGCCGTCGTGGGTCATGTACGACACGCGGGCGCACCGGGCGGCCGAGACCTTGCGGGCCGTGTCGGCACCGAGGTCGGCCACCTCGTCCCCATCGACCAGTGGCAGATGCCACCTGCCGTAGTCGATCTCGACGGGTGTGGAGGCCGCTATCGCGTCGAACATCTTGTCAGCAGCCGCGCGGATCTCGGGCTGGGCGTCACGGTGCCGGCGCTGTGCAAAGAACCCGAACCAGTCGGTGGACGAAATCAGGGCGCGGTGCCACTGGAACGGCTCCAGCAGCCGGTTCGTAACTTGTTTGTGGACCCCGAGGGACGCGAGATGCTGGGCGGCCTGCACCGCAGCGTCGCGTGCTTCGAGCCACACCTGATGGGCAGTGGCTGCCAGGTCGTCGTTCAGGACCTCGTCGGCCTGCATGCCACGCTGGTTCAGGCCCCATTCGGAAGGCACCGCAGGGTGGTCAACAACACGTGCGATCTGCTTACCGACCGGGATCGCTCTCGAGCTCGCTCCGTTTCGCGAGAACTGGCGGTGGGTGTTCAGCTCCGCGAGCACGTACCGGTGAACGACAACGTCAACGGTTGTGAGCCGCGCGCCGGTTGGGGAAATTGAGTCGGCCACAACATGGGCCTGAGTGCCGGCCCGGAAGTTGTGATCGTCGGCAGCCGTGACAGCGGGGGCGGTGTCGGTTGCGGTGGGCGGCATGTCGGTCCTCAACAGTCGATGTGGCACCACCAGACGATTCGGGTCGGCTGGTGCGGCTCGAAGGGCAGGTGGTCGGTGCGGGCACCGGAAACGGTGCCCTGTTCGCTGGACGGTAGGGCCGGCGGTACATCACGGTTACGGTTGTTGCGGCGCAGGTGAGGTGGATGCCGATGCTGGTGCGCCCATCGCCGATCTGGCGGGCACGGGCATCCGCGGGGCAGGTCAGCACGCTTCGCTGTCGCAAAGCGCTTCGGCAGCTAGGGCCGCCACCGCGGACCGTTCAACTTTGGTGTGTTCCACGTAGCCGAACAGCGGCGTGTTGGCCTCAACGAGTTTCGCGGCGACCGCAGCAACCCCGTCGCGCTTGCCGATGAACGGATGGTCGATCTGTGATGTGTCGAATGTCAGAACAACCTTGGTTGGTTGGGGCTGGCTCGTCCCACGACGATCTTGCCGTACCGATGGTCCCCCAGCCCGCGACAAGATCGCACGGACGGTGTTCCGCTCGAAATTTTGGCTGTCATCAGCGATGAGGTACGTGCCGGTCACGGTCCGGCCGCGCAGCCCGGTGATGGGTAGAACTTCGATTGTGCGATCTTCGATCAGCCGTTTGGCACGGGCCGGGCCGACAAGAGCGTCAAGGGCGTCGGTGATGGCCCGTGCGGCCGGGGCGAGCTTCTCGTTCTCATCGCCCGGCAGCGTCCCGAGCTTCTCGCCACCGACCTCGTGAAGTGAGCGCAGCACAATGATCCGGTCATGGTCGCCGCGGTCTAGCGACGCTAACGCCGCGGCGAGCGCAAGGTAGGTCTTGCCGGTGCCTGCAGCGCCGCGCAACCCAACGACCTGGACGTCAGGGTCGTCAAGAAGCTCCAGTGCGACCTTCTGTTCAGCAGAGTTCGGCCGGGCGGTGCCCACCTGCCGGTCCGCGATGATGCGGACCCGCCCGTCTGCGTGGACCCGGCCCAGGGCTGATGCGCCGCAGTGACCGGTAGCGATCACGCCGGCGTTGACCGGGACGTCATCGAGCCCAAGGTCGGTAGCGAGCATCCCGCTGCTGGCGGCGTCGTGCAACTTGTCGATCAGCCCGTCATCGACGGTGATGCGCACGATGCCGGTGTAGCCATCCAGCGAGGCTTGCTCATGGCGGTACTCATCAGCAGCAAGCCCACAGATCGTGGCCCGCAACCGAAGTGGCGTGTCTTTCGACACGACGGTGACTCGCCGGTCGTCTGCTGCCAGGTTCGCTGCAACGGTCAGAATCCGGTCGTCAGCGCTGTTTCCGCGTAGCGGTTCGGGCAGCACATCGGCGTTGCGGTGATTCAACTCGACCTGGAGGGTGCCGCCCCGGTCGTTAACCGGCACTGGAACGGTGACCGTGCCGTGGGTGACACGCAGGCTCTCGAGGTGGCGTAGTGCGGTGCGAGCGGCCCAACCCAGCCGCGGGTCGTTGCGTTTCGACTCGAGCTCGTCAAGCACCACGATCGGGATGATGACTTGATGTTCCTCGAACTTGGTCATCGCATCCGGTGCGGCCAGCAGCACCGAGGTGTCGAGCACGTAGGTTCGGAGGGAAGGAGAATGGTCGGACACAAAACGCCTTTCAGGCAGCAGCGTGCGTGACGGGAGCGTGAACGGCGGCCCACCGCAGTTGCAGCAGCCGAGCAGCAGTCCGGATTGGACACCGGTCGCTATCTATGGATGTTTCGACCAGCTCAACGAGGGCAGCAACGACACGTGACAGTTCCTGTAGCGCCTGCTGAGCCTTCCGGTCACAAGCAGACGCAACGCCCACATCGGCCGGTACGACGACCGCACCAGGGCGCCCAACGACGGTGCAGCCAGCGACCGTGACTGTCACAGAGAACCCGTCGTTGGCAAGTTCGGGCGGGTTGTCTCCCACATCCGGCAGAGACGCCCAAGCCGCCAGAGCAGTGTCAAGCCGGTCCAAGATGTCGGTCATGGGATTGTCCTTGACGGGTCTATCCCCCCCTTCCCTAGGAAGGTTCGGGAACCCGACCAGCATCGTCGGTCGTGCCGACACGGCGTCCACCTCTCGGCAGGCACTGTCCCGCCGGTGTTGGCGCACCCCGTGGGGAAGGGGTGGGTAGACGACGTAGCGCACGTCGTGTGAACACCCTGCCAACACGGCGCCATGGTTGCCGCCAAAGTGAGAAACCTGTGGCTCACCCACTTCGAGGACGAGGTTCCAATCAGTATCGTGACCGTCCCCCGCAGGGCACACCCAAAGCCCCACCGACGGGAGGGCAGCGAGCTGCTGCGAACGCTGTAGCGAACGCACAACAGCTATTCCCGTCGGTTGACGCCCACGGGTTCCGCTACGGCTCCGGTACCCATGTAGAAACAGGAAACGGCCGTGACCCTGCAGGGTTTGACCGGTCAGGTATCGACCGGGACGGCTACGACCGTAACGGGGTGAACGAGTTCGGGTTCCAGCGCGATGGGACCTACGTGCACGCATCGCCATACGGGAACCGTCACGACCAGAACGGCTTTGATGCCGCAGGCATCCACATCAACACCGGAACAGACCGAAACCCGGACGGGTATGACCAAGCGCAACTTGACCCTCGCGGGTTTGACCCTGACGGCTATCACGACGCTACCGGCCAGCCATGGGACGAACTCGGGTTCGACCGTGACGGTATCCACCACGAAACAGGGAGCGTTTGGCATCCCGACGGGTTTGACCGGGAAGGGAACTGGAAGGATTAGGCCGCCTCCGCTGGAGCCGGCCCCAAGACCGATCGTCCCGCCGCCAGCTACGGCAGTGAGGGCCACGACAAGTACGGAATCCACCGCGATGGCCTGCCGCACGACAGCACCGACCAGTACGGGTTCGACCGCAACGGCATCCACGAGAGCACCGGTTGGCCCTGGGACAGCCGCGGTTTCAATCGGGATGGCATCCACCATCAGACCGGCACGACGTGGGGCCCCGACGGGTTCGACCGGGACGGCCGTCACGAGGGCCAACCATAGTCCGGCCCGACAGGCACCGCCGCGGGTTACGGGATAAGCGTTTCCTTCGCCGTCCCCACGTCGGTCCGAAGTCGGTCCCGGCGCTCCTGCCCGCCGGTGACAGCGGCACGGCCCGGCTGACCGTACCTAGGGAGCCGGGCCGGCGAACAGACAGGCACGCACGTGGAACAGCTGTTGGGGCAAGCGGTGACGGTGTGGGCGGTGCTGTGGCCCGCGCTCGCGGTTGCGGCGTTGCGCACCACCGACATAACACTCACGACGGTACGGACCGTGCTGGTCGTACAGGAGAAACGGTGGGCGGCCGCCGTAGTCGCGGGGGCGGAAGCCGGCGTGTGGCTGTCGGCCGCCGGGATCGTGTTCGCCGACACCTCTCCCGCCCGGGTCGCCGGGTTCGTGGCCGGTGTTGCGGCCGGTACCGCAATCGGGGTGTCGGTCACCAGCTGGCTGAAGGTCGGGTCAACCACCGTGCGGGTGTACGTGCCCGCCACCCAACTGGACGCCGACGGGGCCACGGTCGTGGACGGTTCCCGGGTTGCGACGGCGATCCGTGAGGCCGGGTTCGCTGCGACAGTGTTCGCCGGTAAGGGCCGCGACGGGCCGGTGGACATGGTGCTGTCGACGGTGCCGCGCCGCCGTGCGGACCAGGTCCTCGCTGCGGCCCGCAGCGTCGACCATGACGCTTACGCGTCGTTCGACTCGACGCCGCGGCCGGTGCTACAGACGTTCGCCGGCCGCGTGTGAACGTCGTGATGTCGCACCAGTCGGGCATGCTTCCGGTCCAGCAGCCCAGCAGACAGCGGAGAGACGATGCAGATGCGAACGATCAGAACGGTGCGGACAGCGGCGGTGGTGGCGGCGGCAGCGGTGCTGCTGGCAGCCTGCGGGCCCACGCCTGCACCGGGTGATGCGGCTGACGGCGACGAACCTGACGTTGCCGAACCCGACCCGGAACCAGACCCGGAACCTGAGCCGGAACCCGACCCGGACCCGGAGCCCGCGCCCGATCCGGAGCCTGACGACCCGGCGCCGGAAGCGTCCGGGGACCTCGAGGTCCACTTCATCGACGTTGGGCAGGCCGACGCCACCCTGCTCGTTCACGACGACGCCACGATGCTGATCGACACCGGCGACTGGCAGCGCTCCGACGTGATTGGCTACCTCGACCAGATCGGCGTCGACCAGCTCGACGTGGTCGCCATCACTCACCCCCATGCGGACCATATCGGCCAGTTTGACCGCGCCATGGGCACCTTCGACGTTGCCGAGGTGTGGTGGCCCGGGACCGTAACGACCTCACAGACGTTCGAGCGTGCCGTCGCCGCCCTCGAGGCGTCCGACGCGGTCTACGAGGAACCACGCGCAGGCGACGCCACGACGGTCGGGCCGTTGCAGGTCGATATCGTCGGGCCGGACGACGACGCGAACTTCTCCGATGTGCACGACGCCGGGCTGTCGATGCGCGTCACCTACGGCGACGTCAGTTTCTTGTTCACCGGCGACATCGAGGCAGCCGCCGAACGTCGGATGGTGTCGCGGTGGGCTGACACGGTCGTGGCGGACGTCTACCAGGTTGGCCACCACGGGTCCGACACCTCCTCAACCCCGCCTCTGGTGGATCTGCTGGCCGGTCGGATGCAGGTCGCGGTGGTGTCGGTCGGCACCCCGAACTCCTACGGGCATCCCTCGAATAGTGTGCTGTCGCGGCTGGCTGCGACCGGCGCTGACGTGTACCGCACCGACGAGAACGGCACTGTGATCGTCACCACCGACGGCACCAGCCTGTCGGTCACGACCACCGGTGAGCCGGCACCGTCCGCACCGGCAGCCACAGCCCCGGCACCGGCACCCGCCCCGGAACCGGCGCCCGACAACGACGGCAGCGCCGCTGGCGGCTGTGTGGACCTCAACAGCGCCGACGTGGACGCCCTTGAAGACATCGCCCACATCGGCGAAAGCCGGGCCGCAGCGATCATCTCCGGCCGCCCCTGGAAGTCCGTGCGCTCCTTGACCGAGATCAGCGGGATCGGGCCGGCCCGTATCGCTGACATCGAAGCGCAGGGGGTCGCCTGTGTGCGCTGACCAGCTTGACGGGCGTGCCCACATCGACGTGATCACCGGCGGTGTCGCCCGGCTGCTCGTTGGCCCCGACGGGGACCCGGTCGAGATCGACGCGGACCTGCTGCCTGCCGGCACGGTCGAAGGCAACTGGGTGACCGTCAAACACGCCGGTGGGCGACTGGTCGTGACCGGGCTGGACGACGACACGGACCGGCGCCGCCGCGCCGAGGTGCAGGCACGCCTCAAGCAGCTCAAGGCCTCGCGGCCACCGCAGCGGTTCCGCCGCTGACCGGACAGGTGGACGTAGCGGCAGTTGATGGTGTGCGAGACGCCAACGCCTCCGTCGCCTTCGGCTGGTTCGGCATGTCAGCAGATTCCTGCGATGGTCGCGACCTGCTCGTCGGTCCAGTCGAGGTGGCGTGCACGCAGGAACACGGCCGGGTTGCTGGACTGTGCGGCTTCAGTGATTTCGGTGTCTTCGACGCGGGCTGGGACTTTGCGTGCGAAGGCGCTGGTTGCTTGGCGGCGGGCTTCGTATTCGGCGGGTGTCATCGTCGCGATCCTTTGGTTCCAGGCCAGCGAGCGGACGAGCTGATGGTCGAAGTGGAGCAGGAAAACTCGCGGGCTGCGGCCTTCGCCGGTCCACGCGACGACGGTGCTGAACACCTCGCCTATGGCTATCTGGTGCAGTGAGAGTGCTCCCACCTTCAGGTGGGAGGTGAATCACTGCGGTCTTGGGTGGGGCGCTGCTGCTGTTCGATGTAGCGGTTTAGCACCTCGATAGGTGCGCCCCCGACCGAACCTGTGAAGTACGACCCGGACCGGCGCCGCCAGCCCGGCTTGTGGACATGATGTCGGCACGGTTGACGATGGTCTGTACAGGCCTGCTGCCCGTCGGGAAGGCAGAGGTGACCCCGTCAACCATCGGCGCTCATGATGCATATCCATTCTTCGCTGGACCGCACATGGAAGAGATGACTTTAGGTGGACTGTTCTCTGGTGTCGGCGGTTTCGAGCTTGCCTGGCAGCGGAACGGTGGCCGGGTCGCGTGGATGTGCGAAATCGACCCGAAAGCTCGGCAGGTACTGGAAGCACGGTTCCCTGGCGTCCCTATCTACGAAGACGTCACCCAGCTAGACCCGCACAAAGTGGAGCCGGTTGATGTGCTGACCGGCGGGTCACCGTGCCAAGGATTCAGTATCGCTGGTGGCCGCAAAGGCCTTGAGCATCACGAAAGCCGCCTGTTCGCCGACCACATCCGGATCATGGACGGGCTGGCTGAACGCGGGCTGCGGTGGGCGGTGTGGGAGAACGTTCCCGGCGTGCTCAGTATCTCTAACGAAGACGGTGGAAGGACGTTCCCGCATGTGGTCGCCGCCCTGGTCGGAGCAGGAGAGCCTGTTCAGCTTGATGGACGAACCCGATGGAATACGGGTCTGGCTGATGGAGGAAGTCGTGCCGTCGCCTGGCGCGTCTTGGATTCCAGACATTTCGGAGTGCCCCAGCGAAGACGGCGGGTGTACGCCTGTGTCGCTTTCGGAGATTCTGCAGCCGATCGGGCCGGACGAGCCTTACTGGCTGTCCCCGAAGGCGTGTCAGGGCATCCTGCGGCGTGCCAACAAGCGCAGGAAGCAGCTACCGGAACCCCTCGAAAAGGAACTGCGGGCAGTGGCAGAGACCACCGGACAAGTGGCGGAGTAGCTGCCGTTCAGAGCACAGCCGGAACCCTCGGAGGTGGCTCTGGGAATCGAGGCTGGGCCGCAGACACCGATCGGATGACGTTCGTGCCGGACACCGCACGCACGTTGAAAGCCAGAGCGGATTCGTCGTACACAGCTGACGGGCACGGTAACGATGCCATTGATCAGCAGCTTGTCCCAGATGCAGCGCAGTGTGTCACTACGGGTACAGGCATGCGGTACGACCCGGAAACGGAAACGCTGGCTCCAGACATCGCGCAGGCTTCGCAGGGTGGTGGCGACAACCCGGGTGCGCTGGCATCGAAAGAAGCGGTTGCCTACCAGCGTCAGGGTTCAAACGTTGGGGAGGTAGGAACGCTGCGGTCGGGGAACGGTGGCATCACCGGTGGTGTCCCGTTCCTCGCTGACGTTCCCTCAGCGGACGTAGGGCACGACCGCAGAGAACCGGACGTTGCGACCAGCGAGAGAGCGTTCGTGCCTGACGTTGCTCACACGCTGCGCGCTGAGGGGCATGACGCCAGCGAAGACGGAACCGGACGGGGAACCCCGTTAGTTTCGCAGTCGTTCAACTGGCAGCAGGGTAACGCCGAATACACCTTGGCCGGCGACGCGCACACGCTCGGGACCACTAGCCAGCCAGCCGTCATGATGCCGGTGCCGATCCAGAACGCAGCTACCCGCACCGACTCGTCTGCGAAGACCCCGTCGCCCGATGCGAAAGGTCATGTCCGGCTTCGTGACCCCGGTCTGGGGGTTGGTGAGCCTGGCGACCCGCAGTACACGCTGGACGCCACGCACCCGCACGCTGTTGGCCCGGTGCCAGTCCAGCCTGTGCCCATCGACATGATGAGGCAATCGGTCAGCCACAATCACCCTAACGGTGCAGGCACGCCCGGTACAGGGATCGGTGAGCCTGGAGGTCCGGCGTACGGCCTGAACGCGCAGCGTGCTGTGCAGGCTGTCGGACCCGTCCCGAAGGGTGTTGCTGAGAACCAGCGTGGCGAGCAGGTCACGACCGACTACGCCCACGCTGTTACGTCAGGGGGCGGCAAGCCAGGGCAGGGCTACCCGGCGGTCATGGAGCCGTACAGTTTCGAGATGAAGGGCCGCGAAGGTGGCGCAGTACCCGAAGTGGCCCAGCCCGGAGCCATCAACGCGCTTCGTGCTGGCGATGGCGGCTCAAGCCGCTCCCGCTACATCGGCACCCAGTACGGCGTCCGTCGTTTAACCCCCCTCGAGTGCGAACGTCTTCAGGCGTTCCCTCCTGTGCTTGAGTGGAACATCGACGAAATGACCCGCGACGAACTCTGCGCCGCTGTTCTCGCAGCGGGATACGCCATCGTTGAACCCGACTCGGGACGCTGTTGGCGCACCCGTGGACCCGACGGGCACACGCTGGCGGAACCCAACGAGCTCAAGGGGTTCAACGTCAACGGCCACCTCGTGGCCTCGCTCAAGTTCGGTGACGTCAAGAAACGGGTCCGTCTCCACCAGCTCGTCTGGATCGCAGCTCACGGAGCTCCCGAACGGGGAACGACCGTGAACCACATCAACGGCGACAGAACCGACAACCGGGTCGCGAACCTTGAACTCGTCACCGCAGCCGAGAACACCCAGAACGCGGAGAGCAGCCTCTCCCGCACGGGCACCGACAACCCGGCCTGCGAGAGCGGCCCCGAGGTGTGGCAACAGGTCTGTGAGGACTATCAGCAGCCCGCGCGCATCATCTACACGCTTGCTGAGAAGTACGGAATGTCTAGGTCGCGTATCCAGCAAATTGTCACCGAGCACGGGTGGACCGAGCCTGCTGGGAGCGACTCTGCCCGCTACAAGGCGCTCGGCAACGCCGTCACGGTGTCGGTTCCTCAGTGGCTGTTCGGCCGGATGCTACAGGTTGATTCATGAACGAGCGCATGAGGGTGCTCGACCTGTTTGCCGGGCTCCAGGGATGGTCGTCAGCTCTCCGAGAGAGAGGGCATTACGTTGAAACACTGGACATAGATCCACAGTTCAACTGCACCTACACGGCAGATGTCCTCCAGATCAGTGCACAAGATCTGTCGGGACCGTACGACCTTGTTGTTGCCTCGCCTCCATGTGAGGGTTTTTCTGTCGGGTCCCTGTATCGGCATTGGGAGCAACCTGACGGACGTGGCACGCAAGCAAAACCGAAATCTGACCAATCTAAACTTGGGACTCGCATAGCCCTTGCGACACTTGACCTCATCGCTGAACTTGCGCCGCCTTTGGGGTTTGTAATCGAGAACCCAACTGGGATGATGCGTCACGTTCTCGGGTTTGAAGGTGGTTCCAAACGATCGCTTAGGTGGGTGCGCTGGATACATCCAGACGCTGGAACACGCAAGACCCCCTCGGTGACCTACTGCACATTGGGTCTTGATTACCGCAAACCTACCGACTTGTGGGTAGGTGGAGCTGTGCTTGACACGATGCAGTTACCGGCACCTTGCAAGACAGATGCTTCAGAATCGGTTTTCCTTGAGGATGGCCGTGAGTTCCGTATCAACCTCCGGACGGGTCAACCCTGCCATGAAGCTGCACGGCGCGGCGCGAAAACTGGCGTACAGGGGCTTTCCGACTATGCAACACGGTCTCTGGTTCCGTTTGAACTATCACGGCTTGTTTGCATGGCGGCTGAGGTAGCAAAACCTGGTTATGACCCGCTGTGTGAGCGCACCAGAGAGCATGCCCAGTTGAAGCTAGACATTCTGGAAAGGTGACCGCTGGAGGAACGCCGTGTGCGCTCTGCAATCAGATGCCGGTTCCGGTTCGAAGAGAATCAGTGATGACGGAGTTGCGGAAGGTCACGTGCCGTTCGAAGCGTACGCTTTGGACACTTGGAATCGGTCCGTGTCGGAGAACACGCAGGCGCTACGCAACCCAAACGGCACGTTCGGTCAAGCACTGCCTGCTGCGGTGAACACCGACGGTATCCGCTGGATCACCCCCGTCGAATGTGAGCGTTTACAGGACTGTGACGACGGCTGGACGGAACCTGCCGGATTAGACTCCGCACGCTACAGGGCGCTTGGCAACGCCGTCACGGTGTCGGTTCCTGAGTGGCTTTTCGGCCGGATGCTACAGGTTGAATCGTGATAGAGAACCAGGTGGAGAACAGCATGCTTTTCTACGACTGTGATGGCATCACGATCTATAACGCTCGGTGTGAGGATGTGCTGCCGTCCATCGACTCGGCTGACGTTGGCCTACTACTCTCTGACCCGCCCTACGGAATCGGGCACACGGCCTCGGGGGTGTCGTCGCACGACCAGCGAGCATCGTTGGACGGGCAGGTGTCCCGCACGGTGCAGGCCGCGTCGAAGCTCGGGCTTGCGGTCGACGAGGTCGTGGTCGAGGTCGGGTCCGGGACGGACGGGCAGCGACGCAAGCTGTCCCGGCTGCTGTCAGACCCGCAGATCACCTGTGTGGTGGTAGAGCATCGGGACCGGCTGGCCCGGTTCGGGGTCCACGCATCTGGAAGCGGCACTGTCGGCATCTGGACGCCGGATCGTGGTCGTGGACGAACGCGAAACCGACGATGATCTGATGCGGGACATGGTCGATGTGTTGACCAGCATGTGCGCCCGCCTGTACGGCCGTCGTGGGGCCCGTAACCGGGCGGAGAAAGCCCTGCGGTGCGCCGCGAACGATGTTGGTCCCGCTGCCCTCGAACAGCAGCCGGCCGGTGGGTGAGCGGCTGTACGCGGTCAAGGTCGCGTTGGACCCGACACCAGCCCAGCAGCGGCTGCTGGCCTCCCACGCGGGCGCA
>LFIK01001731.1_pt1 | contig 17435 bp, 16 predicted proteins | sample 643401 | NCBI WGS metagenome assembly LFIK01 (sample SAMN03777447, study PRJNA286221) | soda lake metagenome | biome: soda lake; feature: Kulunda steppe; material: water; isolation source: sample T5-Br brine of Lake Tanatar-5 | place: Russia: Kulunda steppe | collected 2010-07
CCCACCCACCCACCCGCCTTCGCCGCCCGCGCCGTGCGCGAGGGCGGCGGCGCAGACGGGGATCAGTAGCCGGTCATTTCCAGATAGCCGCGTCCGGTGTGGGTTCCGGAAAAGCGCAGCGGACCCTCCCAGTATGGGACGCTGGTGTCCATCCACGCCTGCGGGTTCAGCGGCTCGGTGGTGATGTCGATCCCGCCGTCATCCCAGGTGATGCGCCAGCGCACCGGCACCTCGCGCCCCGCGACCTGTGCGTGCTCCAGCGGGGCGAACCGGACGGCGCCGTGATCGATCGGGTGCGCGGTGCCGTCGGGGTCGATCCATGTGCCCGAGGTGAAGCGGTGGCCGTCCTGCTCGCGCAGCTGAAAGCCCATCATGCGGCTGCCATCGTCGAACCCGAGCGAGACCCAGTCCCAGCCTTCCTGTTGCGGCGCGAGCGGCTGGCTGGACCATTCGCGATCAAGCCAGCCCTCGCCTTCGACCGCGACCGCGCCGTCGGGGAGGGTCAGCGTCCCGGTGACGATGAAGAAGGGCTGCGAGTAGTGGTAGCTGGCCTGCCCGTCATCGGATTTGACCGAGAACCCGTCCTGGCCGTGGAACACCAGCGGACCCTGCGCGGCGAAGTCCAGCGCGAAGTGGAAATCGGTGCCCGAGGCGGTGACGGTCAGCGCGTCGAAGGCGTCGGCCTCCGGGGCGGCGGTGCTGGTCATGGACCAGTCGTCGACCCAGGCCTCGAACGGCTCTGCGGTCACTCCCGCCTGCCCGATGCCCCCGCGGGCCAGCCGTTCGGCGTGGTGGTGCGCGTCCGCGGTGGTGATCGCGGCGTGTCCCATCCACAGCTGCGGGCTGTCCCAGCCCTCGCGCTCCTCGGGCGCCAGCGCCGAGCGGAAAAGCGTCCATTGCACGCCGTAGTCGTTGCCGTCGGCGTCCGACAGCGTGGCGGTCAGATACCACCACTCGATGCGATACTCCGGATGCGCGCCGTGGTCCTGCGGGAACGCGAAGGTGGTGTCGGGTTCGGGGACGGCGAAGCCTTCGGCATCGATGCCGAGCCCCGCGAAGCCCTGCGCCGTGGCGGGGCCGGCGGTGCCCAGTGCGCAGATCAGCGCCAGTGCTGCCGCGCGCTCAGCCACGCAGGGCGCTTTCGATGGCGCGGCGGATCGGGCGGGCGGTGGGGCGCGTGGCGGCGCCCCAGAAATCCACGAGCGTTCCGTCGGGGCCGATCAGCGCCTTGTTGAAATTCCAGCGCGGGCGCAGGCCATGTTCATCGGCGAGCCAGCGATAGAACGGGTGCGCATCCGGGCCCAGTACCGGGGTGATGCGCGCGATGGGGATGGTCAGACCGAACTGGACCTCGCAGAACTCGGCGACCTCGTCATTAGAACCAAGCTCCTGGCGGAAATCGTCCGAAGGCACCGCCAGCACCACCAACCCGCGCGGGCCGTAGCGCTCGTGCAGCTCCTGCAGCTCGGCATATTGCCGCGTGAAGCCGCACAGCGAGGCGGTGTTGACCACCAGCACCGGCTGGCCGCGCTTGGCGTCAAGGTCGATCCGCGTGCCGTCCAGCAGCTCGAACCCCACGGCGCGCGCAGGGCCGGCGAGCAGCATGGTGACAAGGGCCAGAAGGGCAAGCAATCGCATGAGACGCTCCGACAGCGGACTGTGCGAGGTTGTAACCCGCGGCGGGTCAGGTTCAAATCACGGTCTTGATTTCGGAGCGCGGATCGATACTTCGGATGCGGAGGGTGGGGCGCCGATGATCCGATACACGCTGGCCTGCGACCAGGGCCACAGCTTCGACAGCTGGTTCAAATCCAGCGCCGCGTTCGACGCGCTGCATGCGGCGGGGCATCTGGAATGCCCGGTCTGCGGGACCGCGCGGGTCGACAAGGCGTTGATGGCGCCCGTGGTTGCAAAGCCGTCCCCCGCCGCCTCGCTTGCCAGCCCGACATCCGAACTCGAGGCCAGGCTGCGGGCGTTGCGCGCGCATCTTGATGCCCATTCCGACGATGTCGGCCGTGATTTCGCCGACGAGGCGCGCCGCATGCACCTGGGCGAGGTCCCCGAGCGGCCGATCCACGGCCAGGCCCGCCCCGAGGAGGCCCGTGCGCTGATCGAGGATGGCGTGCCGGTGCTGCCGTTGCCGTTTTCGCCGTCGAAGACGCGCAATTGAAGTGCGTCAGACCCGCACAAGCACCGCGCCGATCCGACCGGGGGCGAGCACCGCGTCATGCGCGGCGGCGGTCGCTTCAAGCGCAAAGCAATGTGCGACCGGGTGGCGCAGCGCGCCCGCTTCCAGCCAGCGGGTGATGTCGGTGATGGCATGGCGCCGCGCGTCTGCGGGCAGCTTGTAGACAAGGACCATGCGCAGCGTCTGACCCGCGAACATCATCGGATAAAAGGGCAACGCGGGCTCGGGCGCGGCCATCGAGCCATAGGCCGCCACAATACCGTTGTCGCGCAGCACGGCGCGGGTGATGGCGAGGTTGCCGCCGAATTCGACCTCGACGATCCGGTCGATGCCGCGCCCGCCTGTGGCGGCGCGGATCTGCTCGGCGGCGTCGGGGGCGCGGTAATCGACGACAGCATCGGCGCCCATCGCGCGGGCATGGGCGGCCTTGTCGGGGGTGCTGGCGGTGGCGATGACGCGCGCGCCGGCAAGCCTGGCCATCTGCACGGCATAGGCACCCACCGTGCCTGCGCCGCCGGTGACCAGCACATCCTGCCCGGCGATGTCGCCATCGGCAAAGAGGCACCGATGCGCGGTCTGCGCAGGGATACCCAGACAGGCGCCATCCTCGACGCGCGCTGCCTCGGGCAGCGGCACCGCCTGCGCCGCGGGCAGCGTGACGAACTCGGCGCAGGTGCCCTGCGCGCGGCCCCACGCCGCGTTCCACATCCAGACCCGCTGGCCCACGCGCGCGGGATCGACCCCGTCGCCAACGGCCTCGATCCGCCCGGCGCCGTCGCTGTGCGGGATGATGCGCGCAAACGCCAGCGGCCCGCGCGCGCCGGCGCGGGTCTTGGCGTCCGACGGGTTGACCCCGGAGACGGCGACGCGCACCAGCACCTCGCCCGGCGCGGGCGGGCCGGGATGGGGCAGCGGGGTGTGCTCCAGCACCTCGGCCGCAGCGCCGGTGCGGGTGTAGCTGACCGCGCGCATGCTCATGGCGCGGCGGTCTTCTGCATGCGGATGAAGGTAAACAGCCCCAGCGGCCGCTCCTCGGTCACCTGAAGCGCATCCTCGCCCAGGATCCGCGCCTTCGGGAAATCCGGGTGCCAGCCCAGCCAGCCCGCCAGCGGCGCGGTGACCCGTTCGATCCACGCCAGCAGACCGGTTTCGCGGGCGAAATGGTTGATGATGATGACCTGCCCGCCGGGTTTGCACACGCGCGCGATCTCGGACATCACGCGCTCGGGCTCCGGGACGACCGAGACCAGATACATCGCCACGACCGTGTCGAAATGACCGTCCGGGAAATCGAGCGACCGCGCGTCCATCTGGCGCAGCTCGCGCACCTGCGACAGCCCCTCCTCGGCGACCTTGCGCCGCGCGCGGGCCAGCATCTCGTCCGAGAAATCGATCCCCGTCACCTCCAGATGCGGGGCGTAATCCGACAGCGACAGCCCGGTGCCGACCCCCACCTCCAGCACGCGTCCGCTCGAGCCGTTGACCGCCTCGGTCGCGCGGCGCCGCCCGGTGCGGGTGATCTTGCCGAAGGTGCCATCATAGACCGGCGCCCAGCGCCGGTAGCTCGAGGTGATCGCGTTCAGGTCCATCGCAGCCGTCCTGTCCAGAGGGTTTCCGCGCCCCGGCGCATCGGGGTGGGTGGGCGGGCGATGTGCCGGGGCGCGGAAACCCGCCCCCGCCACGCGGCCCGGCGGTCATTCAGGTGTCGAGGTTCTCCACACTGAGCGCGTTCGAGCGGATGAAATCGCGCCGTGGCTCCACCACATCGCCCATCAGCTTGGTGAAGATGTCGTCGGCCTCGGCCAGATCCTCGACGCGCACCTGCAGAAGCGTCCGCGCCTCGGGGTCGAGCGTGGTCTCCCACAGCTGACCCGCGTTCATCTCGCCCAAGCCCTTGTAGCGCTGCAGGCTAAGCCCCTTTTCGCCCTCGGCCAGGATCGCGTCCAGAAGCGCCACGGGCCCGAAGATCCGTTGCGTCCGGTCGCGGCGCACCAGCTCGGCGGGCTGGGTATAGACCTCCTGCAGCTTGGGTGTATGCGCGGCCAGCCGCCGTGCCTCGCCCGAGCGCAGCGCGCCGCCGTCGAGCACGCGGATCTCCTCGACCCCGCGCAGCACGCGGCTCAGCCGCAGCCCGCCCTCCTGCGTGGGTCGGCCCTGCCAGCCGCGCTCGTATTCGGCGGCCACCGCATCGAGCCGCGCGGCCACCCGGTCGGCAAGCTCCTGCGGGGCGCTGGCCAGCGCCTCGGGCGACAGCGCGCCGGCGATCGCCGCCTGTTCAAGGATGTGTTGCGGGTAATGCATCGGGAACGCTTCGAGCGCCCGGCGCACGGCGCGGGCTTCGGTGACCACCCGCGCCAGATCGGCGCCGATGATCTCCTCGCCCGTGCCCAGCCGCAGCATCGCGCCTTCGACACCCTGCGCGATCAGGTAATCCTCGAGCGCCGGGCGGTCCTTCAGATACACCTCGGACTTGCCGCGCGCGACCTTGTAGAGCGGCGGTTCGGCGATATAGAGGTGCCCGGCCTCGATCAGCTCGGGCATCTGGCGGAAGAAGAAGGTCAGCAGCAGCGTCCGGATATGCGCGCCGTCCACATCGGCGTCCGTCATGATGATGATCCGGTGGTAGCGCAGCTTGGACAGGTCGAACTCGTCGCGCCCGATCCCGGTGCCGAGCGCGGTGATCAGCGTGCCGATCTCCTGGCTGGACAGCATCCGGTCGAAGCGCGCGCGTTCGACGTTCAGGATCTTGCCGCGCAGGGGCAGCACCGCCTGATTGGCGCGCGACCGGCCCTGCTTGGCCGAACCGCCGGCGCTGTCGCCCTCGACGATGAACAGCTCGGACAGCGCCGGGTCCTTCTCCTGGCAATCGGCCAGCTTGCCGGGCAGCGAGGCCACATCGAGCGCGGTCTTGCGCCGCGTGAGGTCGCGCGCCTTGCGCGCCGCCTCGCGGGCGAGCGCGGCCTCGACGATCTTGCCGACGATGGCCTTGGCCTCGGCGGGGTTTTCCTCGAACCACTCGGCCAGCTTCTCGGCGACAAGCGATTCCACCACGGGCCGGACCTCGGAGCTGACCAGCTTGTCCTTGGTCTGGCTTGAAAATTTCGGGTCGGGCACCTTGACCGACAGCACGCAGGTCAGCCCCTCGCGCGCGTCGTCGCCGGTGAAGCTCACCTTCTCGCGCCGCGCGATACCGCTGTCCTGCGCGTAGCGGGTGATGGTGCGCGTGAGCGCGCCGCGGAAGCCCGCCAGATGCGTGCCGCCGTCGCGCTGGGGGATGTTGTTGGTGAAGGGCAGCACCGTCTCGTGGTAGCTGTCATTCCACCACATGGCGACCTCGACCCCGATGCCGTCGCGCTCGCCGTCGATGTGGATGGGCTCGGCCATCACCGCGGTCTTGGACCGGTCCAGATGGCGGACGAATTCGCGCACGCCGCCCTCGTAGTAAAGCTCCGAGCGCAGCATCTCGGCGGGGCGGTGATCTTCGAGCAGGATGCGCACGCCCGAATTCAGGAACGCCAGCTCGCGCAGCCGGTTCTCCAGCGTCTTGAAGCTGTAATCGAGGTTCGAGAACGTGTCGGTCGAGGCCATGAACCGCACCTCGGTCCCGCTGCGCCCGCCCGCGTCGCCCACGACCGACAGCGGCTTGACCGTCTCGCCGCGCTCGAAGCGGGCGACATGCTCGCGCCCGGCGCGCCAGATGCGCAGCTCCAGCCAGTCCGACAGCGCGTTGACCACCGAAACGCCGACGCCGTGCAACCCGCCCGACACCTTGTAGCTGTTCTGGTCGAACTTGCCGCCCGCGTGCAGCTGGGTCATGATGACCTCGGCGGCGCTGACGCCTTCCTCGGCGTGGATGTCGGTGGGGATGCCGCGGCCATTGTCGCGCACCGACACCGAATTGTCGGCATGCAGCACCACCTCCACGCGGTCGGCGTGTCCTGCCAGCGCCTCGTCGATGCCGTTGTCCACGACCTCATACACCATGTGGTGCAGCCCCGAGCCGTCATCAGTGTCGCCGATATACATGCCGGGGCGCTTGCGCACCGCGTCCAGGCCCTTGAGAACCTTGATGGAATCCGCGCCGTAGTTGTCCTGCTGCGCTGCTGCTTCGCTCATCCTGCCTACCCGAGATTTTCCTGTCGCCTGTATACGGTGCGGGCGCGGCGATGTCACGCCCGCAGCGCAGCGATCACGGGGCTGTGGCGGGGCTCAGTCCAGGAGCGTGAGGCGCGAGATCCCGGCCGCGCTGGTCACCGCGACATGCTGCGCGCGCGCGCCCAGCTCCGCGAACAGCTCCGGCCCGGTGCCGGTCATCCACGCCTGCGCGCCCAGCGCGTCCAACTCGTCGAACAGCGCCGCGCGGCGGTCCGCGTCCAGATGCGCGGCGACCTCGTCCAGAAGCAGCACCGGCGCGGTGCCGCGCCGCGCGCGCAGCCCGCGCGCGTTGGCCAGCACCAGCGAGATCAGGAGCGCCTTCTGCTCGCCGGTGGAGCACTGCGCCGCGGGCATCCCCTTGGCGGCGTAGACCGCGGCCAGATCGGCGCGGTGCGGGCCGACCAGGCTGCGCCCGGCGGCCATGTCGCGGCGGCGGCTGTCGGCGAGTGCTGTGCGCAGCGCGTCGGCGGTCTCGGGTGCCTCGGCCTCGCGCGGGGCGCTCAGCGCCAGCTCGGCGGCGGGAAACGCGGTCTGCGCGGCCGCCGTCGCTTCGGCCAGCGCGGCAAGGGCTGCGCGGCGGTTCGACTGGATCTCGGCGCCGGCGGTGGCCATCTGCGCCTCGAGCGCGCCATACCAGCCCGCATCGGTGATCGCGTCGCGCAGCAGGCGGTTGCGCTCGCGCATGGCGCGGTCATAGGCGAGCACCGCCTCGCCGTGATCGGGCAGGAAGCTGAGCACGACCCGGTCGAGAAACCGCCGCCGGGTCTCGGCCGCGTCGGCCCACAGCCGGTCCATCGCCGGGGTCAGCCACAGCACGGCAAACAGATGCCCCAGCGCCAGTTGCGGCGCGGGCTTGCCGTCGATGCGCACCTGCCGCGGCTGGCCGGGGCCGGGGGCGCCGGTTTCGACCTCGCGCGTGCCCTCGGGAGTGGCGATCACGGCGCGCAACTTCCAGCCGCCGGGGCCCGCAGCGGCGGCGAGTTCGTCGGCGCCCGCGCGGCGCAGACCGCGGCCGGGAGACAACAGCGACACCGCCTCCAGAAGGTTGGTCTTGCCCGCGCCGTTGGGGCCGTGGATCGCCACCGGCCGTCCGTCGCACTCCAGCGCGGCGGCGGGATGCGACCGAAACTGCCCCAGCCGGAGGCTTTGCACGAAGCTGCGGCGCATGCTGGGCCCACCCCCCTTGGTGCACCGTCCGGTTCAGCGCCCCTCGCGCCCCGGCGCGACGGGGTGGGCGGGTGGGCGGCGTGCCGGGGCGCGGCGGGTCGTCAGACCCGCATCGGCATCACCACATAGACCGACGAGGTGTCGCCGCCCTCCCGCACCAGCGCCGGATCGCCCGACGAGTTGAACAGGAACACTGCGTTCTCGCGATCTACCTGGCTCGCGATTTCGAGCAGATAGCGGGCGTTGAAGCCGATTTCCAGCCGTTCGTCGGCATAGGCGACCACCAGCTCTTCCTCGGCGTTGCCGGCGTCGGGGGCGTTGACCGACAGGGTCAGGCGGTCCTCGTCGATGGCCAGCTTGACCGCGCGCGAGCGTTCCGAGGACACCGTCGCCACCCGGTCCACCGCGCGGGCGAATTCGGTGGCGTCGACCTCCAGCCGGCGCGTGTTGCCCGCCGGGATGACACGCGCATAATCCGGAAAGGTCCCGTCGATCACCTTCGAGGTCAGCGTGATGTCGGGGGTGGCGAAGCGCAGCTTGGTCTCGGACACCGACACCGCGATGTCCATGTCGTCATCTTCCAGCAGCTTGCGCAACTCGCCCACGGTCTTGCGCGGCACGATCACGCCGGGCATCTCGGCCGCACCTTCGGGCAGCGCCGCGTCGATGCGCGCCAGCCGGTGGCCGTCGGTCGCCACGCAACGCAGCACGCGGCCCTCCTCGCCGTCGGCGACGTGCATGTAGACGCCGTTGAGGTAATACCGCGTCTCCTCGGTCGAGATCGCGAAGCGCGACTTCTCGAACAACCGTTTCAGATCACCCGCCTTGGCGCTGAAGTTCGAGCTGTATTCGGTGCTGGCCATCACCGGAAAATCCTCACGCGGGAGGGTGGCGAGCGCGAAGGTCGACCGCCCCGCCGCCACCGTCAGCCGCCCCGTGCGCGGATCGTCGGCCAGTTGCACCAGCGCGCCGTCGGGCAGCTTGCGCACGATCTCGTGCAGCAGCACCGCCGACACGGTGGTCGCACCCGGCTGTTCCACCTGCGCCGGCGCGCGGTCAAGAACCTCGATGTCCAGATCGGTGGCGCGGAAACTGACGGTCTCGCCCTCGGCCTCGATCAGCACATTGGCGAGGATCGGGATGGTGTTGCGGCGTTCCACAACCGATTGCGCCTGTGCCACCGCCTTGAGCAGCGTGCCGCGTTCGATGCTGATCTTCATCCTGTCCCGTCCTTTTCAGACCCCGCGCACGCACTCCACGGGACGCCCGAGCCTAGCCGAAATGCGCGGCGCGACAAGCGGATTTTCGCCGCCTCCGGATGCCGCCGGCGGGCGGCGGCGCCCGGATCCTGTCCCGTCGCGGCGGTGTCAGCCCTGCAGCAGCCGCCGCAGCAGGTCCAGATCCTCGCGCATCTGCGGGTCCGAGGTCTGCAGATCCTCGATCTTGCGCACCCCGTGCATGATCGTGGTGTGATCGCGTCCCCCGAAGCGGCGCCCGATCTCGGGCAGCGAGCGCGAGGTCAGTTCCTTGGCAAGATACATCGCCACCTGCCGCGGCCGCGCGATGGTGCGCACCCGCTTCGGCCCCACGATGTCGGACAGGCGCACATTGTAGTGCTCGGCCACCTTGCGCAGGATCTCCTCGACCGTCACGCGCTGTTCGGAGCTGCGCAGGATGTCCGACAGGCACTCGTTGACCAGATCCATAGAGATCTCGCGCCCCACGAGGCTTGCAAAGGCGAAAAGCCGCGTCAGCGCGCCTTCGAGCACGCGCACATTGGTGGTGATCCGGTGCGCGAGGAACTCCAGCACGCCGGGCAGGATGGTCTGCGGGCCGTAGCTGTCGGCATATTGTTCGGCCTTCTGCTGCAGGATGCCCAGACGGAGCTCGTAATCGGTGGGGTGCAGGTCCACCACCAACCCGCATTGCAGCCGCGACCTGATGCGGTCCTCGAGGTCCTTGATCTCGCCCGGCGCGCGGTCGGCCGAAATCACGATCTGGCGGTTCTGGTCCACCAGCGCGTTGAAGGTGTGAAAGAACTCCTCCTGCGTGCCTTCCTTGCCGGCGATGAACTGCACGTCATCCACCATCAGCACGTCGACCGAACGGAACAGGCTCTTGAAATCCATGATCTGCTTGTCGCGCAGCGCCTGCACGAAGCGGTACATGAACTGCTCGGCCGACAGGTAGAGCACGCGCAGTTCGGGCTGGCTGCCCTGCAATTCCCAGGCGATGGCGTGCATCAGATGCGTCTTGCCCAGGCCAACCCCGCCATACAGGAACAGCGGATTGAAGGTCACCGGCCCGGCCTCGGCCACGCGCCTGGCGGCGGCATGGGCCAGCGCATTGGGCTTGCCGACGACAAAATTGTCGAAGTTGAAGCGCCCGTCGAGCGGGGCGCTCTGAAAGCCGGACTCGTTGTGGGTGGTGGCCCGCGCCGCCGCGGGCGGGCGGGTGTCCGGGCGACTGTCCGCGCCGGGATCGTCGGGCGCAGCGCTGTCCTTGTGCACGGCGAACACCACGCGCGTGACATCCGCGCCGGCGGCGACCAGCCCGCGACGGATCGCATCGGCGTAGTTGCGCTCGATCCACGTGCCCATGAACTGCGTGGGCACGTGAAACCGCGCAACCGAGCCGCTCACGCCATCGAAGCGAAGCGGTGCGATCCAGGTCTTGTGGTGCGGCTCTCCGATCGTCTTGCGAAGGTCATCCGAAATCTGCTCCCATTGTTCTTGTGTCATTCTGTCCCTGTCCGCCTGACCATCTTCACCGCGCCTGCGCGACGCACGCCGCCACGCCCCGGGGAGCCATGAAAGCGCAGACGCCATAGTGGCCCTGTCGGGCAGGATGCCCGGCGGGACTGCACAAGGAACGTCTCTCAATCACATCGGGCAAGACGGACAACCCACACGCTGCCCAGACGGACAGCAATACAGGTTGCGCAAGAATGATGCGCATGCAGGCAGCCGAACCGGCCGCGTTGCGATGCTCGTCAGGCCCCCCCAGGACGACGCGAGTCGCACCCGGACGTTACCAATGCCGCGCGCGAGGCCGCAACCGAACAACGCGCTTGACGGCGATCGGCGCCGCGCCGAATCGCCGGTGGCGTTGAATGTCGGTCACACTCTGCGCGCCGGGGCATCGGCGCGTGGCGCAGGGCCGAGACGCAAGCCCCCGTCGGCCGGGCATGAAAAAAGGGCATGAAAAAAGGGCACGCCGACTGGCGCACCCTTGCTCGGACATCCCGCGCGGCGGCTGCGCGGGCCGTTCGGCTGCCGTCAGGCCGACAGCGCCTTCACACGCGCCGACAGGCGCGACATCTTGCGCGCGGCGGTGTTCTTGTGCAGCACGCCCTTGGTCACGCCGCGGGCAAGCTCGGGTTGTGCGCGGTGCAGCGCCTCGCGGGCGACATCGGCATTGCCCGAGGCGATGGCTTCCTCGACCTTGCGCAGATAGGTGCGGATACGCGAACGGCGCGCCTTGTTGACGGCCTGGCGCGCGATGTTCTGGCGTGCGCGCTTCTTGGATTGCAGGGTGTTTGCCATGGGCTGGTCGGTCTCTCTGTCCGGGTCGGTTGCGATTCGTCGGTTGCTGTTCGAGCATGTCGCGCACGGACCCCGAGCCCGGCCGAATTGGCCGAGTCCCTGTCATGCCTTAAGCGGGCCCACGCGCATGTGCCGCGGCGCATACACCAGCCCCGCGCAAAAGAAAAGCCCCCGAGCGCGCCTCAACGGTCGCGGAACTGCGCCTCGCGTTTTTCCAGATAGGCGGCCATGCCTTCCTTCTGGTCTTCCGAGTTGAACAGCATGTGGAACATGCGGCGTTCGAACAGCAGCCCCTCGCGCAGCGTCGTCTCGTAGCTGCGGTTGACCGATTCCTTGATCACCTTGACCGCGACCTGCGATTTCTCGGTGATCTTCTCGGCGGCTTCCAGCGCGGTGTCGATCAGCTTCTTGGCGGGCACCACACGGCTGACGAGGCCCGCGCGCTCGGCTTCCTCGGCGTCCATGAAGCGGCCGGTCAGGTGCATGTCCATGGCCTTGGACTTGCCCACGAACCGCGTGAGCCGCTGCGTGCCGCCGATGCCGGCGACGATGCCCAGATTGACCTCGGGCTGACCGAATTTCGCGGTGTCCGAGGCGATGATGAAGTCGCACATCATCGCCAGTTCGCACCCGCCGCCCAGCGCGTAGCCCGACACGGCGGCGATGATCGGCTTGCGGGTGCGGATGATGCCCTCGGCCTCGGGGCCGAAGACATCGGCGTCGAACATGTCGACAAAGCTCTTTTCAGCCATTTCCTTGATGTCGGCACCGGCGGCAAAGGCCTTCTCGGACCCGGTCAGCACGATCGCGCGGACCTTTTCGTTGGCGTCGGCCGCGGCGAGCGCGGCGCCAAGCTCGGTCAGCAGCTGGTTGTTGAGCGCGTTGAGCGCCTCGGGGCGGTTGAGCCTGATCAGCGCGATGTGGTCCTTGATATCGACGATCAGCGTTTCATAGGCCATGAGCGGCACCCTGCTAGTGGCGATACAAGGCGCCACCCTTATCAGCCTGCGGGGGCGGTTCAAGTCATCTCTGGCAGCGCGGGCACCAGAAGCTCGACCGGCCCGATTGCACCATCCGGCGCACCGCGCCGTCGCAGCCGGGGGTGGGGCAGGGGGCGCCCTCGCGCGCGTAGACGCGAAAGCTGTGCTGGAAATAGCCCAGTTCGCCATCGGCCTGGCGATAGTCGCGCAGGCTCGACCCGCCGGCGGCGATCGCCTCGGTCAGCGTGTTGCGGATCGCCCCCGCGAGCCGCTCCAGCCGCGCCGCGCCGATCCGTCCGGCGGCGCGCGCGGGCGCGATCCGCGCGCGGTGCAGCGCCTCGCAGACATAGATGTTGCCCAGTCCCGCCACCACGCGCTGGTCCAGCAGCAATGCCTTGACCGGAGCGCGCCGCCCCTTGAACCGCGCGCGCAGATGCGCGGCGTTGAACGCATTGCCCAGGGGTTCGGGGCCAAGCGAGGCCAGCAGCGGGTGCGCTTCGGCGGCATCGGTGGCGATCAGGTCCATCGCTCCGAAGCGGCGCGCGTCGTTGAAGGTCACGCGCGCCCCGCTGCGCATGTGCAGCACGACGTGGTCGTGGCGCTCGGGCGCGGGGTGGGTGTGGTGAAACCGCCCCGGCACGTGCGGCGCGGCCAGCCCCGATACGATCATCCGCCCCGACATCCCCAGATGGATCAGCAGCGTCTCGCCCCGGTCCAGATCGGCGAGGATGTATTTCGACCGTCGCCGCAGCCGCAGCACGCGCGCCCCGGTCAGCCGCGCGGCCATGTCGGGCGGGAAGGGCCAGCGCAGATCCGGGCGGCGGACCTCGGCGCGTGCGATGATCGCGCCTTCCATCGCCGGGGCAAGGCCGCGGCGGACGGTTTCGACCTCGGGGAGTTCGGGCACGCGCGGGCTCCTGCGGCAACGGGGCCGGATTGTATCGGCCCGGCACTGTCCTATAAGGAGGCCAAGGGGGCGCTGCCAAGGGCGCGCGCGCCCGCCGCTGTGCGAAAGGACCGCCATGACCGAGGACGAAGGCACCACCCATTTCGGGTATCAGACGGTCGCGGAAGGCCAGAAATCGGGTCTGGTGCAGGGCGTGTTCACGCGCGTGGCCTCGCGCTACGACCTGATGAACGACCTGATGAGCGGCGGCGTGCACCGGCTGTGGAAGGACGCGATGATGGACTGGCTCGCGCCACGGCCGGGGCAGCGGTTGCTGGATGTCGCGGGCGGCACCGGCGACATCGCGTTCCGGTTCCTGCGCCGCGCGCACGGCTCCAGCGCGGTGGTGCTGGACCTGACGGAATCGATGCTGGTCGAAGGCCGCGCCCGCGCCGAGGCCGAGGCGATGGGCCACGCGCTCGACTGGGTGGTGGGCGACGCGATGGCGCTTCCCTTCGCCGATGCGAGCTTCGATGTCTATACGATCAGCTTCGGCATCCGGAACGTGACGCGCATCGACGCCGCGCTGGCCGAGGCGTTCCGCGTGCTGCGCCCCGGGGGGCGGCTGATGGTGCTCGAATTCAGCCAGGTGCCGGTGCCGATGCTGCAACGCGCCTACGACCTCTATTCCTTCAACGTGATCCCGGCGATGGGGCAGGCCGTGGCGGGGGACCGCGACAGCTATCAGTATCTGGTCGAATCGATCCGCCGTTTCCCCGATCAGGAGCACTTCGCCGAGATGATCCGCGCGGCGGGCTTCGAGCAGGTGCGCTATCGCAACCTGTCGATGGGCATCGCGGCGCTGCATTCGGGCTGGAAGCTCTGAGCCGATGCGCGGGCCACACAACCTTCTGCGGCTGATCCGCACCGGCGCCACCTTCGAGCGGACCGGCGCCATGCAGCAGGTGCTGGCGGCGCTGGAAGCCCCGCCGCGGCTGCGGCTGGCGGCGCGCATCCTCGCCGCGCCGTTCCGGTGGCTGGGGCTGCGCGGTGATCCCGCGTTGCCGCCGCTGGTGCGTGCGCTCACCGCGCTTGGACCTGCCTATATCAAGTTCGGCCAGACGCTCGCCACGCGCCCGGACGTGGTCGGCACCGAACTGGCCGAGGAACTGCGCTACCTGCAGGACAAGCTGCCGCCCTTTCCGCTGGACGAGGCCCGCCGCGCCGTCGCGCAGGAGCTCGAATGCCCGGTCGACGAGGTATTTTCCGAGTTTTCCGAGCCCGTGGCGGCCGCATCGATCGCGCAGGTGCACCAGGCGCGGCTGCGCGAGGACGGGCGCAAGGTCGCGGTCAAGGTCCTGCGCCCCGGGGTCGAGCGCGCGTTTCAGACCGACATCGACGCCTTCTACCTGGCCGCCAACGCGATCGAGATCCTGCTGCCAAAGACCCGCCGCCTGCGCCCGACCGATGTGATCGCGCATTTCGAAAGCGTGGTGCAGGGCGAGATCGATCTGCGGCTCGAGGCGTCCTCGGCCGCCGAATTCGCCGACAACACCGCCGAGGATGCGGGCTTTGCCGTGCCGCGCCCGGTCTGGAGCGCCTCGGGGCGCCGGGTCATGACGCTCGACTGGGCCGCAGGCGTTCCGATGAGCGACCGCGCGGCGCTGGACGCGCTGGGCGTGAACAAGGCCGAGATCGGTCAGCGGGTGCTCCAGCTGTTCCTGCGCCACGCGCTGCGCGACGGGCTGTTCCACGGCGACCTTCACCAGGGCAACCTGAAGGTCACGCGCGAGGGCACGCTGGTGGCGCTCGATTTCGGGATCATGGGGCGGATCGATGAATACACCCGCCGCGTCTACGCCGAGATCCTGTTTGGTTTCATCCGCCGCGATTACCGCCGCGTCGCCGAGGTCCATTTCGAAGCCGGCTACGTGCCACCGGACCGCGACATCGACGAATTCGCCCGCGCGCTGCGCTCGGTCGGCGAGCCGATCTTCGGGATGGACGCCACGCAGATCTCGATGGCCAAGCTGCTGGCCTATCTGTTCGAGGTCACCGAACGCTTCGGCATGCAGACCCGGACCGAGCTGATCCTGTTGCAGCGGACCATGGTGGTGGTCGAAGGCGTGTCCCGCGCGCTCGATTCGCGGATCAACATCTGGAAGGTCGCCCAGCCGGTGGTTGAGGAGTATATCGGCGAGAACATCGGCCCGCGTGCGGTGGGGCGTGACCTGCTGCGCACCGCGCGCGTGCTGTCGCGGTTCGGCCCGCGCCTGCCCCAGCTGGTCGAGGATGCGCTCATCGCCCAGGCGAACCCGTCGCCCCCGGACGCCGGGACCCGGGTTGGCGGACCCGCGCTGTGGCTGCTGCTGGGCGCGGGGCTGTTTGGTGCCGGGCTCTGGCTGGGCGCTGTCATGTAGGCTGCCCCCCGGTTCGCGACCGCGGGCCGCGGTTCGGCGACCCGCATCGCGCAGATGCGTCGCGCCGGTCCGCGAAGGCGGTGGTGCCGCACAAGGCACCGCGCCTTACTCCGCGGCCACAGGCGGGGACCGTGTCCCCTCGCGCAGGCCGACCACCGTGCTGCTGTCGATGATTGCCCCGCCGGCGACGATCAGCAGCACCTCACCGCCGTCAAAGCGCGCTTCCTCGATCCGTGCGTAGTTCAGGACATGGTTCGTGGCGATCTGCTCACCCATGTGGAAGCTGTCCACCTCGAACGTGTAGAGGCCATCGGGAAGCGGCATCCCGTCGGCGCCGGTCCCCGCGAAGTCGATCGTGTCCGCCCTGGGGTCCACGTCAAGGCGCGCGACTTCGGCCCCGAAGGCGTTGCGCACCACCAGCTGCGCGCGGTCCGCCATCGGCACTTCGGGCGGAACCAGTGTTATGGGCGATCCGTCGAACCAGGCGGGCGAGGCGCTCAGCGCCTCCATCCCCACCCAGCCGGCCAGCTCGCTCAGGCCCATGCGTGCCGACAGCGCATCGAGCAGCTGGTTCGTGCGCACCTGTTGTTCCACCCCTGAAAAGGTCGCCAGTTGCACCGCGAAATCGGTGGACTCCATCGGGTTGAGCGGATTCTGGTTCTGCATCTGCACGGTCAACATGTGCAGGAACGTGTCGAAATCGCTCGTCAGCATCGACCCCGAGCCCGAGGTGTTGGCGCCGTTCCCGCCGGCGCGCTGTGCCATCGACGGCATGATCGGATCTGGAAGCATGGTTCGGTCCTTGTGAGTCGGTCGGTTACAGGCGCAGATCGAGCGCGCCGGCGACACCGGCGCTGTGTCGGTCAGCGCGGGTCGGCGGCGTGTCCGACGGGCTCGCGGGATCGGCCGGCCCGGTTTCGTGTTCGTGTTGCGGCTTGCCGTTGCCGTCGAAGCTGAAGCTCACGGACGCGTAGCCGAGCTCGCTCAGGCGGGCCTGCAGCAGATCGATGTGGCGCCGCAGCAGGTCCTGGGTGTCGGCACGCTCGGCGGTGATGACGAGATGGAGGTTCCCCTCGCCCGGGTGGAACACCATGCGCACGCGCCCGAGCTCTTCGGGCGCGAGGGAGAGTTCGATCGTCCCGGCGGTTGCCGTCTGAACCGCGCCGGCGATCTGGCGCGCGATGTCGGCGGCAGCCTGTGGACCCGCGGGCGGCGCCAGCGTCGGCTGCGTCTGCGCAAGCGCTGTCGAAGCCCCCGACACGGCGGCAGGCGCGGTTTCGCCGCCGAGCCCCGAACCGCCGCGATCCGCGGGCGGTTGCAGGTCCGCTGACACCAGAGCGACTGATCTTTCCGGCTCGGAAGCCATGAGCTGCTGCGCCATGCCGCGCGAAGCGCCGTCCGCTGCTGGCGGTCTGAGCGGTCCCTGAACCACAGTGTCCGGACCTCCGCTCACAAGACGCTGCGCAAGGCCGGCTTCATCGGGGTGCATCTGCCCCGACCGCGTCGAAGGCTTGCCGCGTCCTGAAATGGCGACCGTATCCTGCACCGCGCCCGCTCCCACCGCGGCGGTCAGCCCCGCGCCGACAGGCGGCGCCGGCAGGGCACGCGGCGACAGGCGCGACGCTTCCGGCGGCGTGTTGCCCGCTGTGTTGCTGACGGCTATCGGGTCCGTCGGCAGTGCCATCGCCCCGCTTGTGTTCCGCAGCGCGGGATCGGTGCGCGTGCCCTTTGTCTCAATGGAAATCGCGAGCGGGCCTGCCTCGGAACCAGCGCGCCTGAACGCGCTGTCGCGCGCAGGCGCACCCTTCGGCGCGGGCATGTCAGCTCCGCGATTGTCGTTGCCGAAGGGGCGGCTTCCAGACCAGGCTACCGGGTCCGGTGCTGACGGTGCAAAGCGTGTTCCGGGACTTTCGCGCGGGCCTTCGCCGGTCACGCGATCATGCGCTGCGCTGCGATCAAGGGATGCGGTGGCTGAGGTGACTGTGCCTTCACCGGCGGGTTGCACGACCCGACGCTCCTGCTGCGCGGCGCTCTTCGCGCCATCGTCAGGCGCGCCGGTCAATCGCATGGCGGCGGCGGGCAAAGGCTTCTGCG